>WNFQ01003066.1_pt1 | contig 12347 bp, 9 predicted proteins | sample 5400171 | NCBI WGS metagenome assembly WNFQ01 (sample SAMN13153356, study PRJNA577476) | soil metagenome | isolation source: 20 cm soil under Madrone tree | place: USA:California | collected 2016-06-14
CTCTGTGCTGCGATCCCAGTGGGTAGTTGGATGGCATGGACGAATTACCAATTCGGTGATCCGACCGGATCGACAACGAAAATCAGTCTGCTCGGATGGACAAGAAAATCGTTCGCGGATTGGTGGCACCATCCAATATTTACGCCGCGAGGCTTATGGACCTTCTGGTCGGAACTCATTACCAATTTCTGGCGCGGCGAGGTCAGGTGGCACGGTCGCCCGTTGAGTTGGCAAGTTGCTGATGGATTTTACGCAATCTCGTCGCTGGTCGTGCTTGGGGCGGCCATCATGGGACTACGAAAGCGGGCGGGACTCTCCGCATTCCAGCGACAGGCGATTGGTATCGCCATCTTAAGTTTTGTGACATCAGTTGGGTTTCTGGCGCTGCTTTCGATCCAATTCGATTTCGGCAGTTTCTATGGCGTGGCCTGCCTGCTGCGCCGGGTCAGCATGGTTCTGCCGCTGGTTGTGCTGGGCGCGGTCGTGGTGTTCGTGACAACGTCGGAGATTCTCGTGAACCGCGTCGTCTTCGCGAGCGAGCATAACTGGTTTCACCGCTGACGAAAAAGAATCGGTGGCCTTGCCGATCGCTTTTCTCCGTCGCGCCAAGCAGTCGATATGGATGTCGCTTGCGCCTCTTGAAACGGTAGTTATCAAGATTAGATGCGAATCGCACAGGTGGCACCCCTTTATGAGAGCGTTCCTCCAAAGCACTACGGCGGCACGGAGCGCGTCGTGTCATATCTCACGGAGGAATTGGTCCGTGAGGGACACGAGGTAACGCTTTTTGCCAGCGGAGATTCGGTGACCACTGCGCGTCTGGTAGCGGCATGTCGACGAGCGCTCCGTTTGGACAAAGATTGCGTCGATCCGTTCGCACATCACATTTTGCTTTTAGAAAACGTCTTTCGGCACGCGGACGACTTCGACGTAATTCATTTTCACGTGGATTATCTGCATTTCCCGTTCTCACGTCGCCGGCCGATCGTGGATGTGACCACGATGCACGGCCGGTTGGATATCCCTGATCTCGTTCCGCTTTACGAAGAATTTCGGGACATGCCGCTCGTGTCGATCTCGAACGCGCAGCGCGAGCCGTTGCCGTGGGTGAACTGGCAGGCCACCGTTTATCACGGTTTGCCGCAAGATCTTTATCGATATCGGCCAGAGCCTGGAAAGTATTTTGCCTTTCTAGGGCGAATATCGCCGGAGAAGCGTGTTGATCGCGCCATCGAAATTGCGAAGCAGACCGGGATTCCGCTAAAGATTGCGGCCAAAGTTGATCCGGTCGATCAGGACTACTTCGAGACAGTTGTGGAGCCGCTGCTGCACGAGCCGTTAGTGGAGTACGTTAGCGAGATTGGCGAGGGCGAAAAGGATGAGTTTCTGGGAAATGCATACGCCCTGCTGTTTCCGATTGACTGGCCGGAGCCGTTCGGGCTCGCGATGATCGAGGCGATGGCCTGCGGCACACCGATTATTGCGTATCGGCAGGGATCCATCCCCGAGGTGATGGAGGAAGGCCGCACCGGTTTTATCGTGAACGAGTTGGAAGACGCAATCGCCGCGGCCCGGAGAATTCCGGAGCTCAGCAGGCGGCGTTGTCGTGAAATGTACGAACAGCGCTTCACCGCGGCGCGGATGGCAAGGGATTATCTGCGCGTTTATGAAAGGCTCATCGAGCGCCACAAACAGCGGGCAGCATAAGGCAAATGCCGAAAGAGCTCATACGTGTTCGCGACCGGTTTTATATTTTGTCCACCTCGGGGCGAATCGACGATCGCACACGGGTGCTCAAACAGGGCGACACGTTTGCCGTTTTCGATCGCTTCGGCGATATCGACTCGTTGAGGCAGCGCGAGCTTGGGATTTATCACAAGGACACGCGTTTTTTATCTCGTCTAGCTCTGCGGCTCGGAAACCAGCGGCCGTCCCTGCTGAGTTCCACGATCAGGGAAGACAACGCGCTTATGGCCGTGGACCTGACGAATTTTGACGTGCGCCAGGGTGACCAGGTGGTGATCCCCCGCGGGACCATTCATATATTCCGTTCCAAAATCCTGTGGGAGGCTACGTGCTATGATCGCCTTTATATTCACAATTACGGACGCTCGAAGGTGGACTTGCCGATCGTCGTGGAATTCGATGCCGATTACGCTGATCTCTTTGAAGTGCGTGGTATGGAACGCGCGCGCCGCGGCCGCCGCGGCCCAGTGCGGATTAATGGCAATGCGCTTAGGTTTTCCTATGAAGGTTTGGACGGGAAGCTCCGCCGGACATCAATCGTTTTCGATCCTCCGCCTGCAAAACTGCTCGAGTCGCGGGCGCACTACGAGGTCTGGCTTGGGCCCGGAGCGCACGCCACCTACAGTTTCGCGATTAAATGTGAACCTGAGGACGACATTTCTGGCTTAACGCAAGCAGGCCAACCCGCTTCAGGATTCGATTACGATGGCGCGGCTGAGAAGGTAATCGTCACGCTTCGCTCAGCGAAAGCGGACGAGCCGGAGGTCTTTACCGTAAACGAACAGTTCAACGACTGGCTGAATCGCTCGATCGCCGATCTTCACATGATGCGGACGGAAACGCCGTATGGTCCGTATCCTTACGCCGGTGTCCCGTGGTTTAGCACGGCCTTTGGCCGAGACGGTATCATCACCGCGCTCGAGTGCCTGTGGTTCAATCCGGGCATTGCTCGCGGCGTTCTGTCGTATCTCGCCGCTACGCAGGCAGAGAAGGAGAATGCGATACAGGATGCTCAGCCCGGCAAGATCCTGCATGAAGCGCGTGGCGGGGAGATGGCGACACTGGGTGAAGTTCCATTCGGTCGTTATTATGGTTCCATCGATGCGACGCCGCTATTCGTCATGCTGGCGGGCGCGTATCACGATCGGACCGGTGATCTCGGCTTTATTCAATCAATTTGGCCGCACCTGAAACGCGCGCTGACCTGGATCGAGAAATTCGGCGATGTGGATGGAGACGGCTTCACAGAGTACGCGCGCTTCTCGCCGAGCGGGCTGCTCAACCAAGGCTGGAAAGATTCTCAGGATGCCATTTTCCACAAAGACGGCACCCTTGCGGAGGGCCCAATCGCATTATGTGAAGTGCAAGCGTACGTGTACGCTGCAAAGCTTGCGGCTGCAGGATTGGCGCGGAATCTTGGGGACGAAGCATTCGGCAAAGACCTCGCCAGGCAGGCCGAAATGCTGCGTCAGCGGTTCGAAGAAACGTTCTGGTGCGAGGAGCTTTCCACGTACGCACTGGCCCTCGACGGCAAAAAACAGCTTTGTCGGATCCGCACGTCCAATGCCGGTCACTGTCTTTTTGCCGGGATCGCGAACCCTGAGCGAGCACGCCGTGTGGCGTATACGCTCACCAATGAAAGATCATTCTCGGGATGGGGAGTGCGAACGGTGGCTGAAGGCGAAGCGCGGTACAATCCGATGTCCTATCACAATGGGACAGTCTGGCCTCACGACAACGCCCTGGTAGCAGCAGGTTTTGCGCGCTACGGGCTGAAGCGGGAAGCAGCGAAGATTCTTGCCGGTCTTTTTGACGCCAGCATTTTCTTTGAACTACATCGGCTGCCCGAGCTGTTCTGCGGTTTCCATCGACGTCCGGGCGAAAGTCCTACTTTATATCCTGTCTCCTGTTCACCCCAGACGTGGGCGTCTTGCGCAGTGTTCCTGCTCCTCAAGACCTGCCTTGGTCTCAAAATTAATGGAGCTGAACGGAAAGTAACCTTCACCGACCCTTACCTGCCCGAATTCCTTCCGGAGTTGAAGATCAACGAATTGCGTGTTGGGGATGCGACCGTGGATCTGTCCCTCGCTCGGCACGAGTCGGATGTAGGAATCAATGTCATTCGGCGTCGCGGCCGAGTGGGTGTGGTGGTGGTGAAATAGCCTTTGAAAAAGTTAACTGAGTTTTGGGGAAAAGCGGGAGGCCCACCGCAAGATCGACATCGGCGTCATTCGCACGAGAAACATTCCTAGTTTCATTGCAATGCCGGGAATGACAAGCGGGCGACTCGCCTCCAGCGCGGCGAGGGCGTCGCGCACGACTTGTTCAACCCCAACGTGAACGAACTCCGGGCCGCTTTCGCGCCAGCCCCCGGGACGTTTTGCGACTTCTAGAAATTCTGTGTGCACCGGGCCGGGACAAAGGGCGCAGACGCTCACACCGGTTCCGTGGAGTTCGGCGCGGAGCGCTTCCGAGAAGCTGGTGACATACGCTTTTGTCGCAGCGTAAACAGCAAAGTTGGGGATCGGAAGAAAACCAGCGGACGAGCTGACGTTCAAAATGCCGCCGCGTTTTCTGGCGATCATTTGAGGTAGCAAATCGCGGGTGAGGGAAGTAAGGGCGACCACATTTACGAGCGTTATTTGCTCGTTGCGAATGGGATCGCTCGTTGCGAAAGGACCGAGATCGCCGAGTCCCGCGTTATTGATCAAAAGATCGACATCAATCTTTTCGCGCTCGAGCCACGCCACCAATTCCTTCAGTTGCGTTAGATTGGCAAGATCGGTTTTGCAAATGTGAACGGTGAGATTTGGATGTTGCTGCTTTAAATCTTCGCACAACTCGTTGAGCTTTTGCTCGCGTCGCGCCACCAAAATGAGCGATCGCCCTCGGCCGGCAAGTTGCCGCGCAAATTCGCGGCCGATTCCAGCCGATGCTCCCGTGATCAGGGCGCTACAACCCTCGAGCTTCATTTCTTTGTCGCTGTAGTGGCTGGGCGTGCCACCCGCAGAGGTTCGCGATTTGCAGCCGACGTGGCTGCCTCTACCTCTACAGATTCGATCTCTCGTTTTGTGAGTGGACGCCAATGTCCGCGCGGCAAATCACCAAGACGGAGATTACCAATCCGGACACGCACGAGACGTTTCACTTCGTAACCGATTTCGTGGAACATCTGGCGAATTTGCCGATTAATTCCCTGACGCAAGATAACGCGCAAACGTGTAGACGTGATTGAATGCAGCCGGGCAATTTTCGCGCGTTGACCGTCGAGAAAAATTCCACCCAGCAGTTTAGAAGCAAGGGTCGCATCCCATTGCCGATCCAATGTTACTTCGTATTCCTTCTCGATCTTATACCGCGGATGGGTGAGCCGTTGGGCGAGATCGCCATCGTTGGTGAGAAGAATGAGGCCTTCGCTTTGCGCGTCAAGACGGCCGATGTTGAAGAGTCGGGAAAATTTTTTGGGCAGAAGATCGAAGATGGTATCGCGAGCGTGCACATCCTTTCGCGTCGAGACGAAGCCGGCCGGCTTATGCAGCAGGATGGTGAGCAATGGTTCGACATGAACAAGCTTGCCATCCACTTTCACATGGTCGCGCGCACTCGGTTGTGCGCTGAAATTCGTGCAGATTTGGCCGTTGATGGTGACACGGCGGTCGGCAATTAACTCATCGCAATGGCGGCGCGAGCCGACGCCAGCTGCGGCTAGGAAGCGGTTTAAGCGCATGGGAATCGTTAAATCGTGACCCGTCCAGCCGATTCAACGACGTAACGTTTTAACGATTCGCGTTTTGCTAAACGTCGGGCTTCGTCTTCGGAAGACCGACGACTTTACTGCCTTCCTTCCACTGGCCGCGCTTCTTGAGAAGCTCGACCCGCTCGAAGCGCTTCAGCACATTGCGCTTGGCGGCGATGGTGCTGGCCCCTTTTAAACTGCGATGTTGCGACATAAATTCCTCTCGTGCGGAACGGAGCCGGCACATTAAGCCGCGACCCGAATTTTTCAAATGGATTACATCAGCCCGCAGCCGCCGCGATCGCGGACGAACCGTGGATGAATTGACGCGAATCATCCTCAGCGCTCCGCGACTCGACGATCCGCTCGGCGCTCTATAGCTGGTTGCTCAGGACGACGTACGTGCCCGACGCGGCGATCTGATGATAGATGTGAAAGCGCTCGGTTAGTAATTTTTTCCAGTAACCGACGCGCTCTTGCTCGACAATCAGATAAACAGCGCCGCTCCCGTCCCATTTCTCTAAAACGGCATCTTCGCTCAGAAAGATGTCAGTGGGTGGCATGCCTATCGGGGCCTCTTTCTGGCGGTTTTGATTAACGAGTAAAAATTTCCGGTTCAGGTAAAAAATGAGACTGCTGCTGTCGTCGAGCGGTCCTTCAAAAACCGTCTCGCCGCTTGTATCCAGCCGCGGATTCAGAGATCGGCACAGATCGGCGAGCGAGAAATAAGGCGCCATCCGGGCGACGCCTTCCATCATACCGAGCCCACCGGGGATCATCGCAACGGCAAGGGCCACGGCTGCAAGTCTCTCGCGTCGCTTGAAAATAAAATAGAGCGCAACCAATGAGAGAGAAATGAGCGAGACCCCGGTGATCGTGAGCATGGGCCGAAACCAGAGCCAGGTCGAAATCGGCATGTCATGCAGAGCCCTCCAAGCCGTCCAGCGCGCGTCCATCACTCCCCAATTGCCGCTAACAGCGTCCGCCGCCTTGGAAAGGAGCAATGCAAGCACGAGCGTCGCCGTCCCGATGCAACCGACCCCGATCGCACCGGCCGCACGTAAGCCCGCGGGCATTCGGTCCCACGCAGCAGCCGCCCAGAGCGCCAGCGCACTCCACATGGTCATCGAATAATAATCCTGGCGCTGGCCGAGAAAAAGTAGCGGCACGAAGACCACCCCCATCCAGCAAAGCGGCAACGCATCGGAAAATTCGATCTCACGTGGCCGCATCACGCGCCGCCAGGCGAAAAGCAGGCCCGGCAAAAGTACAACCGACCACGGGAACCACCATGCTAAATGCATGATCAGAAACTGGTAGGCAGGCATGCCGACATAATCGTGCGTCGCATCGGAAAGCCCGCGCAAATGCCCCAGCCATTCATGGCTAATCAGGTAGCGAAAATACCCTGGAAAATGCCATTCCGCCCAGATGTGCCAGGGCGCGACGATCAAAATAAAGAGCGTCAAATACTCCCATCGCAAAAGCGCGCCAAATCGCATGCGGGCTTCTCGATAAAATACTGAAAGCAAAAGAAAAACCGCTGCCGGATAAGCAACGCCAAGCAAACCTTTTGTCAGGCAGGCGAGCGCAGAGCAGATCCAAAAACCAGCGAACCAGGCGGACCGATAACGCCGGCGCTGATAACCGCAGAGGCCGCAGAAAATCGCGCCTGCAATGAGCGCACTGACAAGCGGCTCAGGCATCACGATGCGTGCGAGTAGAAATGTGCCGCAGAAACTAAGATAAATCAGACCGGCTATAAAGCCGCGCCAGTAATCGGTAAGTTTTTCTCCAATCAAGAAAATCAACCCAACTGAAGCAACCACGGCAAGGGCAGCTGGAAGTCGCGCCGCAGCCGCATTCACGCCGAAAATCTTGAACGAAAAAATAATGAGCCAGTACAGCAACGGCGGTTTTTGTAAGCGCGGGACGCCGTCATTCGTGGGCAGGAGCCAGTGATGCGTCTCGACCATCTCACGGGCAGCACCGGCGTATTGCCCTTCGGTCTGGCTGTAGAGATCGCCCGATCCGATGGTGGCGACGTGCAAAAGCGCCGCTAGCGCAATCAGAATAACAAAAAGCGCCCGGCGCGTAGGCGGCGCTGGGAGCGCTGGCGGCTCGAGCAGAGTTTCTTCAATGCTAAAAGTGCGGATGGCTGTGGTCATCGATCTATAAGCCGCCATTCCTCGGGCTTCGATACTTTTCCCAGCTTTCCGGCAAACGCAGCAATTTTCCCGCTGGCATCTCGATGAGCGCGAGGGATTGACGGCATTCGGCAATCAACATGCTGTCTTTCGGCCGAGCGATGCGGAACGCGCACCAAAATCGCGCGCGTTCCAGTTGATCGAGCCAGCCCTCAATCACAAGGCGATCCCCAAGTTTGGCCGCGCGGCAATAGTCGATCTCGGTGTGGACAACCACCGGGTACCTTTGCGTCTCGGCCATTTCTGCAAGGGCGAGCCCGAGTTCTTCGGCGAGCAGTGTACGCGCTATCTCGATGAAGCGCAGATACGCGATGTTGGACACGACGCCGCCGCAGTCGGTATCGAAGAACATCACCTGCACTTCTGTGCGAATACGTGGCATGACAGTATCCATGAGCAACAATCATCCTTAAAAGCTTTCGAAAGCAACGCCAATCGTCGAGGCCCATGCTACTCACGCCGCCGGGCTGCGCACGTGCTCGGGGCGAGGGCCGATCCCAATGAAGCGGGCGGGAAGCTGGCGCAAGATCGGAAAATGCTTCAACAGAAGCGGGAACAAAGGCAGGGAGGATTGGCTGGATGTTTCACGGCCGGTGACGACGTGGCGGTGGATGAAAGCTTGCATCCGCTGAATCAACGCAACCGGCCATTCTCGACGGCGTTGGACTTTGTCAAAATCGACGATCGATACCGGACCCTGTCGTAATTTTTCTGCGAGTAAATTCGCGGCCGCGACGGCGTCTTGAATAGCGAGATTAATTCCTACACCCCCGGCAGGCGACATGGCATGGGCAGCGTCGCCGATGCAAAGCAATCCTTCGCGATACCACGTGCGGAGTCGATTGATCTGCACCGTAAGCAGTCTAATTTTCGACCAATCGTCGAGCTCGGCGACGCGGTCGCGTAGGAAACCCGCCATCGTGACAAGCTCATCGTGAAATTGCGAGAGACCGCGCGCCTTAATCAGATCGAACGCGCCTTTTGGGATCACGTAGCCGCATTGCCAGTAATCGCCGCGATCGAGCAGGACGACTAGTTTGCCGTGCTGAAAAAAACCGAGGCCTTGTTGCGGATCTTCCTCGTGTTTGGAGATTCGCATCCAAAGCACGTCGATCGGCACACCAAACTGGCGCACTTCGAAGCCGGCTCGATCGCGCACCGTGGAACTGCGCCCATCCGCGCCAAAGACGAGATCGGACCGCACATCGAGTTCGCCATCCGGTGTTTTGGCGCGCACACCAGTGACGCGATTGTTCTCGATGATCAAGTCGGTTACTTCGTGTTCCATGCGCAGTTCGAAACTCGGGAAATGCTTCGCATGGCTGGAAAGAAAATTAAGGAAATCCCATTGCGGCATAAAGGCGATGAATTTGCAGTGCGTCGGCAACCGCGAAAAGTCAGCGATCGGCACAGTCTGGCCGTTGATGACGCCGCGTAGCTCGGCTAATTCCTGATGTGGCTGCTCAAGGAATTCCTCGAGCAAATCGAGCTCATACATCAACTCGAGCGTGGATGGATGAATCGTGTCGCCGCGGAAATCGCGCAGAAAATCGGCGTGTTTTTCCAGGACAACCACGTGCACGCCCGCGCGCGCGAGAAGGAAGCCAAGCATCATTCCGGCCGGGCCGCCGCCAACGACGACGCAACGTGTTTGCAATTCCTCAGGCGATTTAGCCACGAATAGAGACGAATGGACACGAGTTCATAAAACGGTTCTCCGGGCGACGCCGAAAATTATTCTAAAAGGCGACTATTGTTGCAAGATCGACATCACTGCGTCGGCAACTTCCTGGACGCTGACTGCTTTCATACAGCGGAAATCGATCGGGCAATTTCGGAGGAAGCACGGGCTGCATTCGACGTGATGTCGCAGAACAATGTGGCGATCGCCGAAAGGCCCAGTGAGGCGCGGCTCGGTCGAACCAAAGATTGCGACCGTTGGGATGCCAAGCAGCGCGGCAAGATGCATTGTACCGGTGTCGTTCGTCAGCAGCAGACGGCACTGGCGCAACTCATCGATCAGTTGCTCAAGCGTGGTCTGCCCGATCCGATTTACGCATGAGCCGCCGAGCGCACTCGTGATCTGCTCGCCGATTGGCGCGTCGTTTTTCTTTCCGAACAAAATCCATTGCACGGGCGATCGTGCGGTAACTGCTGCGGCTGCTTCAGCGAAGCGCTCCGGCAACCAGCGTTTGGCCGGTCCGTATTCTGCGCCTGGGGAGAGAGCGATTCTTATTACTGAATGGTCGATAGTTGATCGTTGATGGATTGACGCGGTCGCGATGTTCGGAGTTCGATGTTCGATGTTGGACGTTTCCGCTCCGCAATCATGCGCAATATGCAAATACCGACTTGATTGATGTTCTAGTGGGCCGGGCCGCCGTGGCTCGGGGATGATCTGATTCAACAGCCAGCTACGCGAATGCCCGCGATAACCAACCCGACGCGGAATACCGCTAAGCCATGATTCAAGAGCAACACGCAATGAATTCGGGAAAAGAATGGCGGCGTCAAAGCTGGATTGCCGCCGGAGCGAACGGGCGGCCGCAACGAGTGAATTGCCCGTGAGAGGAATAATCGCGTCCACTTCCGAGACCAGTTTCCACATCGAGGCGATCTTCGCGGGCGCGGCAACGGTGATGTAGGTATCGCAGCGCCCATTTTTGATCGCGCGGACCGCCGGCACGCTCATTACGGCGTCGCCCAGCCAGTTGCTTGAGCGAATAAGAATTCGGAACGGCTTCAAATTTTGAGCCGAAAGGTCGGGCGGCAAATAGACGCCGCGTTTATATCTCGCCAGAAGAAAATTGGGCCGCGGCGTTTTCCAGCGATTATGCACCCAGAACCAATCTTCCGGCGCGCGGCGGATTTGCTGTTCGATCACTTGATTCGTTTTTGCGGAAAGCGATCCCACCGATTCCTCGTTGTTTTCCAATGCTGGCGAAATAACGATCCGCCAGCGCGCTCGTCCGTCCGTGTAGATCGCCACGCCAACTAGTGCTGCCCGGGTGCGTTTCGCCAGCAATGCTGGCAGCGGCGATGTCGATGCGAGGCGGCCAAAGAATGGCGCCCACAAGCCATGATCGCCCGCATGTTGATCGCTTAAAATTCCAATGGCGCCGCCGTCGCGAAGCAGTTTGATTGCCTTGTCGAACCCTTCCTTGCGATCGAACATCTCGACGCCGGCGCGTCCGCGCACCCGCCGCACGTGTTCGTCGATGAAGCGGTTGCCCAGCCTTTGATAGATGGTGCTGTTTCTGACGTAGCCGATGTACTTCGGGAGGATGTGCGCGAATAGCTCCCAATTTGCGAGATGGCTCAGGATCAGCACAACCGGGCGGCCTGCGCGCAATTCTCGATGGATAAAATCCAGGTTTTCCGCCTCGATTCGTGTCGCCATTTTTTCCAACGGCATGCCGGTGAGCTTGACGCTGCACAAGAGATTCGCGCCCAGCCTCTGAAAATGACGGCGAACAAGACGACGCAATTCTCTCGGCGATTTTTCATTTCCAAATGCGATGGCAACGTTGCGCTGTGCCAGGCGTCGATATTTTCCGGAAACGATCCAGGCACAGAAACCAAGAAATTCTCCGAAAACGAAGAGAACCGGCAATGGTAGCGCGCTGGCAATCGCTGATCCTGAGCGATAAAGAAGATAAACGATGAAATCTAGCATGCAGGATCGGTCAGTCTCGCGGGATGGCGCGGCAGGGTAAATTTGCCTGCGTTCTGCTTCAACCAATATAATATGCGCGGTGTTGCCATCGCCCTTTCATTCCCTAGGTCTCGATTTCGCGGACGTTATCTCGCGCAAGTTCGAACGGGGCCGATTTCTCGTCATCGGGGCAGATCCTGAGAAACTTGAGCGGCAATTTACCGAAACAGGAAGGGAAGCCGTCGTTCTCAAATCTTCCAGCGATTTGCCGACGAGGCTTCGGGAGGGTGACGGCGCAACACACTTTGAAATCGCGGTTTGGTTTTATCCACCGGAAAAAAGTGAGGACGATCGCATGGCCGAGGATCTCTCGCGACGCGCAGACAACATTGTGCTAATGCCCGGCGGGGGCGCAGATGTCAGCGAGCGACGTCCCCAACTTGTCGAATGCTTTCGCCGATTCGGATTTCTGCCTGATTATGAATGCGATCTGAGCGACCTGGCTCCGGCAGCGATACGGCTCCGGCCCGGGCCGAGCGAACCTGCCGCTGCGCTAATTTCAGCGGTGGAGACGACGTTTGCGAGGCTCAACGCGCAGCTGGGTGCTTCGCAGCGGGCCCACCAAATCCGAGAATCCGAATTAGAAGCCGCGCATCGCCACATCGCCGCGCTCGAGGAGAAATTGCTCAAGCTGAAAGAGTACCGGAGCGAACTAAAGTCGTTAAAAGAGCAGAGACAGGTACTGCGCAAATCCCCCGAGCGCAGGATCGGTCAAGTCTTGCTGGCGCCTTATCGTCTTCCGGTAAAGCTCGGAAAAGCCATCCGAAAAAAATTACACCCGCATGCCGCAAAGCCCACGCGATCGGCCGCTCCAACTGAGTATCAGGAGTGGTTCGAGCGGCATCGCGCGAGTGCGAGCGATCTCGAGCGAATGCGACATGAGGCGCGTGCGTTTGGTTTTCAACCGCTAATTAGCGTGATCATGCCTGTCTTTGATACACCC
>WNFQ01003368.1_pt1 | contig 12345 bp, 9 predicted proteins | sample 5400171 | NCBI WGS metagenome assembly WNFQ01 (sample SAMN13153356, study PRJNA577476) | soil metagenome | isolation source: 20 cm soil under Madrone tree | place: USA:California | collected 2016-06-14
GTTTGCCCGGGACCTTCCCGGCAACGGGTTACCCGCAATAGCAGCAGCCTCGAACGCCAGAGGACGCACTTCGTAGTCGGCCATTCCGGCATCGCCGGAAACCGCCCCTCCGCATTCGAACAACGCGCCGCCTCTCTACAGGTGTCGCATGCGTGTGTCCCGGTTCTTCCGGGACCGGCGCCGCTATTCCGGACCCACCTCGGGCAGAAGCTCGCGGCCATGCGTCCCAAGGAGTTTTCATGTCGAAAGAATTGGTTATCTCCGCGGCCTCCCACGAACGGCGGGTCGCGATTCTCGAAGAAGGTCAGTTAGTCGAAATTTACATCGAGCGCGAAAAAGAGTTCGCGCTGGTCGGCAGCATCTACAAAGGCCGCGTTACTCGCGTGCTTCCGGGCATGCAGTCGGCGTTCGTCGATATCGGACTAGACGGCGACGCATTCCTCTACGTCAGCGACGTCTTCGAGAATCTGGAAGACTACGATCACGACCATGGTCATGGGCCCACACCGCAAGTATCCGCGCTTCCACCCGCGGCTGCGCTGGTCGAGGCTTTGCCGGGCGAGTCTCTGGCCAACGCGCACAGCTCCGATGAGGCCGCTCCGTTAAGCGCGGATGACGCCGCACAGCAAACTGTTCCTCACGAAGAACCGATGCATGCGGACTTCGTGCACGGGCACGACGCTCCCGCTGAGGAAGCTCACGGCGAAGCTGAGCTGGACGGAAATCGCGAGCCCCACGCTGAAGCGGAGGAGCGCCAGCCGGAATCGAACGCCTCTGCTCCGCAAAACTTTGGCCAGTACAATCCCACGCAGAAATACTCTCGCCCCGATCGCGGCAATGACCGCGGCGGCGGACAAGACTTCCGCGGCGATCGCGGTGGCGACCGCGGACGCGGAGGACGCTGGGGGCGCCGCGGTGGGCGCCGCCGCAGTGGAGGACGCCCGCAAGGCGGCCGCAATCTGCCCCCTTCAAAATACGCGTCTCCGCAGGGGGATCAACGTCCGCAGGATTCCCGGAGCGGCTCTGAATCGCGCGGCCAGCAAGGTCGCACTTTCGAGCCGCGCGACCATCGCCGCCCAGAAGGCTCGCGGTACAGCCCGCCTGCTGCTCCGGTAAGTTCCGGTGAAGACGAAATCGTATTGCCGGGCGAATCCCTGGCAAAATACCGTAACAAGCCCGCTGCCGCTGCTGCAGCCGCCCCCGCGCCAGCCATCATCGAGCCGGAAATTCACGAACCCCAGCCGGATCTCGGAGACTCCATTTCTCCCCGCGGCAATGCTCAGCAGGCCGGGACACCCTCCGGTGCGAACGTTCCGCGCCGCTCCTCCGGCGGCTTGCCGCGCTGGCTGCTTGCGGAAACCGGCAACGAAGCCGAGACATCGTCAACCGGCACGGAAGAATTGACCTCCTCCCCTGACGACACCGCAACCACGGCTCCGCAGTCGCCCAGTGCCGCGTCGGACATGGTCGAGCGGGAGCGTACTCGCACGGATGCTTCGCTCAGTGAAGAAGACGTCGCCGTTATCTCCTCTAGCCTCATCGAGGCCAAGCACGAAGAAACGCAAGCGCACGCGGCAGCCGACACGCTCGTCGGGGGCGCGGTTTTCGAGGAGGAAGAGGACGAGGAAGAAAACGAAGAAACCGAGGCGGAAGACAGCGCTGAGGAACGCGAAGAGATTCGCACCAGCGAAGCGGAAGCCGAGTCCCAGGATGTAGGCGCGGAAGAGATCGCGGCGATCGAGACGCGCGCTCTTGACGCTCACGCGCTCCGCGAAGCGGAAGCCGACGCAGCCCACGAAAGCGCGTTGCACGCCGCTGCCATCGGCGATCACGATATCCACGAGGAAACCGGGCACGAACCCGTCGAGGCCACCGGAACCGAATCCGCGCCCGCGCCCGTCATTGCCGAAGACGACAGCATCCTTCTTCCCGGCGAAACACGCGCCCCGCGCTCCGGCGCTCCCGAGCCCCGCCAGGATTTCCCCCGCGACTCCGCGCGCATCGGCGGCAATCCCCGCGCACGCTTCCAGCGGCCTTATCGCAGCGGCGGACGCGATCGCGACAACCGCGGCCGAGACAATCGCGGCGGCAGACCAGATCGTCGCGGCGGCCGTCCCAGCGGCGGTCCTCGATTCGAACGCCGTCCGGGCGGCCCTCACCGTCAGCACGGCAGCCACTCCGGACCTTCGCGCCGCCCGCAGCTCATTTCCGAGATGCTGAAGGCCGGCCAGGACATCGTCATCCAGATCGCCAAGGAGCCGCTCGGCAAGAAAGGCGCGCGCATCACCAGCCACGTCGCGCTCCCTGGCCGTTTCCTGGTGTACATGCCGACCATCGATCACATCGGTGTCTCGCGCAAAATCGCTTCTGCCGAAAATCGCTCGCGCCTCCGCCGTCTCGTCGGCGAAGCGCGCGGCGCCTATCCCGGCGGCTTCATCGTTCGAACCGCGGCCGGCGGCGCTTCCGACGAAGAAATTCGCACGGACATCGAGTTCCTCGGCAAAACCTGGAACGAAATCAAGGAGCGTAGCGAGCAGCGCAAAGCCCCAGCGCTTCTGCACCGCGACCTAAATCTTGTCGAACGCATCCTTCGCGATTACGTCAGCGACGATTTCACCGCCATCTGGATCGACAGCGAAGAGGAATACGGCAAGGTCGTCGAATTCGTCAGCCGCTTCCAACCCAAGTTGGTCAATCGCGTCAAGCTATACAGCAAGGAAACGCCGATCTTCGAGGAGTTCGGCATCCAGCACGAACTGGACAAAGCGTTGCGCGCGAAAGTCTGGCTCAAGTCCGGCGGCTACATCGTCATCAACCACACCGAAGCGCTCGTGGCCATCGACGTCAACACCGGAAAATTCGTCGGCAAAGGTTCCACCCGCCTCGAGGACACCATCGTCAAGACCAACCTCGAAGCCGTGAAGGAAATCGTCCGACAGATTCGCCTGCGCGACCTCGGCGGCATCATCGTGGTCGACTTCATCGACATGGAAGAGCGCCGCAACCGCGAAAAGGTTCTCATGGCGCTGCAGCAGGCCCTCGAGCAGGACAAAGCCCCATCCAAAGCGCTGTCCTTCAACGAATTCGGCCTCGTCTGCATCACGCGCAAACGCACCAAACAAGCGCTTGAGCGCGTGCTCTGCCAGCCTTGCCCGTACTGCACCGGCTCCGGTATGGTAAAGTCCATCCCCACGCTCTGCTACGAAATTCAAGCGGAAGCGCGCAAGATGGCCATCGCCAGCGCCGACAACGAAGCGCCGAATCTCACGCTGCGCGTGCATCCCGAAATCGCCAAAGCTTTGAAGACACGCGAATCCATGCTGATCGATGAGCTCGAGCAGACCACGCACAAGCACATCATCATCCAGTCCGACGCCACGCTGCATTGGGAGCAGTACGACATCTGCTAGGTAGGATAGGCATTCAGCCTGTCCTGCATATCCGCCACACTCGTGTCCGGGCACGTCGTCACTACGGCTCGTGCAATTCCTCGTGCCTTCACCTGTCCCTGCGGCCAGTTTCGACCTGCGCAAGTCAACGTAAATTCGGGTTGCAACACCTCCACCTGCGCGACTAGATTGAATCCACGCTGCTCCTCCCCACCCGGAGCCGAATTCATTCATCCGCTAAGGGAGAAAACTATGTGGACCAAACAGCAGCCCCAGACTGAACCATCTGCACCGCCCCAAGCAATAAAACCCTCGGTCGTCGCCTTCGGCAGCCCGTCTACCCCCGCGCTCGGCAGCAGCCCCGCTCGCGGCCAAGCGCGTCTCGGCGCCAGCCTGCAAATCAAGGGTCATATCACCGGCACCGAAGACTTGCAGATCGACGGAAAAGTCGACGGGCCCATTTCCCTGCGCGGCCACGGGCTCACCGTTGGGCCTACCGCACAACTCACCTCCGAGATTCACGCGCGCGAAGTTGTCGTCTTCGGAAAGGTAGTCGGCAATGTTCACGCTCGTGACCGCGTCGACGTCAAGAGCGATGGTTCGGTTATCGGCGACATCTCGACTGCGCGGATTAGCATCGAGGACGGCGCGCAATTCAAGGGTCGCATCGAGATCGACCCCACTAAGTCTCAAAATGCCGCCGCGGATTAACCGGTAACTAGCCGCGGGCCTCCACCCGTAATCAGCAAATAAAAAAAGGGCGGACCAGAAAAATGGTCCGCCCGCATTTCCAGCCACTTGCGGTTACTAGTTTGCTCCAGCTCGCGGCATTGCGGCAGTTTGCACCGGCACCGCTAGCTGAGAAACCACTTGGTTTTTGGCCTTCGGACTCCACCAAAGGAAGTCCACCATCAAGCCTTCCTTTTCAAGGTACAACGTTTCCGCCAGCGTCCCCGCCTTTTCAGGCGCGAGGACCAATTCGCTCGCCTCGCGCGTATGGCCGCTTGGCGATGCCATTGCAAACATGCTGGCAACTGGACCGGACTTCTCCGGCTTCAGCACCACCAGCACCAGATGGCCGGCGCCTTGTTGAATCGAACGAATGGATTGTATGGTGCCTATCGGTTCGATGGAGAATTTGTATCGCCCGGCTCCGAGAACGGTGTTCCCGAAGCGCGTGCTTTCGTTGAGCGTGAAATTCCCGCCGATCACGTTTTGCGCCAGGAGTGGGGTCGCATTTGCGCAAAGCGCCAGCGCTGCCCATGCCAGGGTTCTTGCCAAGACCTTCCGATAAATCGATCTGATGTTTAGAATTGCCATTTTCGTTTCCTCGTTCTTTCTTGGAGTAGGCGCACACTTGTTGCGCCTCGCTTTACACTGAGTTGCTGCGAACCGCGGGTCAGCCCGCAAACTGCGCGCTGCGTGACCGCGTAAGGCGTGCCAAAGAACTCCGGGTTCTTCTGGCACTCTGCTGCATAGAAGTCGCGCGAATTCTACATCGCAAATTTCGCACGCAAGCTAATTCAAGTCCAACGCAAAGAATTCATCGGCTTCGTGCGCAAAAATGCTCACGACACTGCTATCGATTTGCATCATTTCATTTTTTGATGTTGGGCATTTGGGGCGTTCAACGGACCATTCGAAGAATTGAAGGTGGAAACTCCTTCTACGTGTTCACCCTGGATTCAGCGTGGTCTTTCGCTTTCCAGAGGCGCCGAATCCTGGCCCTTCGGCGCGGAAATCTTCTGCTTGTCGTCCACCGAGAACAGCAAATAGTTGCTGAAGCTGTGTCGGCGGTGAACGCGCCGGCCTTTCCAGTCGTAATAAACTTCCACGTTCGCGGGCAGCCACATTTCCAGCGCGCCGTTGCGGAACTGCACCGGAGCGTACTCGATGTTCACGTGTTCGGCAGCCAGCCGGATTTGCGGCATCGGCGCAACCATATTTGTTTCCAGCCGCACGATTTGATAGCTATCCGCGGCGATCCATGCGCGTCCCTTCAACGCTACCGGGTATCCTTGCCCTTCCGGGCCCATCCGGTAGCTGCGAATCGTATTCGGTTTATCCTTCCTCTGGCGGAAGTGCACCTGCCAGGCCAGTCCGCCGTTCCATCGCGCCAATCCCTCGCAGGTCATCTCAAAGTTGCCCGCGTAATACGGATGAAAAATTACCACCAGGGCCGGCAGCCCGGTCGTCATCACCGCTTCCGGAAATTCCTTCGACGCGGCCCGGCGCTCGCGATACTCTTCCACGGTCAAAGCGCCGCGGCGGGTTTCTTCCATCGAAACGATATAGTCAAACTGTGCTTTTTCAGGACTCGACGGCTGGCCCCATTTGTTGATGGACTCATCGCTGACCAATTCCGTCGCGGTGAATCGGTCGACGTTCTTGACCAGCTCTTCTAACCGCTTGCCGGCATTTTGCACCACTTCGTCGAGCGCGCACGCGGCGCCAGGTTCCACCGGCGGCATTTTGTCGTCTACATCCGGCGGCATCCAGCTGGAAGGAACTGGCAGCGCTTCGGCCTCCGCCGTCAGGGCCGACGTATCCATTTCATTTGTCGAAACAGGGGCGTCCGGTGAAGCAACTAGCCTCTGAGGATTCTGCAAGCTCTCCAACTGTTTTTTGGCCGCAGCGTCGGCCGGACGCTCTTTTAGATATGCCTGCAGAATACTGACCGCCCGATCTTTTTCTCCGCGCTCGGCGAAGCACTGCGCCAGCAGCGGCTGCACTATCGCCGCTTGCCCGCGGCCTAGCTCCCATGCCCGCTCCGCCTCCTTCATCGCTTCATCGCGGGAATGCTGCAGGTAGTATGCCTCCGCGAGAATCGCGTGCGGGCGCCACGAAGAAGGTTCCACTTCACTCGCGCGCTTCAGGTACTCCGCTGCTTCACTGGGCTTCTTTTCGTGGATCGCAATCTCGCTCAACGAAAGCAAAGCACGAAAATGCCTTGGATTCTGTTCCAGCGTTTTCGTCCAATAAGATTTCGCTTGCCCCGAATCGCCCACCTGCATGGAATAAACGCCAAACAAGTAGCTGACCTCCGCCTGATTCGGGGCCATGCGATTAAGTGCATCGAGATGGCTCCGCGCAAAAGTCGGCTTGTTGGCGCGCAACGCTTCCATAGCCTTCGCCATTTCTTTCTGCGCTTTCGGGGCCAGCGAAGCGAATCCCGCGGCCAGGGCGGTGTCTCCGGAATTTGAGCCCGGGCGCAGGACCACGGTCACTCGCGCCGACGAATTGGCCGGCGCGTCAACCTGCTTCACGGCCCGTTCATAAGCGGGCGCGACGACCTGGATCGTATACTCGCTGGGCGCCACGTCGTTAAATCTCAAATAGCCCGCCTTGGTCGTCGCCTGCCGATAAAATTGCCCCGACAAAGTCTTCAAGGTAATCACTGTGATTCCCTCGACCGGTGCCCCGCTGGCCTCCTGGACATAAATGTCCACATTCGATGTGGCGATGACCGCATTGAACCCGTTTTCACCAGGGAGCGCTCGAGCTCCCAGCACATTCCCCAGGGGAGAGGTGGACTGTTGCGCGGGAATCGTCGCGGCAAAAAGCATTGCGCACGTGAAAGCGAGGGTACTGCGGTAGGTAAGCGCTCGTAGCATGACCCACTCCGTCTGGATATCCGTCGGGGAACGGGCTCTATCATATACCTTTTGTTGCCGCAGGCCAGCCCTCTGCCCCCTCCCGCAGTCTCATTTTTCCTGTGCTATCATCTCTTTTCGTTCTAACAAAGCGAGCACGGAATGACCGCACGCGTTCTCGATGGAACCAAGATCCGCGACGAAATTTTCGCTGAACTGAAAGGCGAAATTGCCCGCCTCGCCAGCGAAGGCATTCGCCCAGGCCTGGCTGCCGTCCTCGTCGGCGAAAATCCCGCTTCGGAGCTTTACGTAAAATCAAAAATTGCCGCGTGCCAGCAGCTCGGCTTGGCCAATTGGACGCACACGCCTCCCGCCTCCGCCACAACGGACCACATCCTGCGCCTCGTCCAGGACTTGAACCTCGACAACGCCGTCGACGGCATTCTCATCCAGCTTCCCCTCCCTTCCCAGGTCGACACCAAGCGCGTTCTCGAGGCCGTCGATCCCGCAAAAGACGTGGACGGCTTTCATCCCGTAAATCTCGGTCGCCTGGTCAGCGGCCGCTCCGGACTCGTCGCCTGCACGCCCGCGGGCTGCATGGAGATCCTTCACCGCAACGGCATCGCCATCGAAGGCGCAAACACCGTTGTTCTCGGCCGCAGCGACATCGTCGGCAAACCCATGGCCATTCTGCTCATGCACGCCAACGCCACCGTCACCATTTGCCATTCGAAAACGCGCGACCTGCCAGGAGTCGTTCGTCGCGCAGATATCGTCGTCGCCGCCATGGGCAAAGCCGGCTACGTGCGAGCCGACTGGATTCGTCCTGGCGCCGCGGTGATCGACGTCGGTACAAACAAAATCACCGACGCCGAGGAAGCTGAATCCTTATTGCGCAATTTCCCCGCACGCCTGGAAAAATTCCGCGAGAAGGGCTCCGTGCTTGTCGGCGACGTGCATCCCGATGCCGTCAACACCGCCGGCGCGCTCACGCCCGTGCCCGGCGGCGTCGGTCCCATGACCATCACCATGCTCATGAGCAACACCGTGAAAGCCGCTCGCCTGCGGCGCGGCAAGATCTCGTCGAGAGTCGACACCGCGCAATCTACCGTCGGCGCGCGGTGACCCACGCAATGCTTCGCCTCGGCCTCACCGGGGGCATCGCCAGTGGTAAGACCACGGTCGCGGTCATGCTGCGCGAAATGGGCTTCGCCGTACTCGACGCCGATTCCCTCGCGCACACCCTCATCGAGCCCGGCCAGCCCCCTTACGAAGAAGTGGTCCGCGAATTTGGCGCGTCCATTCTGGATAGCGGCAATCGCGTCGATCGCGCAAAGCTCGCCGCCATCGTCTTCGCCGACCCGGCAAAACTTGCTCGCCTCAACGCCATCGTTCATCCGCGCGTCGAGACCGTCATCCACCAGCAATTTGCCGAATGGTCGCGCAATGGCGCCCGCGATGCCGCTTTCGTCGAAGCCGCGCTCCTCGTCGAAGCCGGCTATCACAAAAATTTGGACGGTCTCGTAGTCACCTGGTGTCGCCCCGAGCAGCAACTCGAGCGTCTCCGCGCCCGCGGCTTCAGCGACGAAGACGCCCGCCGCCGCATCGCCGCCCAGCTCCCCGTCGTCGAAAAACTCCGCCTCGCTACGGAAAAAATCGACTGCTCCCGCTCGCTGGAAGACACTCGCGCGCAGGTCGCAGCCCTGGCCGCCAAGCTCCGCCGCCCCTCCACGAAGGTGTCATCCTGAACCTATCCGACAAGGGTAGGTGAAGGACGTCAACCTGGGATTTGCCCCAAACTGAACCTGCGAGCCAATGCCCATGAACTATTCCCAGATTTTCCTTATACTGTTCTCAACACTCGGCAAAGGATCCCGACCATGACCGTACACCGCACCTCCAGCATCACCCGCTTGCTGCTCGCCGCAGTCGTCATCACCTTCGGCGCGTACTGGGCCGGAGCACGCTGGGGCCAGCGCCAACCCATCGGCGTGGCTGCCCTGCCGCGCAGCGGCGGCACCGCGAAAGATCTCTCCGCCGCCAACGTAGTCGCGCGCGATGCCGCTCTAACCGACGAAGAGGCCATCAACGTCCGCGTTTATCGCCAGGTTTCGCCGGCCGTCGCCAACATTCTCACCAAAGCCACCGAGTACGATTTCTTCATGGATCCCGTACCTGTCGAAGGCGCTGGCTCCGGCTTCGTGATCGACGAAAAGGGCCACATCCTCACTAATTTTCACGTGGTGCAGGAGGCGCAATCCATTGAGGTCGTCCTCGGCGATCAGTCGCGCTATCCTGCGAAATTCATCGGCGCTGATCAGCGCAATGACGTTGCGCTCATCAAAATCGAGCCGAAAGGAAAGCGCCTGGTCGCGTTATCACTCGGCGATTCCTCGGCGCTGCAGGTGGGCCAGAAGGTGCTCGCCATCGGAAACCCGTTTGGCTTTCAAAGCACGCTGACCACCGGCGTGGTCAGCGCTGTCGGCCGCACCGTGCAAACCAGCCAGACCACCTTCATCGACGAAGCCATTCAGACCGACGCCGCCATCAATCGCGGCAATTCAGGCGGCCCGCTCATCAATTCACACGGCGAAGTCATTGGCATCAACTCGGCGATTTACACGCCGAGCGGCACCACCGCCGGCATCGGCTTCGCCATTCCCATCAACAGCGCCAAGCGCATCGCGCACGACCTCATGACCGACGGCCGCGTCCATCAGGCTTTTCTCGGTGTGCAGACGATTTCGGTTGGCGGCCAGCTCGCCGAAGCGCTGGATCTTCCCGCGAAGGAAGGCCTCCTGGTGGAATCCGCGAGTAAGGGCGGACCCGCCGCCGCGGCCGGCGTTCGCGGTGGCGACCGCGTGGTGCGCGCCGGAATGCAGCGCATCGCTGTCGGCGGCGATCTCATCGTTGCGGTCGACGGCCAAAAAGTCGCCAGCCCCTTCGACCTCAACATCCTGCTAAATCGCAAACGCCCCGGCGACACCGTCACGCTGACCGTTTTCCGCGGCGGCAAAAAAGTAGAAGTCCCGGTAAAACTCGGCGAGCGCCCCGGCGCTTAAGTTAACCGGGCTCCAATTACTTTGAGTCCCCAAATTCCGTTCGATACTTCGCACGTTGCGAGTCGCTCAGCGCAAACCAGCCTTCCGCGATATCTCGTACTCTTTCGAGTTCGCACTGCATCTCCGTGTGTTTAGCCTCTAGCATTTGCTGGTCTGCATCGGCGGGCACGCAAATCGGCGGAGCAAATAAAATCACCGTGCGGGCGAACGGCATCGGCAGCAGGAAATGATCCCAGGTGTTGGTGAATGTTTTCCCGCGATCGACCCCGATGTGAAATACCATCACCGGGCAGCCGGTCTTGCGCGCGAGCATCACCGGACCGGGCTTCGCCACGTAACGCGGCCCGCGCGGCCCGTCAATCGTGAACGCGCAATCGACCCCTTCTTCGAGCCGCCGCGCCATCACCGCCAGTCCGCGCAGTCCGCCCCGCGACGAACTTCCCTGCGCCGTCCCAAATCCCAGCCACTCGATCACCTTGCGCGTCCACTGGCCATCGAAAGCCGTCGTGTTCATCACCACCGTGCCATGATTTCGGTGCCACCACACAATCGGAATAATCACGCGATGCCAGAACGCCCAAATGCACCGCTTTCCCGAAGCGTACACGCCCTCCGCATGCTCCCAGCCGAGCACTTCGTAGCGCAGCGTCGGCCCCAGCAAGCAAATAACGCTATAGATTGCCGCGGCGATCACCGGAATCTGTATCCGCCGCGACCACGGCAGCTCCGGCAGCCGCGTGTCGTAGTGCGCATTCACTGCGTCTGCGCTATTTTCGCTAGCCGGTGCACTCCTTGCGGCGTGGTCGGTTCCTCGCTCCGCTTCGCGGGCTGCATCTTTTGCGCTCATCGGCGTATAGTATAGTGTTCTAACGTCGCGCCGTCGCGTTGCGTCCCGTCCCTGCATCTAAGTTCCTCGGAGCCCTCTTCATTGCCGCCAGCTCGCGCCATACGAAACGGATCTTTTGGAGTGCGGTGGCTGGCCGGCGCTTTCACGGCGGCGTGTCACGCCACAAAGGCAACCGTCGGCCGCATACTTCTGTGTCTGTCGCTGGCCGCAATTTTCTTTGCCGCTCTATATCTTCCACCCTCCGCCCTCACCGATCAGCCTTCTTACGATACCGTCGGCGCCATCGAGGGAGAAGCCATCACCGTGCAGGGTCCGCTAAACATCGAAGTCGTACAGGGCCGCACCAGAACGATCTTGCGCAGCGGCAGTGATATCCACGTCAATTCTGGCCGGGCTCGCATCGACCTCATTGAGGGTGGCCAAATCGTCGTTTGCGGCCCCGCGCATCTCTCCGTTCTGAAATCCGTCAACCTGCTCACGCTCGCCCTTGATACCGGCGTCATTCACGCGCACATCGAAGGCCCCCAGCCGGCGCTCACCATCTACACCGCGCAAATCCAGGCCAAGCCCTTTGCCATCGGCGATGCGCCGCAAGATACGTTGGTCGGTTTCGACCAGACCGGTGCGATGTGCATTCGCGCCGACAGCGGCGCCGTGCGCGTCGAGCAGCAGCTCACGGCGCAAAGTATCGTCGTGCCCCAGGCTGGCGAGGTCCTCATCACCAACGGTCAGCTCGAAACATTGCGCAGCGGCGCCACCCACTGCTCTGCCGCCGCAAAAGAAGGTCCGGTCTATCAGGTCTTCATGCCGCCGCTCTCCTACGATGCCAGCGCCAAAGTGCAGAGCGACAATTTCGATCCGCGACTCATCGTGCTGGTGCGCCGCGTGCGCGTTCGCCCCACGCTGATCTTTCAGGGAAGCGTCAAAGACGCGCCTGCAGTTGCAAAAAGCGCCTCGCTTGTTGTTCCCGCAAAAACGCCTGAAACGCCCGCGCCGCAAAGCCAGCAAGCGCAGCCGTCAATCTTCGCCCGTATCCGTGCTTTTTTCCGCAGCCTTTTCTCCTAAACCGCGGCATTGATGCAGCCCCCACGGTGGTATCCATAATGAATAGCTAGGTTGCAAAAACGCGGGTGCAACCAGCAAGCTGATAAGCATGCCGGAACTGCCTGACATCGCCGCCTACATCAGTGCGCTCGAATCACGGATCGTCGCGCAGCCGGTCGAGCGAGTGCGCCTGGCCAGTCCTTTTCTGCTGCGGACCGCACAACCACCACTTACACATGTGGAGGGCCGCGTCGTGCGCGAACTGAGGCGAATCGGCAAGCGAATCGCGATTGGAGTAGAAGGCAATCTCTGGCTGGTGCTGCACTTGATGATTGCCGGCCGGTTGCACTGGCAAATCCCAAGAGCGAAGCTCGCGGGCCGCCGGAGTCTGGCGGCTTTCGATTTTCCCA
>WNFQ01003667.1_pt1 | contig 12342 bp, 7 predicted proteins | sample 5400171 | NCBI WGS metagenome assembly WNFQ01 (sample SAMN13153356, study PRJNA577476) | soil metagenome | isolation source: 20 cm soil under Madrone tree | place: USA:California | collected 2016-06-14
TGGGCGGCGTTCGAGAGAACTTTTGTTTTTTCGAGAATTTTCAGAAATTCGAGAGCGACGGCGCAGATCATGGGGCCGCCGCCGAAAGTTGTGCCGTGAACACCGGGACTCACGCGCGCGGCGACTGCTTCGGAGGTAAGAATCGCGCCGAGGGGCAAACCTGCCGCGAGAGGTTTTGCGATGGCGACGAGGTCCGGTTTCGAAGAAAACTTTTGGTACGCGAAATACCGGCCGGTGCGGCCGAGGCCGCATTGAATTTCGTCGGCAATGAGGAGAGCGCCATGTTGCGTGGTGAGTGCGCGGGCGCGGTTCCAGAAAGCTTCGCTGACAGGATGGATGCCGCCTTCGCCTTGAATTGTTTCGAGAATGACGGCGCAGACATTTTTATCGAATTTCGATTCGAGGCTAGCAACGTCGTTGAATCCGACGAATTCGACGCCGGGAACAAGTGGAGCAAAAGGCAGGCGATATTTCTCGGTGGCAGTGATGCTGACCGCGCCAAAGGTGCGTCCGTGAAAGGAATTTTCGAGCGCGAGAATGCGGTTCTTTGGGTTGAGGGCCGTTAGGGGTGCATCGGCAGGACGGGAGTAAAGGCGCGCGAGTTTCAGAGCGCCCTCGATGGCTTCCGTGCCGCTGTTGGAGAAAAAGACGCGGTCCATGCCGGAAATTTCGGCGAGCTTCCTGGCGAGCGGACCTTGAAATTCGTTATGAAAAAGATTGGAAAGATGAATGGCGCGTGCGGATTCGCGGCGAATGACTTTGACGATGTTGGGATGCGCGTGGCCGAGGCCGTTGACGGCGATGCCGCCGAGAAAGTCGAGATAACGCTTGCCGTTGGAATCGAAAACATAAGGGCCGCGGCCATGCGTGAAAACGAGCGGCTGGCGCTTGTAGGTCGGGAGAAGAAATTTCTCCGCATCCGCTAACGCCGCGGGCGTGACTTGCTTGCGAGTTGTGACGGTGCGTTTCATTTCGCTATGCGGCGGAAAACGCGGCTGAATTCGCTTCGCGCAGGATGCGCGTGCCGGGAATCGTGTCAAAAGTGGCGGAACTGGATTCGGCAGTGCGCATGGCAGCAAGCAAAGCGCCGGGTTCCGTGCCGCCAACGATGTGAACGCCTTTGACACCGCCTTCGAGCGCGCGCTTCGACGCTTCAAGTTTGAGAATCATGCCGCCCGAGACAGTGCGATTCTGGACGAGCGATTCGATTTCATCGGAGGCGATGGCGGAAATGACTTTTTCACCGTGGAGCACGCCGGCCACGTCCGTGAGGTAGATAAGTTGATCGGCGCCAAGATATTCGGCGCATTCGTTATGGACAAGCGGTTCGGCGTGAAATGCTTGCGCATCGGCAGCGGAGACGCCCATGGCAGGCTGGCCTGCCGCGGAAATTGCCGCGGAAAGCTGCTTATTTAACAGACCGGCGAAAACCATGACGGCAACGTCGCGTGTCTCGCGATCCGTGACGCGGAGGCCGGAGACAAATTTGCTTTCGATGCCGAGACGCTTAAGCGTGGCAGTAAAAATGCGGCCACCGCCGTGAACGACGAGGATTTCGTGACCCTGCTTGGCGAGAGCGGCAACCTGCGCGGCGAGTTCGCGCACGACGGAATCGCTTTCGAGCAATGCTCCGGCAACTTTGATGACGAGTCTCATTGCAGTCCGGTGTTCTCCTCAATTTGAAGAAGGTGATTGAAATTTTGGACGGCCTGGCCGGCAGCGCCTTTGCCGAGGTTGTCGAGACAAGAGACGACAATGAGGCGGTGGCCGGAAGAATCGAGCGCGAAGCCGATGTCGGCAAAATTGGTGTGTGCGACATGCTGAATTTCCGGAAGCGTGCCCGCCTTCCAGATGCGGACCATGGGCCGTCCTGCGTACGTCCTGCGGTAGAGCGTTTCGATGGCTTCCGGTGTTTGCGGTTCGGAAAGCCTGACGTAAATCGTGGAGAGAATTCCTCGCGCAATCGGAAGAAGGTGCGTCGAAAAAACGAGTTGCGATTCAGACAAGCCGGTGTGATCGAGAATTTCCGGCGTGTGGCGGTGGGAAAACAAGTTGTAAGCCTTGAAATTTTCGTCGAGTTCGGAGAAATGCAAATCGCGGCGAAGTTCTTTGCCCGCGCCCGTCGCGCCGGATTTGCAGTCGGCGACAACCTGCGAGGCCGAGTCCAGTAAACCCGCGCAAGCGAGTGGCCGAAGAGCAAGGATGACGCTTGTGGCGTAGCAACCGGGATTGGCGACGAGCCGCGCGGAGGCGAGCTCCTTTGCATAGAACTCGGGCAAGCCGTAGACGGCAGAATCGAGCCATCCGGCATGGGGCGCAGGGAGTTTGTACCAGGATTGAAAAACGCCGGCATCGCGGAAGCGAAATGCCCCGCTGAGATCAACGATCTTAAGGCCGGCTTCAAGAAGCTTAGGCGCAAGCTCCGCGGATACTTCGTGCGGCGTGGCGAGGAAAGCGGCCCTGGCGCCCGAAGCGAGAATATTCTCGACGGAAAGCTGGCGCACCGGCGCCCGACCAATGCCGCGTAATTGCGGAAAAAGTTCGGAGAGACAATGGGCGCCCTGGGTGTCACGCATGAAAAAAGTAGCGGCAGGGCCGGCGGGGTGGCGTAGCAAGAGTTTTGCCAGCTCAAGTCCGGTGTAACCGGAGACACCTACGACGGCGATGGGTTCGGGTGATTTCATTTCAGCAGGGATTCGATCTTTTGCTGGAGGGAGATGCGCGTCTTTTTGTTCGACGTAATGATGAGAACGGTGTCGTCTCCCGCGATGGTGCCGGCGATTTCCGGAAATTTGGAAGCGTCCACGGCGGCAGCAAGAGGCTGCGCGCCGCTTGGCGGCGTTTTAAGAACGAGAAGATTTTCCGCCGGTCGCACGTCGAGAAGGAATTCGCGCAGGGCGCGAGCGAGGGGCGGAAGTGGCGCAGGTTCTTCGCTGAGAGCTGCGGCCTGTTTGTAGCCTTCGGAGGTCTTGACCAGCCTCAATTCCTGAAGATCGCGGGAAAGCGTGGCCTGGGTGACACGGAGACGCTGCTGCGCGAGACGGCGGCGCAGGTCGTCCTGGCTGGCAATGCGTTCGCCGGAAACGAGGCGAAGGATCTGGCCGTGACGGAATGTCTTGCCAACGCTCATGACAGTAAAATTATACATTCGCCTGTATAAAAATACAACGAATAAAACCCGCCGTCAAACAGATTTTTGAGAATGGCAGTGGGAGCGGAGCGTGCAAGATGCGAAACAACGGGAACAAGGACGCTGGATTTTCGGCGGAGGGTGATGTTAGCTAGAAGTGTTACGGCTGCGTTACCATACGCACTGGGCCATGCCTACCGGATGCCAAATTACCGGATGCAAGAGTTCGACGCCTGCGGCTCTCGCCGAGCAGCAGCTCTGCGTGCTGCACTATACCCTTTCGATTGAAGCAAGCTGCGCGGAGATGAGGCGCGAAACAGCGATGGGAAACGCGCCGCACGAGCGATTGAAAGAGATCATGAAATTCCTGACGGAAAACGGCGAAAGATTGGCGCGCGTGGCCACCAGCGGAATGCCACTGACGGACGATTTGAAAGCGCGAATTTTGAGCACATTTTTGACGCTGATGAATCTGCGGGAAAACCTGGACCGCGCGTCCATGCGCGGTTCGATGGGGCGCAGCGGGGCGTTCCGCTAGCCAGATTCCTGAAACAAATTCCCAGTCAATTCAGGCACCGATGAAGCGAGCGTAGAGCGAGCGCGCAACGGCCGGGTCTTGCGAGCCTTTGAGAATTGCGCGACCGTCGGCGAAAACAGTCATTTCATACGGCGGAACGCGGAAGCGGAGAAGGAATTCATTGTGACGGACGGATTCGGCGGCAGTAGCAAGGCGCGCGCCGAGGGCGGCGAGATCCAAAGAGCGGAAACGCTCATGGATTTGCACGGAGTCGCGGCCGCACATAGTGACGTGAGGCTGAGCGTCGCCCTCGAGGTAGGAAAAATCGCGGCGGGCGCAGGCACGGCAGTCTGCGTTGCGGGAGATTTCCACGGATTGGAAACGCCCCGACCAGACATCGCTGGAAATGAGGCGGTCGTGAAGCGCGTCTTCTTTGCCGGCAAGGAATTTTAGCGCTTCAGCGGATTCAAGCGAGGAGATCAACTGAACGACGGGGCCGAGAACACCAACGGTGTCACAAGTTTCTTCGACGCCGGAAGCGGCTCGTTCGCCTTCGAGCAGGCAGGCGAGGCAAGCGGTCAGGCCCGGGCGAATCGTCATGGTAACGCCATAACTGCCGACGGCGGCGGCGTAAATCCAGGGCCGGTTGTTCTTGACGGCGAAATCGTTGATGAGGAAGCGCGTTTCGAAATTGTCAGTGCCGTCCAGAATGAGGTCGAAGCCGGAAAGAAGTTCGTCGGCATTTTGCGAAGTGAGATCGGCAACGATCCCTTCGATGGAAATTGAAGAGTTTACGGAGCGAAGCTTTTGCTGTGCGGCAACGGCTTTGGGGAGCGAGTCGCGCGCGTCGGATTCGTCGAAGAGCGATTGGCGTTGAAGGTTGGAAGGCTCGACGAAGTCGCGGTCGAGGATGCGGAGACGGCCGACGCCGGCGCGAGCGAGAAGTGAGGCCGTTGCTGCGCCGATGGCGCCGCATCCGACGATGACGGCGCGGGAAGAAGCGAGACGCTGCTGACCGGCTTCGCCGACGCCGGCGAAGAGGATTTGGCGGGAGTAGCGTTCGAAAAGAGAGGCGTCTTTGGGAGGAGAATCCAAGGCGTGAAGGTCCCGTCTGCGCGATATGCACGCATATTTATGATAGCGCCAAAGTGCGGCGGGGAGGCAACGCCGCTGTGCTACGCTTCGTCTGAGCGAATTGAGTGCATGAAATTGAACTGGGCGAAGGGATTGAGGGGAATGGCGCTGGGAGCGCTCCTCGTGGCGGGCGTTGCGTGTCCCTGCGCGGGGCAAGAGGCTAACGCGAATCCTCCGAGTGCAGTCGCGGAGAAGCAGGCCGCAGGCGACGCCGTGGTCGTAAGTATGCGGATCGTGCGCGAGGATGGCACCGTTCTAAAAAAAACGCCAGCGGGACTGCAGGTGGAGCTGGGGAGGCCCTTGGACCGCGGGCAAGTTGCGGCGAGCCTGCGGACGCTTTACAAGAGCGGCGACTACGGAAATTTGCGCGCTGTGACGACGCCGATGGAGGGCGGCGTGCAACTGGACTTCGTCGTGGAAGAAAACCTCTACTTCAATCAAGTGAACTTGCGCGGGCTGATGGAGCCGCCGAGCGAGGCTTCGGCTGCAGCGGCAATGCAGATTCAGCTGGGCGAGGTTTACCGGAAAGAGAAGCTGGATGCCGCGATCGTTCGATTGCAGGACATTTTGAAGGAAGAAGGTCTATATCAGGCGAAGGTGACGGTGGAGACGCAGGTTCACGAAGAAAACCATCAGATTGATGTGATCGTGCACGTGTCCCCCGGGATGAGGGCACACGTTTCGGCAGTGCAATTGACGAACAACACGGAATATCCGGACGCGCAGATTCTTTCGCGGTTGAAAATGAAAGCGGGAAGGGCGATCACGAATGCGCGCGTGCAAAAAGGAACCGCGAACATCCGAAAATTTTTGGCGAAGAAAGGGCATTTGAGCGGGCGGGCGGCGGTGCGACGCGGGGCGTACGATGCGGCGAAGAACAGTGTGCCGCTGACTCTGGATGTGACGGAAGGGCCACGCGTAAAAGTGGAAGTTGCGGGCGCGAAATTTTCAAATGGAGATTTGAAGAAGCTTTTGCCCTTCTACCAGGAAGGCGCCGTGGATACGGATTTGCTGGAAGAGGGCAAGAAGAATCTGCGAGAGCGATTGGAACGGCAAGGATATTTTGACGCGACGGTGGATTACTCGACGGCGACGCGCGACGTAAAGGAAAAAGGAAGCGGATGGCAAGGAACGGAAGAGGTGATTACGTACACGGTGGAGCGCGGAGACCGACACAAATTGATTGGGATTGAATTTGCGGGGAACAAGTATTTCGACACGGAGCTTTTGCGAAGCCGAATAACGGTGTATCAGGCGGCACTGGGGTCGCGCGGAAGATTCAGCAGGCGGCTGATCGAGGCGGACCGCGTTTCGATGGAGGGACTGTACCGATCGAACGGATTTCTCGATGTGAACGTGGATGCGCAAATTCTGGACAATTACCTGGGAAAAGAGGGAGATCTGTTTGTCCGGTTCGTGGTAAACGAAGGAATCCAAACGCGAGTGGCGTCGCTGAAGATCGAGGGGAACCGCGCCTTCACAGACGAAGAGCTGCAGGGAGTGGTGGGATCGCTGCCCGGACAGCCATATTCAGAAGTAAGCGTGGGAAGCGACCGCGCGAACATCCTGGCCCTCTATTTCAACCAAGGGTATCCGGAAGCGGCGCTGCGGCCGACCGCAGAAGAAGTGGACTCGAAGAAAGAGGAACCAGCGGCAACGCAGTTTGCAATGGAAAAGAATGGCAAGAAGGCGACGACAGAATTCAAGGAAGTCAATGTGACGTATCACATCGACGAGGGGCCGCAGACGAGAGTACGAAGAGTGCTGGTGACGGGGTTTGTGCACACGCGACCAGGAATGATTCGAAGGCAGATTCAAGTGAAGCCGAATGCGCCTTTGCGGCAGGGCGAAGTGGTGGATTCGCAGCGGCGGTTGTACAACTTGGGAATTTTCAATCGGGTGACCGTATCGCCGCAGAATCCCATGGGCGCGGATCCGGACAAAGATGTTGTGGCGCTAGTGGAGGAAGCGAAGCGGTACACGCTGGCGTATGGCGGCGGATTCGAAGTACAGAGACTCGCGAGTTCGTCGAATCCAACGGCGGGAGCCGTGGAAGCGGCACCGCGTGCGATTTTGGAGATTTCGAAGCTGAACCTGACGGGACGCGCGGATGCGCTGTCCCTGAAATTGCGCGGCAGCACACTGCAGTGGCGCGCGTTGTTGGGATATTCCTCGCCGAACACCTTTGCGAGTCCGAATTTCAGTTTTCAGGCGACGGCGTATGTTGAAAAGACGAGAGACATCAACACGTTCGACGAAAGGAGATATGAAGGAACGCTGCAGTTAACGCAGCAAGTCTCGCCGCGGACGACCTTGCTGTACCGATACACGTTCCGGAAAATCCTGGTTTCGGATTTGAAGATTTTGCCAGAAGAGATTCCGCTGTTTCAGCAGCCGACGCTGGTGTCGCAATTCGGGATTTCGTGGGTGCGGGACACGCGGGACAATCCGGCGGACGCGACGAAGGGGACGCTGAACAGCGCGGATTTTGGAGTCGCAGATACCTATTTTGGTTCGAGTGCGAGCTTCACGCATTTTCTGTTTCAAAATTCTTCGTATTATCCCATCAAAAAGCGGTTCAGCTTTGCGCGATCGATTCGGATTGGCGTGCTGAATCCTTACCGGGATACCGTGTCTTTGACGTTTCCTGCACCGACGGGACCGAATTTGCCGCAAGTGATTCCGTTGCCCGAACGGTTCTTTGCGGGCGGGGGAACGTCGCTGCGTGGATTCGCATTGAATCAAGCGGGTCCGCGAGACGCCACGACAGGCTTCCCGGTAGGCGGGCAGGCGATGCTGGTGACAAACCAGGAATTTCGTTTTCCGATGAGGCTGCCATATTTCGGAACAAGTTTGGGAGGAGCACTTTTTTACGACGGCGGAAATGTATACAGCCGGGCAAACGGCATTTCTTTTCGCGCGAATGTGCCGAAGCCGACGTTTGACACTTCGGCGACGCCGCAGTGCCTGACGAATTGTTCGAATGAATTGAACTATTTTGCGCACACAATTGGACTGGGATTGCGGTATGCAACGCCCGTGGGACCGATTCGAATTGATATGGGTTACCAGCTCAACCGGCCGTTCTTCGTGCTGCCGATTCCGTGTCCGAGCGGGTCGACGACATGCACGACGGGTTCACTTGGATTTAAGGCAGGGCAACTGCCGCGGTTCCAGATATTTTTCAATTTGGGGTCGTCTTTCTGATGGGGGCGAGAAAACACCGTGGGCTTTTCGCAGTGCTTCTCTTGCTGAGCGCAAGCGTGGTGTGCTTTGCCCGGCAGCAAAAAGTAGTGGACCGGGTCGTGGCGCGAGTGGAAGAAGACATTATTCTGCAGAGCGACGTGGAGCAACTCGCGCGATATCAGATTTTGGTTGACGGGAAGTCCGAGAGTGAAACGCGAATTCTGGACCGTCTTATCGATCAGTGGATTGTAAGAAAAGAAGCGGAGGCTTCGCACTTTCCCGGACCGGTGAAAGCTGACGTAGACCGTGGCCTACAACGGCTGGAACGGTCGTTTGCAAAGAAAGAGGATTTTGACGCGCAACGGAAAAAAGCGGGAATCAGCGAAGGGGAATTGCTTCAGATTGTGACGGCGCAGGCGTATTTGAGCAACTATCTCGATTCGCGATTTAGACCGACGGTGCAAGTGGACGAGAAGGCGATTCAGGACTTTTATGACACGGCGGTGATTCCGAGGGCGAAAGCGCGCGGGCAGGAGCCGCCGTCATTTGACGCGGCGCGAGATTTGATTCAGGAAGCGCTGACGGAGCGCGGCATCAACGAGCAAGCGGACAAATGGTTGACGGAAAGCCGAACCCGGCTAAGCATCACGAAATTCTCGAACGAGGGCGGCGCATGACGCAAGAGACGCGACGCCGAAAATGGCGATGGCTGAAGCATGCGGCATGGGTGCTGGGGGTCAAACTAACGGTGATCGCGCTCGGCATAATCATTTTCTTTGGAAGCGGCGCGGGAAATCCGTTTTTGAAACGGGTGCTGATCCGGCGGCTGAATGCGGCGACAGGCGGATACAGCAGCGTGGATTCGCTGTCGATCAAGTGGCTGTCTTTGCGGGCAACGATCAAAGGGCTTGTGATTCACGGGAAAGAACCGAAAGGAAGCGAGCCGCTCTTCAGCGCGGAAGAGATTGATGCGGGCTTGCGAATCGATTCGGTTTGGGGGCGAAAAGTTTCGCTGAACGATTTGAAAGTGACGAAACCGCAGGTGCACATTCGCGTGGAGAAAGATGGTTCGACGAATGTGCCCGCGCCGGGAGGACCGAAGGCAAAACCAGGAAAGCCAGTGAGCGAGACGCTCTACGATTTGCACGTGAAGCAGGTGCAACTAGTGGATGGCTGGATTCTGTACAACGACGTGCGAACGCCGCTGGCGGTGCAGGGGTCGGAATTTCGATTGACGCTCAACGCCGGCGGGGACGGGGCAAAACCGCTTTATGTAGGGGCGCTGGATTGGAAGGATGTGCAATTCGCAGCGAAGCGCTTCGTCCCAGTGCCGGTAAATATCACTTCGAAATTTACCGTGCAGCGTGACGGATTCACGCTGGAGCAGGCACAAATTGGAGCGGGGCGCTCGAAGGTGGATGTGCAAGCCGCGGTTACAAATTACAACGCACCAAATTGGAAATTCAAATACCGCGCGTGGATGGATTTGCTGGATTTTCGAAAGACGCTGCGGTCACCGATGACTCCGGCCGGAAAAGTGGACGTTCGAGGGGAAGGGACGTGGAGCGCGGGGGTTGTGCAAGGAAACGGAAGTTTTGCAGGTTCAGAAATTGATTTGAATTACGAGGTTTTTCGGGACTCGGGAATCACGGCGAGAGGCCTCTATAGATTCGACAAGAACGGCGTGCAAGTGCCAGATTTCGTGGCGAGCGCATTCAGCGGCACCGTGGGTGGCCCGGTGATCGTGAAATTCGCGGGGCTGCAATTCCAAGCGCGTACGCACCTTCAGAACATTCGACTGGCGCAGATGCTGCCAGCGCTGGAGCGCACCAGTTTTCCGGTGAACGAACTGCATTGGGATTCCGTGGTGAGCGGGGACACAACAGAAACATGGACAGGGGCGTTCGAACACTTTGAAGTTTCAGGGACCCTCGATTTGGAATCGCCGGCGCAACTTGCCGCGCGGCACGTACCGGTGACGGGTGGAGCAAGTCTTCGCTACCGCTACGATCAAGGATTGTTGCAACTCGATACGGCGGAGTTCAACACGCCGACCGGCAGAATCCACGCGGCGGGAACGCTTGGCAAACGAAATTCGGCGCTGGAGCTGCAATTCGAAACGGGAGCGCTCGAGGCGTATTCCGATCTTATTGACGCGATTCGCGGGCCAAATACAAATGGCAGCAAAACGGCACTGAGCGGAAGCGCGCGTTGGGACGGAAGGCTTTCCGGTCCGCTCGGGGGGCCGACACTGACGGGGCATGGGCGCGGAGAGAACGTTTCATACGAGGATTTGCATTTCGATTCTGTGGAAGCCGATTTGACTTATTCGCCTTCCGAACTTTCCATTTCGCAGGGGCACGCGCGGCTTGGCGCGATGCAGGCGGACATTGACGGCTCGCTGGATTTGGATAATTGGATTTTTCGGCCGGAGAACGAATGGTCGGCGGATGTGAATTTCGAAAAAGTGCCGGTGGAAAGCTTTCAAGGGTTTGTGAAGAACAAATATCCGGTGGAAGGAACGCTGACGGGCCAGTTTCACGGGCACGGGACGCGGGAAAATCCGAACTTCAACGGGTTGTTCGATTTGGCGGATGGAAAGGCTTACGGCGTTACGTTCAGCCGGCTGCGCGGGCAACTGAATCTGACGCCGGATGAAGTTCGCGTTTCGAACGCGGAGTTGAGGCTGTTTGCGCCGGGAAACGGAAAAGCCGGCTCGGGAATTGTGACGGGCAACGCAGGTTACCGCTTCACCGACGGAAATATCGCGCTGGAGCTGGTAGGCGCCGCGTTGCCGCTGGAAAACTTTGAAAAATTGCAAAATCCGCGTTTGCCGGTGGGAGGACAAATCACATTTCGCCTGAACGCTTCCGGTCCGGCAAAGACCCCGCAGGGGGAAGGATCGATGCGCATCGTGGACCTGCGCGTGGGCCAGGAAACGATTGGGAGTTTCGACGGAACGCTGACATCGGACGGACGCGAAGCAAAGCTGGAATTGAGTTCGGCGATGACGGATGGAAGCATCTCCGGCGGATACACGATCGGGCTCGTGCCACCGTATCCGGTGCAAGGAAAAGCGTACATCCGCAACATCAACCTCGATCCATTTTTGGTGACGTACCTGCACCTGAAGAATTTCAGCGGCCACGGGAATGCAGAGGGAGAGATTGCGCTGGAAGGAAATTTGAGCCAGCCGGGCGGGATCGTCCTGGACGCAAAATTTTCGCGGCTTACGTTCAATTATTCGAACGTGCAACTTGAGAATTCGGGGCCGGTGCATTTTCGCGCGTCCACGGAAGAAATCAACATTGATCCAGTGACGTTCCAGGGAAAAGAAACCAATTTCAAGATAGAAGGAAACGTGCGATTCGCGGGACGGCGCACGGTGGGGCTGAGGCTGAACGGCGATTTGGACTTGCGCCTGCTGAGCGGATTCGTCCCGAACCTGGATGCGCGAGGGCCGGCCCAGGTGAATGCGTCGTTCGAAGGGACGCTCGACAGGCCGCGCATCACAGGACGCGTGCGCATTGACAACGCGTCAGCGCGCGTTGCGGACTTTCCAACGGGACTGAGCGCGATCAAAGGCGATTTGATTTTCGATGCGACGCGGCTCTCCTTCGACAACCTGACGGCCGAAGCAGGCGGCGGCACGCTTACGCTGAGCGGAAGCGTGAACTACGCCGACAGCCCGATTCACTACGACATCACCGCGAGGACGGACCGCACTCGAATTCGCTATCCGGAAGGAATGAGCTGGCAAGTGGCGGGGAATTTACGGCTGTCGGGAACGCCTGATGCGGCACTGCTTTCCGGGCGAGTGACGATCGATCGCGTGAACTTGTCCGGAGGACTTGAAACGGCGGGGGCGCTTATCGCCTCACGCGAGTCGGGGGGACCAACTTCCCAGTTCCTGCGGAACTTGCAGTTTGACATTGAGGCGCTTTCGACGCCGGATGCGCGCATGGAATGGCCAAACGCGGAGCTGGAGGCCGACGCGAATTTACATGTGCGGGGAACCTGGGAGCATCCGATTCTGCTGGGGCACATTCACGTGCTTTCCGGCGACCTGTATTTTCATGGGAATCGTTACCGCGTGGCCCGCGGCGACTTGAACTTTGCGCGGCCGTTGAACATCGACCCGGATATCAACATCGAAGCGACAACGACCATTCAACAGTATGAAATCACGTTGAATTTCAGCGGGCCTGCGAGCAAATTGAATTTGTCGTACCGTTCTGATCCACCGCTGCCGGGGAATGACATCGTGACGCTGCTCACGCTGGGCCAGACGAGCTCCGAGGCGGAGTTGCGGGCTGGAGGAACGGGCGCGACGGGGAGTTCAAGCGCCGGCGCATCGGCGCTGCTCTCTGAGGCG
>WNFQ01002956.1_pt1 | contig 12341 bp, 7 predicted proteins | sample 5400171 | NCBI WGS metagenome assembly WNFQ01 (sample SAMN13153356, study PRJNA577476) | soil metagenome | isolation source: 20 cm soil under Madrone tree | place: USA:California | collected 2016-06-14
CACACTAAAGCGCCGTTTGCCGCGAACTTGTGGGCAATCGCTCGACCGATGCCACTAGCAGCACCCGTAATAACAGCCATGCGGCCATATAACCTAAGGTCTCCGCCGTTTAATTCTTGAAGGCTCAAAGATCAGTTCTCCTGTATCCATTTCGGTCGGAAGACTCTGATAATTCCTTCAGTCGACAGCTGCCGACAAAGAGGGCATTGAAGGCACGCCCGCACTGCTCAGAGCGATCACGGTATAGGTGTGTTTGGCGCCCAGTTCGGCGGACATATCAACGTGCCTCATCTGCGGGAGCGGTGCGAATGGCGTGTCGTGATATGAGAGCCCCTGGAAGAGTGGGCGTCCATACACCCCTTCTGGAGGTTGCGCCGGAAGCTTCGCTATCCCATGCCCATCTCGAAGCACAATGAAGCCACCGAGTCCACTGACGAGATCCGCCTCGGCTTCCCAGGTGATCTCATTGCCGTGATTTGCATGAGCGTTCGCTCGCACATTGACTGGAGTGGGAGGTGCGCCGGCGTCGGTTACGGTGCCGGTTTTAACATACTCCGTCCAGATTTTTGCTATGGCCTCGTTCGGCAACCACGCGGCCTTCCTAGGATCCCCTTTAAATTCCGCCGCAGGTGTGGCTGTATCCCCGAATGGCATTGCCAGCCATGCAGGACTCAGGTCCACTGGCCTTAGTATCTTGTCCCATTCCGTTACGCGCATTTGAAGACAAACTTCGAAGAACGGGATGGCGAGATACCGGGAATCCCCACAGAAGTGTCCTGTACGCGGATCGGGAGCGAACCCAATGGGAGCCCCCTGGGTTCGGTACTCCTGGAAAGTGGCAATAGAGCCGTCCCAGGGAAGATTTCCTCTCTCTCCTATGCCGAAGTTGACCATCGTGGGAATCTCATAGACAGCAGGCGGAACTTCCGGCTGAATGAACTCGTGCTTCGGACGAAACATAGCCGCAGTACCCGAACGAAGAAAAGCAGCCAGCACTCGGTCGGGGTGGAGAATGCTCATCACATTGGCCCATATCCCACCACCGGAGTGCCCCCAGAGACACCAGGGGACGGTAGCGATTTCCGTGTGGCCCGACTTCGTCGCAAACTCGTCGAGGGCCCGAAGAAAAACACGGTCAGAACCCTGTCTCGGGTCGAACCACAGCTCTGCGCCTCCTGGAGTTAAGTCAATCGCATCGTTCAGAACATGGTAGGAAGGTCCAAGAAGGACGCAGTTCCATTTCTTTGCCAGAGCTTGCCAGTGCAGATCGTAAGCAGAAGTCGCGCCCGCCTGAGCGGCTGGAATGCTTGCGCCGTGCTGGTGAACGATCACCGCCCTCACGGTTTTGATGTTGTCAGGAATCCAGAGGGTGTATACGACACCAATCTGCAGTTCCCCTTTGGTTGTGGACGGCGGGTAAGCAAGTTGGAGATATCGTCCTTCACCACTCGATGGAGTAAAAGGTCCCCACCCACTTTGGTCTGGAGGTAGCTGACTGCCAGCAGCCCCCGCCCGATGACTCTGAGTCTGAACAGTGCCAGCCGGAGTGAGCGAGGAAGAGGCAAGCGACGCGCCCAGGCCTGCCATCCCTTTCATAAGTAAGCGACGCGCCGGCGACTCCAGACCGGGCAGCCTTTGTGAGGCTATCGTCTCGCTTTGAGTAATCTCCTTCATTCTCTCTTGTCCCTATGTTGAAGTCGTCGGTCATCCTCAAGCAGAGATTGCTGTTCCAGTGCAATGCTCACCACGGACTCCTGCTGATACCGCAGGATTGTGATGCTCGCATGCATTCGGCGGCCAGCTTGCCGTGTGTAACACAAGAGATCCTGCGTGTATTCTCCAAATCGCTCAACGCTCAAACGCGCGCATATGATTTTCCGCCCACCCAGGGGATCTTTTTCACTGTTTCGTCACCTGATTCTCTTCTCCTTTTGTCGGTTTGATTGTGCGGCGAACTTCCTTGAACAAGGCGAGGGTCTCAGGCGAAATCCTCCCGTCCTGGTATATCTCTACGTCAAATGTTGGAACATTTCTGCGGCTGATCGCCTCCCGTACTTTTGCGATCATCGAATCGAAGGAATATCTAGGTGGCGAGATAGGCGTGTTTGCCTTGAAATGGCCCCAGTCACCGTTGATGATCGTGGTGATCTGTCCCTGCAATCCTGACTGTGGGCCACCCGTAAACTTTCCGGTCCCGCCCACAGGAAGGAATCCGAAACCATCAATCATCTCCGCGCTGAAATCATTCTCGCCGGCGAAGACTTCGTAAAAATCGCTCACCTTTGGCAATATCCAGCTGTTGTAAGTGACTAATCGGTCGGGGTTCCCTTGCTTAGCTGCCGCCGTCATCTTCGCCCATGGCGCGTTGTACGGGTAATAGGTGAATGTTGCGTCGTCGAACCAATACCCAGCTATCGATGGGCCATATTGCTGGCCTATTTGACCTATAACTCTGCACCACCAGTCAAAATATTTGTCCTTATCATCATCGAAGTGTGTCCGTCGCCACCATTCAATGTCATCATGCCCGGGGTGGAAGTACAGTTCGAGTTTTATACCGTGTTTCGAGAGCGCCTGAGCAAGATCGCCGATCAGATCTCTGGAACAGGTACGCCCAGGAAGAATCTCATCAATTACTTTGTTGGGGCCCGGAAAATAAAACTCCGCGTGGGAAGTCGTAAATACGACATAGCCAGCACCCATTTCATCGAGCACATCGGCAAACTGGTGAACGTCAAAGTCACGTACGGCCTGACAATACGCCGATGGACTGCCCTGCTCTGGCTTGCTTTGGCTGGTCCAGTGCACCATCACGCCATACTTGGCCTGCACCATCCAGTCAGTAGGCGCTGCGCCCCGGGCGGCCTGATTGGCAAGTTCTACTTGCACCGCGGGCTTGACAATTTCTAGAGAGAACACCTTGGCGACCGGCGAGCTGCCGAGCGAGCGAAAGGTGAACCTTTGGATGGGAGCAGAGAGCTCGATTGTGCCAAGCTTTACCCTTTCCCACGCTGTCTTCAAGCAAGAAGCAGTCAGTGGCTTGGAGCTGATGGTGACTTCCACCGAACAGCCCCTACCACTGCCTTGAAGAATCGCAAATACGGCATAGCTTCCGGGTACCGTGACTTTGGTAGTCCATGAGAGTGAAGCCGAGGAATCCCACGATTCGACCCAGCCGACCTTTCCTGGACCCATATCACTGGTTTTGACAGATCCTTTGTGAACGGCATCAGCAGCCATCAGTACCGTTAGATCGTCGCGACGTATTGTTTGTGCATGAAACGTCCCCAATCCAAGAAAGAAAAAAAGGACGGTTCTCGCCGTCGAGACAAGAGCCGCTGGGACAAATCTCGATCGAAGGAGTCTCCTTACCGCGGGGCCGGATCGCACGGTTCTCTCCAGGCGTTGACTACCCTCCATTTGTTTGCTGTTTCCGTTAATTTCGTATATAAAACTGTATATGCGCCCACGAAAACAGAAAAACGCACGTTAAGCCAGCGTTTGCGCTTTGTCAAGATTTTTTTAAGTGCGATAGTATTTCAACGACCCGATTCGCGGCGGCAACAGAGCAGTGCGGCAAGAAGATTCGGTGAACCTATCAGGATCCTCGCCTTTTTTGTTCACCCTGACCCAGTGGTTGGTTTCGACAATTTATGAAGAAGACAAAGACACGTAAAGCTTCCAGCCGGTACCCGACTCCGGCTCTTGAGAAAGGCTTGGATATATTGGAGCTGTTTGCCAGCGAGCCGTCGGGACTCACAAAAAGCGACGTGGCGCGCAGGCTCGGTCGCACGATTTCAGAGGTCTTTCGGATGTTGGTATGTCTCGAAGAACGCGCCTACATTGCGCAGAGCCCGGACAGCGATCGTTACCATCTCACCTTACACCTGTTTAGGCTCGCGCAAGAGCATCCGCCAATCAAACGCATGACTATGCAAGCCTTGCCGATTATGCAGCAAGTTGCTCACGAACTTAGTCAGTCTTGTCATTTGGGCGTGCTCAACGGGGGCCAGGTGGTGATTATCGCGCAGGTGGATTCGCCCGTGAGCCCGGGCTTCTATGTCAAGGCCGGTGCTGTTGTCGATCTCATGCATGCTGCCACAGGTCACGTCATCCTGGCGCACCAAACGCAAGAAGCTCGGGCACGTGCCATACAGACCTGGTGCAAACGCAACAAAACCGAGGCTCCGCGTGATTTGACTTCGCATCTTTCCGTCATTAAGGAGCGAGGCTATGAAGAGAAGGAAAGTTATGAAGTCGAGGGAGTCATCAACGTTACTTATCCCGTCCTGGACGAGCATGGGTATGCGGTTGCTGCTCTAACTGTCCCCTACATCCGCCGAATTGGAGATAACACCACGACCACGATCGTTCGCCAAACCTTGAAACGAGCGAGTTCTCAGCTTTCCCAGGAGATCGGTGGAATCTTGCGAGAGCGCCCGAAATTGGACACTTAAACCCGTTAGTCGCGCCAGCGGTGGCGGATTTTATAAATTTTAGCTTAGCGCCCTCGGCAGTGATTTTTATTGACAAATTTATTGTTTCAGGAATAGAAATGACGTTCTCGGCTGCCGTTGCGGGAAATTACCTTGTGGGCACCACGGTCTGCTTCGAGACCGCGTTAGCGGAGGAACATCTTGATTTCATTGTCGAGGGCTGGCCGCGACCGGAAAGCCCTCGGAAGGAGAGTTGATCCGTTTGAGCGACCCTAGAATCACAAATGTTCGCGTCCTCGATCTGCGATTTCCGACTTCACGCCACCAGATTGGTTCGGATGCGGTCAATACAGACCCCGATTACTCAGCGGCATATTGCATTCTGGAAACGGATGTGGGTGTCGAAGGATACGGCCTCGCGTTCACCTTGGGCCACGGAACAGAACTATGCGTGCTTGCGCTTGAGTATCTTTCGCGATTTCTCAAGGGTCGCAATTTATCTTCTGTGACAGACGACACCGTCGCCTTTTCCAGACAGCTCACGGAAGACAGTCAATTCCGCTGGCTCGGGCCTGAAAAAGGTGTCATCCACCTGGCTGCCGCGGCCCTCATCAATGCGGTCTGGGACCTTTATGCGCGAACGGAAGGCAAGCCACTTTGGAAGCTATTGGCAGATTTTGAACCCGAGCAGATTGTCCGTTCGATTGACTTTAAATATATCGAAGATGCCATTACTCCGGATGAAGCCCTTGATCTACTAAGGACGCGCACCGCATCTCAAGCGGAACGTTTAAGGAAGCTTGAACAGCATGGGTATCCAGCATACACGACATCCGCAGGTTGGTTCGGCTTTAGTGACGACAAGATTCGGCGCCTCTGCCGTGAATCTCTCAGCCAAGGATGGACGCATTTCAAGTTAAAAGTTGGTGGCAACCCGGCCGATGATCTTCGCCGTGCGCGGTTGGTTCGCGCAGAAATTGGGCCGCACAACAAGCTAATGATGGATGCAAATCAGAAGTGGGGGGTCATCGAGGCAATTCAACGCACAAGAGAGCTGGCTGAAGTGGACCCTTGGTGGATGGAGGAGCCGACCAGCCCCGACGACATTTTGGGCCACGCTCGCATTCGCCGAGAAGCTTCTCCCGTTCGCATCGCGACGGGTGAGCATTGCCACAATCGAGTCATGTTCAAGCAATTCATGCAGGCCGGCGCAATGGATGTCTGTCAGATTGACAGTTGCAGGGTTGCGGGCGTGAACGAGAATCTTGCGGTGCTGTTGATGGCCGCTAAATTCAACATTCCGGTCTGCCCTCACGCGGGCGGAGTCGGTTTGTGCGAATGCGTGCAGCACCTGGCGATCTTCGAGTATCTGCGTGTATCAGCGTCGCTCGAAAACCGTGTCACTGAATTTGTAGACCATCTGCATGAACATTTTGCCGATCCCGCTCGCATAGCCAACGGCCATTATCTGCTGCCTGAAAAGCCCGGATACAGCACCGAGATACTTCCCGAGACTTTGCTCGCATACCAGTACCCGGACGGTCCAGTGTGGAATGATCACCGGATTTCAGTTGTAACCTAGAAGAAATCTCGTCGTGCACCAAGAAACGTCTTCTTTCCCAGGAAATTTGTTTTGGACGAACAACTGCTGCCTCGATGAACTGGGTTGCCTCCAGTTCCTCCACATGGCCTTAACGAGCTCGGCCATGCTGTTTCTTTCCTCCGATCCGCTGGAAGCCGTGCGAGCACAATGCCGGGAACCCTGGGGAGGCCGCACCTCCTAACGGGGAGAGAGCTTCGCCCGCTATGTGTCACACGGGCAACGAACTGAACCGTGGACGGCCCCGGATGTGCAGGTCCGTTGCCGTAATCAATTTTGAGTCACCGTTGATCAAGCCGTCGGGCCCGCGAAAATCCATGGCTTGGCCCTCCTGAAACAATATCTTCTCCACTCCTTACAAAATGCTTGACAAGCGTGAACGGTCAAGCCTATAAGTGAGCGGTTTGATATGCGAATTAGTGGTTTCATGTATAAAACAACATTGAGTTCCGATGGTTTTGAGTCGCAAGTGCCGCTTTGCAGTGACCGCACAGGAGTGTGGTGAGGTTATTGATCGCAACCTAATTGGAGTGGGGGGCGTTTATGGATAACCGTGCTTCTAGTTTTTTCGGTTTGCTTCGAGGATGCAAGGATTCGTCTGGCTTGCGTGAATTCGGATTCGGCCACCCCATCTCGTTGCTGTTCGTGGCGCTTGTCCTGATATTTGCGATCCCGCATAGCGCTTCAGCGCAGGCCACAGCCACTCTCAACGGAGTTGTTCGGGATTCGAGCGGTGCGGTAATTCCGCAGGCAACGGTGACTCTCCACAATATTGACACCAGCACGGAGAGAGAGAGTCTCACCAACGATTCCGGGCTGTATGTCTTCGTGAGCGTGCCACCCGGTGAATACGCTCTGAAAGTAACAAAAGATGGATTTACTACCGCGACACAGGCGGGACTTCATGTTCTCGTCAATCAGGCCAGCTCTCAGGACTTTACACTACGAGTAGGATCGACCCAGCAATCCGTCACGGTCGAGGCCTCCGCGGTCAACCTCGAAACCGGGAATGCAACGCTAGGCTCAGTGATAGAGTCCAAGCAAGTCAGGGACCTGCCGCTCAACGGACGAAATTTCACGCAACTCCTGTCCCTCACGCCGGGCGTGAGTCCGGTCAGCGTGGCGCAAAACTCGGGTGGCGCACAGGCTGCCCCGCTCGGCTCATTTGTCTTTCCCGCTGTCAGCGGGCAGTCGAATCGCAGCAACTACTTCCTGCTGGATGGGATCGACAATACCGATCAGGTCTTCACCACCTACGCGGTAGCGCCCATCCTTGAAGATATTCAGGAGTTCAAGGTCCAATCCCACAGTGATGAGGCGCAGTTCGGCGGCGTATTGGGTGGGATCATCAACGTGGTCAGCAAGTCTGGCACGAACAATTTCCACGGGACTGCGTGGGAGTTCTTCCGCAACACTGTCCTGGATGCTAAGAACCCGCTGAAAGGCGTTGCTTCGAAATTAGAACAGAACCAGTTCGGCGCGAATTTTGGCGGTCCGGTGATTCTCCCGTTTTACAACGGCCATAATAAGACCTTCTTCTTTGGAAGCTATGAAGGGTTTCGCCGTGCGCAGCCTTCAACGGGTGCGTTTTACAATGTGCCTACACCGGCGCAACTTTCAGGCGACTTCAGCGCACTGTTGCAAGGTCCTAATCCCATACAGCTTTACAACCCGTTCACGACGCGGCCCGACCCTGCCAATCCCGGGTCATTTATCCGCGATCCCTTTCCGAACAACGACATCTCGAGCGTATTGAATCCAGGCGCCGTGACCCTTGCCCAAGCGGTGTTTCCCGCTCCGCAGCCAGTCGTAAACGGCTTCAATGGCTATGACCTTCGTTCCAATCTGACTCCTCAGAACCAATACAGTTTCAGAGTGGACCACAATTTCAACCCCTCTAACTCTGTCTTTTTTCGGTACACGAGTTCGGACCAGACGAGGGTGGGCACCGGTGGGATCGTTGGGGAGACTGCCACGGGCGAAACGTTCGGAAAGCAATACGTGTTGTCCTACTACCACCAGTTCAACCCGTCAACAATCCTGGATGCGCAATTCGGACATGTGGACCTCACGAATAACGTTGGCAACTCCTATGACAATCTAGACCCGTCAACGGTGGTCAATGACGCCGGCCTAGCACCCGGTTTCGCCTGTGGTTTCACGGGTACGGCTGCTTGCTCGATCCCAGGGCTGCAAATTCCGGCGTACGCGAATAGTGGTGCCACAAACCATGGCGGAACCAAGCTCACGGACATTTATCAGTGGAGAGCCAATTTTACGAAAGTTCTCCGCAAACACTCGTTTACCACTGGTTTCGATTTTGAGAGAAACTCATTTTTTGTACATGGCGGCGGTCCGGCTGAGGTTTTTGGTGCTGAGCAAACTGCCAATCCGGAAGCGCCGACCGGCACGGGCGATGCCGTGGCAGCGTTTCTTATCGGAACAGCCGCTAGCGCCTCGCGTCGAGATACTGTGGCGCCCGTGACCGGGCAGCGCAGTTACGGCTTCTATTTCATGGACAAATGGAAGGTGACAGACAAGCTAATTCTGAATATCGGGCTTCGGTATGACCTAATGCTTTGGCCGGGGTATGGGTCAGGTCCCCGCGATTCAACCAGCCAGGTCGGGAATATCGATTTCAACAATGGGACCTATGTCATTCAAACAAAGTCACCGGACTGCGCGAGTGCCGGCCAAGCTCCCTGCGTGCCTGGAGGTCTGCCGCAGCCTAACGTGGTTGTTTCCCGAAATAATCGCTTGTATTCGAATACTTATGACAATATCCAACCCCGGATCGGGATTGCCTATAGTCTTAGCGACAAAACGGTGGTGCGTGCCTCGTTCGGCATGTTCAATGACCTCTGGGCGGGCGTCATGCAAACCGTGCAGGGCATTGGTGGCGACTGGCCATCAGTAGCGCAAATACTCACTCCCGCACTGAATACGTCTAATCAAGTCGCCACGGTAAATTGGCAAGATCCGCTTGCAGGCTTGGGTTCGGCGGGTTTACCCGCTCCCACGCCATTCGGCCAAGTTGAGTGGTACCGGGATCCGAAGGCCAAGAATCCATATTCGGAGCAATGGAATTTTGGAGTCGAGCGGCAGTTGGGTCCGAACACTGTGATGACGGCGAACTACGTGGGTTCCCAAAGCCATCGCCTTACAGTTGGTGGCTTGTACAACGTTGCATTAACTCCGGGACCAGGGACGCCCGCCGAGGTTAAGGCTCGACAGCCATATCCGTATATCAGCCCGACTTTTTATGATAGAAGCATCGGTAATAGCTCCTACAACGGTCTCCAGTTGTCTGCCAACCACCATAGTTCGAACGGGCTTACTTATCTGGTTGCTTACACTTGGTCAAAGTCCATTGACGTCGGTTGCTCTGGGTTCTTCGGTATCGAAAGCTGCTCAATTCAGAACCCCTACAACATCAAGGCTGACCGCAGCGTGTCCGGCTTTGATTTGACGCATGTTCTCACGGCCAGCGCGGTCGCCCCCCTGCCGTTCGGTAAGGGCAAGCGCTTCGCAAATTCCAGTGGTTTGGTTAACCATCTTATCGGAAACTGGCAGCTCAATGGCATCCTGACTCTCACTTCAGGCGTGCCCTACTATGTGTACATCTCGTCTGACGTCCCCAACATAGGGAATTTCGCCCCCGCTATCGCGGGGAATGGCAACGTTCGGGCGAATCTCGTTGGGGATCCTCACTTGTCAAGTCCGAGCACGCAGGAATGGTTTAACACCGCCGCTTTTGCCCCGCCAGCGCCTTTTACGTTTGGCAATTCCGGCAGGAATTCACTTCGAGCGAACTGGTTTAAGAATCTGGATCTATCACTGTTCAAAGATTTTCCCTTCGGCGAAAGAAGAAGTCTTCAATTCCGGGCGGAGGCGTTCAACGTTACAAATACGCCGACATGGGGCATTCCGGTCAACGATCTGAACAATCACGCACAGCTCGGATCGATAACCAGCACTCGCAGCACGGAGCGGCAACTGCAATTGTCGTTAAAACTTTACTTCTAACTGGGTTGCGCTGTGACTTCAGTGCACTGGGGCTAGCTGGCTGACGCCGGCCACTAGCGTTCGGTTCAGTGATCCGGCACGATCTGCTGTCTCCCGAAAACGCTTACGACATTTCTACGGTGGTGGTTGATCCGTATTCGCCCCGAAAGTTGGTCCGCTTCATAACGACCAGAGGTTCACCTGCGCCAAATCGGGTGATTGTGGCTACGATACCTGGGCACACGCACGATCTGCGTGGGGGGTAACACTTGAAAACGTCCTTTCAACCTCACACCCTCAGCAGAAAAAACTTTTTAAAAGGCATGATGAGTGGCGCGGCCGGCGTCCTTTCAACAGGTTTTGGTTCCCCGCTATCCCTTCGAGCTGCAGTTCCCCCGGCAACAGAACCTCTCATCCGTGGACTCACACCATATATCCGTCTGTACGGAGCAACAGCGGCGAAGATCGCGGGCAACGCAAAACTGGACAATCTGAAGATCTCTGTGAACTGTAAGGATTCGAGCAGGATCAAGTGGAACGTTACCGCTGCGGAAGAAGGTGAGTACGACCTCTTCATTTCGTGTGCTGTTCCCGGCCCCCACTTTCACCTGGAAGTTAGCTCAGGCCCCAGTTCGGTTAAATCGGATCTGAAGATAACCGAAGGTGTGTATCACTCAACTGAGGACGGCTGGTTTTTTAATTTCGAAAGAAAGCGGCTCGATGGGAGATTGCACTTAACTCGGGGAATAAATCCAGTCACACTTCAAGTATCTGGAGCTGACAGGGACGCAGTCGTCCACTTCCGATGCCTTGAAGTTCTCCCTGCTTCGGCGAGTGATGAGATAACTGCCGCTGAAGCAAATGCGCGTGCTGATCGGGCGAGCACAGACTGGTTTGTCAAAGCGGGCTATGGGGCGATGTTTCATTGGACAGATTTCACGCAACCGCGAGATGGCATAAAGAAGTCGTATCCGGATGCCGTCGACGCTTTTGGCGTTAATGCTTTTGCCAGTCTTCTAGAAGAGATGGGTGCGGGTTACGTCATTTTCACGTTGAACCATGCCCATCCGCACTGCCCCGCTCCTATCCACTCGTGGGAAGCCGTCCATCCAGGATGGACAACGAGACGCGACTTGATCGGCGATATCGCCGGCGCTTTGGAGAAACGCAGAATCAGATTGATTCTTTATATCAACTCTCCTGTATTGACCAACTTTGGCAAGACCGGGGAAACCGGGCTCTACGAGCTGACCTTCAGCGAGGAGCAATTCACGGAAATTCACAAGAATGTTCTGAGCGAAATCGGATCTCGGTATGGCGAGAAACTGGCCGGCTATTGGTTTGACTCATGGTATCAATCGCTGGCTGCCTATCCCGATGTTCCGATTGAGGCAATCTACCGTTATTGCAAAGCAGGAGACCCAGGTCGGATTACTGCCTTTAACTTCTGGATCTTTCCAGTCTTAACTCCCTGGGAGGATTACTGGGCAGGCGAGCTCAACGCTCTTCACAATCCTTTTGGGTCTCGTTACCTCCAGACGGGGGCTGGCGCAGGATTTCAGGCCCACGGGATGCTATCCATGCTGCCATCATGGGTGCATAGCGAAGCCGGCCCGATTCCACCGCCTCAATTCAGCGCGGAGGACTTGATCGCATACGTGAAGACCAACATGGAACACCAAGCCGTCACGACGATCAACATCGGAATCTACCAGGACGGCACGATTGAGCAGAGTTCTCTTGATATGATGCGCCAATTGCGGCGCGCAACCAGGGAGACGTAAGGCAGGCGATCACGCCGTTATCAGAGTGAATTTGCCCGCGATATCCTGAATTCCTCAATATCGAGACGACCGTAAATGACGGCTCGACCAATAAGCTGGGACGGCAAATAGAATGAAATACTTGATCATCACTGTGCTCCTAGTGGGAAGTCTGAGCGCTCAAAGCTATCAGCCCACCTGGGAGTCGATCGATAAGCGACCCACACCCGCCTGGTTTGGCGATGCCAAGTTCGGGATCTTTATTCATTGGGGCACCTATTCGGTGCCGGCTTACGCTCCGGTCCTGCCCGGAAAGCTTGCCTACTCAGAGTGGTATTGGAATGCGATGACGCACGGCAAGGACGACCCCAAAGCTGACGCGATTCAGACAGGCACGTGGGCGTTTCATCAGAAGCGCTACGGCGCCGACTTTCCGTATCAGAACTTCGCGCCCCAGTTTCGCGCGGAGTTGTTCGACCCGGATCACTGGGCTGAGGTGTTTGCGCGATCCGGCGCGAAGTATGTTGTGTTGACCTC
>WNFQ01003206.1_pt1 | contig 12341 bp, 12 predicted proteins | sample 5400171 | NCBI WGS metagenome assembly WNFQ01 (sample SAMN13153356, study PRJNA577476) | soil metagenome | isolation source: 20 cm soil under Madrone tree | place: USA:California | collected 2016-06-14
ATGGGCGCAGGTCTCGGAGACGACGACAACGACTACCACAACTGAAGGGAACGGCACGATTACAGAGTACAGTCCTGGCAGCACGATCGTGCTCAAGGAAACTAGCGGACCGCGGACTTATCACTTCGGTAAGACGGTCACTTATGTGACACGGAGTGGCAAGGTGCTGGATGAAGATGTCGTGAAAACGAGAGTTAGAGTCGGCATCCCAGTGAGGGTTCATTACGTTGGAACCGGCGACAGCATGATGGTTGATCGCGTGATTCTCGACGTGGATTAAGAGCCAAGAGAGTTAAACTCGTTTGTTTCGATTCGCGCCTTCCCGTTCTTCCCATTGGTGGAACAGCGAAGGCGCGTTTTGCGTACATTTGGTGAGAAGATTTTCTAACAACTCTGGACGACAACGGAAAGACGCCACTCGCTTTGCATCCGCTAGCAGCACAGTGAGACACGTGGATGCGAGCTGTCATCCGATTTATGAACGTAAATGACTTATCCTCGGTAAAGGTGGAATCGCACAGTGACGTTTCCAACGACGACCGCGAAGCACGGAAGGTAACCTCTCGTGCCGCTTACGCATCACCGATCTATTGCAGAAACCGTTTGATGTCAGGTCGATCGCGTTAACGGTCTGTTTATTCTGGCAGTTTTTTACACCATCTACTTCATGCGCTCGGTCCTGCTGGCGATGCTGGACTAGACCATCGGATATTATGTGCAGCCTCGCAGTAGAAAGATCAGGAGCAAAATGGGAATGGGAATGCCGAGGAGCCACAGCAAAATGTATCCTGTCGCCCCGGCTTCTTTGATTTTCTCTGTTAAACGCATCTGAAATGTTCCTCTCTTCTCTTGGTCATTGCTAAGCAGGTCAATCTCACCCGCTTCAACACCTGTTGTAACTGAAACCGATGACTACCTCAGGCAGCCGGTAATTATGGAACCCGTCTTCCTCTCCAGCCGAAGACAAAGAAGATCACGCACATCACCAGGAACAGAAAGAATAAGAACTTGGCAATTCCTGCGGATGCCGCGGCGATCCCGCCGAATCCAAGGACCGCTGCTATCAGCGCGATGATTAGAAAAGTTACGGCCCAACTTAACATAGTTTCACCTCCTCGTTACAAACGAATCGCATCAACCCATAACGTCGGCTGTAAACCGCTATCGGATTCCTGCTGGCTTATATGAGTGTTAATCCTAGGATTGTTTGTCGGGCCATACCCATCAGGTACACCCGTTTGCCCCTCACTGTTTCCTTGCGTTATCGCGATTACAGTCAGGGCTATAAACCCCGCTGCTATGGCAGCGGCCACTTCAGTTTCGACAGATAATTTCATGTTTTCCCTCACCCCTTTTTTTGGTAGCTTCGAATTCCACCGCACCAATGGATGTCCCTCCTGGTCCCCCAGACGCATGAACCCTAAAAAGCATCAAAGGTCGCGGCATTGCTAACCTTCTGCGCGAGACGGAGCTCTGTTCTTAATTTGCTAGCAGCTGTCGCCAATATCGTCGCCAAAAATTTCTCTGCTCGGGATACTACTAGCTTCGCTGTGACGACATCACTACCCGTGGACCTAAGATTTCCTCAAAAGATCACCGATCCCACTTAAAGGCCACCGTTGCCAGGGGCGGCAAGTGAACGAGAATCGAATGGTCGTGGCCCATCCAGGGAACCTCCTCAGTTTGCACGCCGCCAAGATTCCCTACATTGCTTCCGCCGTAAGTTTCTGCGTCTGTGTTGATGATCTCACGATAGAAACCGGGCTTCGGAACGCCAAGCCGGTAATTGTAACGCACCATAGGCGTTGCGTTGACCACGAAAGCGACCATGTCGCCGTCGCGGGATTTTCTGAGGAACGAGACGACACTGTTATCGGCATCGTGAAGATCGATCCAATCAAAACCTTCGTAAGAATCGTCGAGTTGCCACAGCGCCGGCTCGCTCTTGTAAAGGTAGTTCAAATGTTGCACGAGCCTGCGCAAACCGTCGTGCCGCGGAAGGCTAAGCAGTTGCCAGTCCAAGCTGGTGTCGTGGTTCCATTCGTTGCGCTGGCCGAATTCGCCGCCCATGAAAAGCAGCTTTTTGCCAGGTTGCCCATACATCCACGCCAGAAACATCCGGAGATTGGCAAACTTTTGCCATTCGTCGCCGGGCATCTTGGATAACAAAGAGCGCTTTCCGTACACAACTTCATCATGGCTGAGCACAAGAATAAAGTTCTCCTGGAAAGCGTACACCAGTGAGAACGTGATATTGCCGTGATGAAAGCGCCGGTAAATCGGGTCGAGACTCATGTATTGGAGGAAGTCGTGCATCCAGCCCATGTTCCATTTGAACCCAAACCCGAGCCCGCCCAGGTAAGTCGGACGCGATACGCCGGGCCACGCGGTTGATTCCTCTGCGATGGTGATGATGCCGGGGAAGCGCTCGTAGCAGACCTCGTTGAACTGTTTTAGAAAATGGATGGCGTCGAGGTTCTCTCGGCCGCCGTAAACATTTGGAATCCATTGCCCGGGCTGCCGCGAATAGTCCAGGTAAAGCATCGAAGCGACGGCGTCCACGCGCAGGCCGTCGATGTGATATTTGTCGAGCCAGAAAAGCGCGTTGCCGATGAGAAAATTGCGCACTTCGTTTCGGCCATAATTAAAAATAAGGGTGCCCCAATCCTGCTGCTCGCCTTGGCGCGGGTCCAAGTGCTCGTAGAGATCGGTTCCATCAAACTCGGCCAGGGCGTGGGCGTCCTTTGGAAAATGCGCAGGCACCCAATCCAGGATAATGCCGATGCCAGTTTGATGACATTTGTCGACGAAATGACGGAAATCGTCAGGCGCACCGAATCGGCTGGTGGGCGCGTAATAATTTGTGACCTGATAACCCCACGAACCTTCAAAGGGATGCTCGGTGACCGGCATTAACTCGATGTGGGTATAGCCCATCTCCAGCACGTAAGGCAGCAACGTCTCGGCGAGTTCGAGGTAACTAAGGTGGCGATTTCCTTCTTCAGTTTTGCGGCGCCACGAGCCGAGATGCACTTCGTAGATGTTAATGGGACTCTGCGGCCAGTTTTTGTTTCGGCGCGCCTCCATCCACGCGCCGTCGTTCCAAGTGTAGCGCTCCAGATCGAACACAAGTGACGCAGTCGATTTGCCGTGCTGATTGAAAAATGCGAACGGGTCGCTCTTTAGCAGCACTGCTCCAGTCTGAGTCCGGATTTCGAACTTGTAGTGCGCGGCCTGTTTGATACCAGGCAAAAACAATTCCCACACACCGCTGCCGATGAGTTTGCGCATGGGATTCACCCGGCCATCCCAATTGTTGAAATCGCCCACCACGCTCACGCGTTGCGCATTGGGGGCCCATACGGCGAAATAAACGCCTGTCGCATCGCCGACTGTCCGCGAATGCGCTCCAAATTTGTCGTAGATTTTCCAGTGTTGCCCTTCGGCGAAGAGATGCAGATCGACCTCGCCCATAATCGACCCGAACTGATAGGGATCACGCGTCAATTGCTGCGATCCGTCCCAGGCAGTCACACGGAGATGGTATGGAAGATCCCGCGACGCCCCGGACCGGGTCGCACAAAAGAAGCCGTCCTGGTGAATTCGCTCCGCCGCGATCGGCTTCTCCGCATGACCATCCAGCACAATCTCGACCGCGCGCGCGTCCGGCCGGAATACGCGGATCTCCAAATCATCACCGACGCCGTGCGGACCCAAGACACGGAACGGATCAGAATGCGTTCCTGCGACGAAGTTCTTCACTTCATCGGACGGCAATCCCGCGATCTCAAAAGGTTTCACAATTCCTGGCTAAAACGTTGAAAAATTGAATTGTCAAAAAGGAACTTAGTCCCTATCGCTTCAACTCTTCATCGCTTCAACTTCGCATCGCTATAATATTTTAACCGCCATTTTAGATTGAGCGACAGCAGTCAACGCCCTGGCTACAACACCTGCTAGACGCGCGACGCGCAAGCGTCTCCGATACCTACAAAAAGGAGAATAATGCCATGCCAAGAGTTGTTAAAGTCATTGAATCGATGTCACAGTCGCCGGAAAGCTGGGAAGATGCTGCACAGGGCGCAGTAAACGAAGCAACGAAAACGCTGCGGAACATTCGCTCGATTTACATCAAGGAATTCAGCGCTGAAGTGGACGCCGGCAAAATTACAAACTATCGGATCAACGCAAAGGTCACTTTTGATCTGGAGCGCGAGTGACAAAACTACGCAGAACGCGAGCCCGTCGGAGCGAACCGAATGCTCGTAAAGCTATCCGAGTCGGGATCGTCGAGGATCCGACCCCGGGGCTTGAGAACTAACGAACCCTGCTGGGCAGGTTTAACGTAGCTTATCGATGTTGATGGTTGCGTTATCGCCGGTCCCCAGCGTCAGCGCCGAACCACCCACAACCAGTTGGATCGTGTCACCAGCATTGGCGATAAACGTCACCTGATCGGTTAAACTAGTGCCCGCCACGATCAGTGTTGCCGTTGGCCCGACTCCGACACCATTCACTTGGACCTGAACGTTGGCCAGCAGCGACAGGACCGCCGTTCGTAACGTATAGCTTACCCTGTAAAGCCCGATCTCATTGACCGTAAATGTGGTGTTATTGGTCTTGCTGATGGCTGTCCCCAGAACAAGGGCGGTCTGGCTGAACGGCACGGCGCCGCCAACGCCAATCGTGACAGCGCCGCTGTTGTAATCGAACAACACTGCGGGCAGAGCGCCCAAGCTGCCGATGCTGGCACTGCTTCCGAGCTGGCCGGTGGCGGGATTTACTATCACCACTTGATTCGGCGCTTGGGGACTCATTGGACCGATCCCAGCCAAAAATACCGAGTCGTGAAGCGCGAGGTCGCCTATCCGGATGATGCCAGACTCACCAGCAACGCCTTCATTCCCGATGTCGATGTTGTTGTCGCCGTTGGTAAGATTGAAACCCGCAGACGAGCCCAGCCCGATGTTGTTGCTGCCGGTGGTATTGTTTTGGAGCGCGCGATCACCAAAAGCTGAATTATCGGCTCCCGTTGAGTTAAAGATCAGCGACAACGCTCCGTTGGCGGCGTTTGCCTCTCCCGTGGTATTAAGCAAAAGCGCTCCAGCGCCGGTGGCTGTATTTTCATTTGCGTTGTTTAACGCCAGGGTTCCTGCGCCGACGCCGGTGTTAAAGCTACCAGTGGTAAGGGTGTAGAGAGATCGCCAGCCCAGCCCTGAGTTGAAACCGCCAGTGGTAAGATGGAAAAGAGCTTGGTAGCCCTCTGCGCTGTTGCCTCCATAGGCTCCATCTGGCGGCGGAGTGACGTCCGGATCCTCCCCTGCCTGCAGTTGCGGCAGTAACGCTAAACACGCCAGACTGACAGGAATCAGAAGGAATCCGAGGCGTAATCGCAGCGAACGAGCGCTATCTCTTCCGTATGAAACTAATTTTTTGAGTTGAATCAGTGAATACATTGGGTGGTTTCTTTCTCTCTCCCGGCCGCGTTGGTTTTGGGGTTTACGAACCAGGCTCCGAACAGACAGAAGAACCGACCGGGCAAAATCCTTTATCTGTTTTGGAACCACCCCGTCCTGATACTAAATCTCGGCTTTGAACGTCAAGGTTTTTTTACTTTACAAGTACTAACAACAGGCATCCGACCGTCAGGAGGGTTGAACCGCTCTTAGAATAGGCGGGCCGACGCCGCTCGCCCCAGTCCAGCGGTCAAACGTTGTGTAAAGAAAACCTGCTGCCAGCGGCAGCTAATTGGCAGCTGCGAGGATCCTGCCGACGAGCGTTACCTCGTCTCGTGAAAGGCCTGCCCGCGCGCGAACACGCTGACATGCTGCTAGCCTATTTTTTCGGTCTCAACAGCGGGAACAGGATCACGTCGCGAATGGACTCTGCGCCGGTGAGCAACATCGTGAGCCGATCCATCCCGATCCCGATCCCGCCGGCCGGCGGCATGCCGTGCTCGAGCGCGAGCAAAAACTCCTCGTCAATGCGTTGCTTCTCTTCGCCTGCCTGTTCGAGCAGACGCTGGCGTTGCACCAGCGGGTCGTTTAACTCGGTGTAACCGGGTGCGATCTCCGCCCCATTAATGATGAGTTCAAAAACGTCGACGAGTGAGTTGTCGGCTGCGTTTTGTTTCGCCAGCGGCACCAGCTCTTTGGGGCAATGCGTCACAAATAGAGGATCGGTCGTCTTCTCCTCGACGAGTTTTTCGAACACGTGCTGCGTCACTTCGAAATCAGCCAGTTGTGGCAAGATTTCCAACTTGAATTCATTAGTGGCGCGATCGCGCCGTTGCTCTGGGGATAGCTCGAACCAATCCTTTCCGGCAACTTCCCGCACAACATCGTGATAACGCGCCCGACGCCAGGGTCGTTTCAAATTGACGGTGCGAACAACTTTTCCATCAGCATCGCGGTGTTCAATCGTGAGCGAGCCGCAGATCTTCTCGGCGAGATGACAAATCAGTTCTTCAGAGAGCGTCGCCATTTTCTCGAAGTCCGCATAGGCCCAATAAGCTTCGAGCATCGTGAATTCGGGATTGTGTTTTCTAGAAATCCCTTCGTTGCGAAAGTTGCGATTGATTTCGAACACCTTGTTGAACCCGCCCACGAGCAAACGTTTCAAATAAAGTTCCAGCGCAATGCGCAGATAAAGATCGAGGCCGAGCGCCTTGTGATGCGTTCTGAATGGTTCGGCGGCCGCGCCGCCGGCAATTGTTTGTAAGATTGGCGTCTCGACTTCCAGAAAACCGCGCTCCTCCAAAAAGCGCCTCGTTTCACGCAGAATGGCAATGCGTTTTTCGAAAACCCCGCGAGAATGCTCGTTGGTTAGAAGATCGAGGTAGCGTTGTCGGTATCGCGCTTCAATATCTTGTAATCCATGCCATTTCTCCGGGAGCGGCCGCAAAGCCTTCGCAAGCAACTGGAATGTGCTCGCCTTCAACGTCGGTTCGCCACTTTTGGTGACAAAACATGTTCCTTCCACTCCGATGAAATCGCCAATGTCCAGCAGGGGAAAAAGACCGCTTAGCTCCGGGCCGACTTCCTTTGCGTGAATATAAACTTGAATTCGCCCCGTCACGTCGCGCAGGTCGAGGAAGTGACTCTTGCCCATATCGCGATGCGCCGTGATGCGGCCGGCCGCGCGAAGGGTCTCACCTTCCTTAAATTGATCGCGCACTTCTGCAATTGATCCGCTGACATTGAACCCAGAACTGAACGGTTCGACGCCTTTTGCCCGGAGCATGTCGAGTTTTTTGCGCCGGAGCGCGATCAACTCATTTTCTTCGTCCATCTTTTGGAACAGCGAATGTAAAGCGCTGCCGAAAAATGAACAGCATGAACAACGCATTGAAAACGTTAAAGAGTTAAAACGGTTACAAAGTTACAAGAAGAGCGCTGCCGTTGTAATCTTGTAACTTTTAAGAAATTACCTTCACATTAGGTTTGCCAACAAAACACCAAGAATGAGATACTTCATGTGGCGCGTTCGTCGTGGCGCTGCGACTCAAATGACTGTTAATCTGCCGGAAACAATTTCAAAGATGGATGGGCCGCTGGTGAAGCAGTTCTCCGTGTTCCTGCCGAACAAGGTCGGGGCAATGTTAGAAATGGTGAAGCTGCTGAACGCGCAAAACACTCATGTTGTTGCGTTGAGCGTATCGGAATCCACCGACTCGGCCATTGCGCGGATAATCGTGAGCGATCCGGCGCTCGTGGAGAAATTGTTCCGGGAAAAAAACGTACCTTTTGGCGTCAGCCAGGTGGTGGTGGTCGAGATGCGTGAAGTCGCTACTCAGCTGGTGAAACTGCTCGCAGCGTTAGTAATGGCGGAGGTCAACGTCCATTTTGCTTATCCGTTGCTGATCCGGCCGCGCGGCTTTGCTGCGATCGCGCTGCACGTGGACGATACCGAATGTGCGTCCTCGGTGCTCATGGGCGAAGGATTCAAACTCCTGAGCCAGGACGACATTACGCGATAGCGGGTTCGTGATTCGTTGAAACGTTACATCGTTACAACAGATATCGGACTTAGCGATTTAAGGCGACGAACCCTGAGTTGACTCCGAATGCCTTCGCGAGTTGACAGCCTGGCAATAGCGCGCGTACAGAAATGGGTTTATTGGGGCTATGCGGACTCTTCTCTCACGCGCAATCCAAGTCGATCCAACGTTCCACATCGGGCTCAGCCTGATTATCATTCTGGCCGTAGCAGAGATCTTCGCCGCAACCGCCTATTATGTTGGCCGAGCTCGCGCTGCCCGAGTCTCGACACAATCGGTCGCCGCGGCTGTGGCACGACCTCCCGCTCCGTCTGTTTCCGCGCGAACACCTGTGCCAGCGGCCGCGCAACCAGCGGTTTCACCAGCGGCGGCGGTCCCCAGCGCTTCTCCTTCGCTCGTTGCTCAGCTGCTCCAAGAAGGCATCGAGCTGCGAGATCGAGGCGATACTACGACGGCACTGAACCGTTTCGACGAAGCATTGGATAGCGAACCCGACAACACAGCCGTGCTGATGGAAAAGGCGAAAACTTACGATTCCATGCAGCTCTACGACCGCTCGAATGAACTGTGGCGCAGAATTAAGGAAGTCAGTCCGCCGGATAGCACGCCCTATGAGGTGGCCGATCAGCGCTTGAAAGTGGGAGTGTCAACCTCGCCCGCGGCGGAGACGGAAAACACGAGCCCAGCAGTTGACGCCGCGCCGCCCAAGGACATTGGCGGAAAGGCGGAAGGCTCGGTGATGGGAATCAGTGACGTCAAGACCACGGAAACACCCGATCCGGACGCGGAGAAGAACCTGGCGCTGCAGATCGGGATAAAAAAACAGCCTGGCGCGACCATTGATCACAACAAAGTGAAGATCTTCGTAAAATTCTACGACACGGTTGGCGACAAGGACATCAAGCTGACCGACGCGGATGTGAACTATGAATGGCTGACGCCAAAACACGATTGGACCGACCCAAATCCCGAGGTGCTTTCAGTGCGGTATCTCCGCGCAAAAACAGCCGGCGCTTCGTCTGAGTCATCGCTTTCCGAGGCCGCGGCAGCAGTGCGGCCAGGTCAAAGAGGTCGAGGCAAAGGTTCTGCTCCGAATAGCGGACAGCGAAAGTACCTTGGATACATCATTCAAGTCTATTACGATGACGAGTTGCAGGCGGTGCAAGCGGAGCCGTCGCGGCTCTTACAGCATTTTCCTCCTTCGAAGAGTACGTCTACACAATGATACCACGGGTCATTCGACCGCGAGCCGGCACGAGCTCAGCCGCAATTTGCATGCGCTGGCCATACTTGGGACGGCGTTTGCTGGGTGCCTGTATTTTCCTTTTTGCCGTCCCAGCAGAAGGTCAAATCCAGGTGGACCTGAAATTCAAGCGCTTGCAGTACATCGCTTACGAACCCGTGGTAGCGACACTTGGAATTACGAACCTGGCGGGACGCGATATTGAACTTCACGATGCAAATGGACAGTCATGGCTTGGGTTCGAGGTAACTGGAAACGAGGGCCAGCCAATAACGCCGCTCAATGGTGAGAATGCGCAGGCGCCTTTGAAAATCGAAACCGGCCAGAGGGTCACGCGGCAAATTGATCTTGGTCCGCTTTATCCGGTGCACGATTTCGGCGCCTATCATGTGCGGACGCATGTTTATTTCGCGGACCTGGGGAAATTTTTTTACTCTGCGACGCGAGTTTTCGAAGTGACCGACGCCCGGCCGATTTGGCAAGAAACGGTGGGGATTCCGGACGGCGTCGCCGCGTCTGGTGATGTGCGCACGTACTCGCTGCTCAACAACCGATTCCCAGACCATACGTCTTTGTACGTCCGCGTGCAGGACAAGGATACCGGAATTGTCTATGCGACTTATTCGTTAGGCCGAGCCATTGCCTTCGAGCAGCCGCAGGCGGAGATCGACCGCGCCAACCAATTGCATGTCTTGCATTGCGCGGCGCCGCGTGCCTGGTCCTATTCGCGAATCGGCTTGGATGGCCAGCTGCTGGAGCACTCGTCGTTCATGGAAACCAAGACCCGGCCTCGCCTCGTCCATTCCACAAATGGCGAAGTAGCGGTTCGCGGCGGCGTGATCGAGACGCCAGCGCACAGCTCGCGTAGCACGGCACCGAAACTTTCCGCGCGCCCGCCCGAGGACCAGTGATGCCAACAAATTTTTGCCGACCCAGTTTGTTTGTTGTGAGTTTGCTGATCGCACTTCTCGAAAGCGGCAATTCCTACGCAGCCCCGGCCAAGGCCTCCTCAGAAAACAGCAGCTCGCCCATCACCGTAGTGATCGATGCGGGACATGGCGGTCATGACCGCGGCGGGATACCCGGGCAGAGAATCGCCGAAAAAGACATGACACTCGACGTGGCACAGCGCCTTCGAAATGTTCTGTCGGCGAGCGGCTATCGCGTCGTAATGACCCGAGACAGCGACGTTTTTGTCCCGTTGCCGACGCGAGTTGCAATCGCCAATTCGTATCGCAATGCGATTTTCGTATGTATTCATTTCAACGCGACACAACGGGCCGGCGCGGGTGGGATAGAAAGCTATTTTTACAGCCGCGACAGCCTGCCGCTCGCCTCAGCGATTCATTACTTCGTCGTCGGAGGAGCACCTTCGGCTAATCGCGGAGTACGCCGCCGGGGTTACTACGTCTTGCGAAAAACAAGTATTCCGGCGGTGCTCGTGGAATGCGGCTTCCTCACTAATCCAACCGAAGCTGCGTACGCACAAAGTGCTTCGTATCGTCAAAAACTCGCAGACGAAATTGCGGCTGGGGTCCGGGGCCGCAATTCCGTTGGTGGTGCGCGCTCAACCACACGAGTGGCAACGAGCGAAACCATCCCGCTGCAACCGTACATGGATCAAACGAAGGTGGCGAAGTCTGAACACCGCAAGTCCAAACGTTCACATAAAAAAAGCGCGCGAAGAAAAAAAAGCTCATCGAAACCAGCCGGCTCAGAAGCAGGTTCGGCCTCAACGAAACGGGAAGGCTGATTTGGACCTGCCGATCTTGACTTCGGCGCAGATGCGGGCCGCGGAGGAGGCCGCATTCTCAAGCGGAGTGCAAGTCGAAGCGCTCATGGACCAGGCAGGCGCCGGTGTCGCGCAGGCAGTCACGAAATTTTTTCCGAAGCCCGGCAAATGCATTGTGTTCGCCGGAAAAGGCCACAACGCAGGTGATTCGCTGGTTGCCGCAGATTACTTGCGGCGGCTCGGGTGGAAAATCGAAGTGCGACTTGCCTTCAAAGAAGAGGATTGCAGCGAGCTCATGCGGAAGAAACTCGGTGATCTGCGCCGCAGACCGCCACAGATTTTGGGCGCGACGCGATCCCTCAGCGGCGCTACCGATCCCGGCATTACTTTTGTGGAGCTTTGGGCGGAGCTCGCCGACCAGTTGTCCGCCGCGCAGGAAAGAATAGCGGAGGAGGCGCACCTCGGTACCGCGGCACCACGCATAATTCTCGATGGCCTGCTTGGCGTGGGCGCGAGACCGCCGCTGCGCGAACCGATACGGGCCGCGTGCCGTTCCATCAATCAGTTGCGGAGAAATAAAGGTGCCTATGTGTTTGCTGTTGATTTGCCAACCGGTCTCGATGGCGACTCAGGTAAAACCGATCGAGACTGTGTAACCGCGGATTTTACGGTCACGATTGGATATGCGAAGGCGGGTCTCGTCGCGGATGGGGCGCTAAACTTTGTCGGCAGACTGGAAGTTGTACCTCTGCATGATCTGCAGCCCGCGGACAAAAAGGCGAAACAAGTCGTTGCCAGCCCTGCCGCTTTTCAAGGGTTGCTCCCGAGACGTCAATACAATGCTTACAAAAATCAATTTGGTCGCATTGGCGTGGTTGCCGGCTCCAAAGGATTCGTCGGTGCAGCGGTGATGACATCGCAGGGCGCGTTGCGGGCAGGCGCGGGCGGGGCTGGTGGAGGTTTTTGTGCCCGAAGAAATCTACGAGATAGTTGCCAGCGCCGCGCCAATGGAAGCGATGGTCAAGCCGACCCAGTCTTATCACGACCTGCTCAAAGAAAAAATCGATATCTGGGCAGTGGGACCTGGTCTCGGAAAATCACGAGCAGGTGAGATTCTCGAACTGATCGAAAAAGCCAGGCAACCGATGGTGGTGGATGCCGACGGACTCAACATGCTCTCAGAAAAAACCTCAGTGCTCAGGCGCTGCAAAGGCGAACGACTGCTCACGCCGCATCCGGGCGAGATGAGACGCCTTTTCTCAGATCACAAAGAGACGCGCGCCGAAACGGCGACGAAGTTCTGCCATCGTTTTCCAGTGACACTTTTGTTGAAGGGCAGTCGCACTATCGTGGCTGAACGTGATCGC
>WNFQ01002961.1_pt1 | contig 12336 bp, 9 predicted proteins | sample 5400171 | NCBI WGS metagenome assembly WNFQ01 (sample SAMN13153356, study PRJNA577476) | soil metagenome | isolation source: 20 cm soil under Madrone tree | place: USA:California | collected 2016-06-14
CTGGAGCCGATCAACCTGACGCCGATTATCGTGGAGAATCCCAGAACGGCTGCCGTGCACTTTGAATGGAAGCCCGTGCCGGATGCGTCGTCCTATTCGCTGCGCATCAGCACGACCACCATGTTCACCAAAATAGTGAAGGAAGCGCCCAAGGTGACCGCCACGAGCGTGGATATTTCCGGACTGGATGCCGGGGACTACTTCTGGAACGTGACGGCGACGAGCGCAAAGAAATCGTCGAGCGATGTGAGCGAGACCAATAAGTTCACACTGGTCGCGCAGGGCAAGTCGCAGGACATGCGCCTCGAGATTCAGAGTACGCAGCTCGTCGGCCACGCGGTTGAAATCACGGGCCGCACCGAACCGGGCGCCGCGCTGATCATCAATGGCCAGCCGGTGCCGAATATCGCAAAGGATGGAACGTTCCGGCATTTTACGGAGCCGCTGCTGCCTGGAGAGCATACTATTGTCGTGATTGGACAGAACCGCCGGGGAGGAACGAACAAACAGCAAGTTTCCGTCGTGGTACCGAAGTAGACGACTGCATGAATCGCCTGCGACGAATTGCGAAGCGGAACGGTTGGCCATCGGGCATCCAGGCTGCTGCTTGACGATCACGTGACAATCAGGGCGCGCTGCTTTGCGCTGGAGATGAGGGTCCGGAGAGAATAGGTAGTTCCGGACAGCGGGGGGCCTTTCCGCAGGGGGATTGAGGAATGAATAAGAACGGTTACAACCTCCGGTCGGTGTTCAGTTTGTTTTCGTCCGACCTGGCGATCGATTTGGGCACGGCGAACACGCTGGTGTTCGCGCACGGCAAAGGCATCGTGGTGAACGAGCCGTCGATCGTGGCGATCAACAAAACGACCGGCGAAGTCGTGGCCGTGGGGCGCGAAGCGAAAGACATGCTGGGGCGCACGCCGGGAAACGTAGTGGCCATCAAGCCGATGAAAGACGGCGTGATTGCGGACTTCAAAGTCACGGAAAAGATGTTGACCTATTTTATTCAGAAGGCGCACAACAGGCGGGTGCTGGTGCATCCACGGATCGTGATTGGCGTGCCGAGCGAAATCACTCCGGTGGAAAAGCGCGCGGTGCAGGACTCCGCGTACCGTGCGCGGGCAAGCGAAGTTTACCTGGTGGAGCAAGCCATGGCCGCGGCGATTGGAGCGGGGCTGCCGATCGAGGAACCATCCGGAAACATGGTGGTCGACATCGGGGGCGGCACGACGGACATCGCGGTGATCTCGATGAGCGGCATCGTGTACTCGCGTTCCGTGCGCGTCGCGGGCAACGAGATGGACGAAGCGGTGATGCAGTATTTGAAGCGCAAGTACAACTTGCTTGTCGGCGAACGCACCGCGGAACAGATCAAGATGGAGATCGGCTCGGCGTATCCGTTGGAGAAGCCGCTGACCATGGAAGTGAAGGGCCGCAACCTGATTGAAGGCGTGCCTCGCACGGTGACGATTGATGACAGCGAAATCCGCGAATCGCTGGCGGAGTGCGTGGCCACGATCTTGAATGCGATTCGCGTGGCGCTGGAGCGCACGCCTCCGGAACTTTCCGCTGATATCAGCGACCGCGGCATCGTGTTGACCGGAGGGGGCGCGCTGCTGAAGAACCTGGACAAGCGCATCCGGGAAGAGACGGGCTTGCCGGTTTCGATTGCGGATGATCCGCTGGCTTCGGTGGTGCTGGGCACGGGAAAGATGCTCAGCGATTTCCGGCTGCTGCGGCAGGTCTGCATCGACTAGAAAAGTCGTCAGTGGTTAGTTGTAAGTTGTTAGTTTCGGAAGGTCATACAGACTGCGAACTCCAGACCGCTTACAGCTTTCGCCGAACACAAATTTGATTTGAGAACGAACTGCGGAGAACAATGGCGGGCATCCCCTCTCGACATAAATCGCTGGTGCTGCTTGCAGGCGTAATTATCCTGCAAGTGGTGCTGCTGGCCGTACAGATCAAGCGCGACTCTCAGGGGCGGCTGCTGCGCGTGTGGACGGTTAGCGCGGTTTCGCCGTTTCAGCGGGCCGGCGCGAAGGGCATCGGCAACATTCGCGACACGTGGAGCCATTACTTCGCGCTGCAGAACACCTCGCGCGACAACGAGCAATTGCGGCGGCAAAATGACGAGCTCAAGATGCAGGTGAATCAACTCCAGAGCAAAGCCGCGGAGGCAGACCGGCTCTCGGCGCTGCTGAATTTCCGGCAAGGGCAACGCAGTGTGCCAATGCTGGCGGCGCGGGTGATCGGCACAAGCGCGGACACCGCCAGCCAGACGGTTTATCTGGATCGCGGCGAACGCGACGGGATTCGCCGCAACATGGGCGTGATCACGCCGGACGGGGTGGTTGGGAAAGTAATTGAATCGTATCGTGACACCGCGCAGGTGCTGCTGCTGACGGACAAGGATAGCGGCGTGGGCGCGATGCTGGCGGATTCGCGCATCCAAAGTCCGGTGGGCGGCACGGGCGAGCCGCTGCTCTCGATGAAATACATTCCGACCGATGACACGGTGAACGTGGGAGAGCACGTGGTGACCAGCGGAATGGATCGCATTTTCCCGCGCGATTTGCCGGTGGGCGTGGTGACGGAAATCAAAACCGGACGGCCGTTCCAGCACGTGCGCGTGCGTCCGGCGGCGAATCTGCAACGGCTTGAAGAAGTAATCGTGCTGCTGACGCTGCACCCGTTGGAGCAGAAGAAGGAAGCGCCGGCCGCGGTAGCACCGACGGCGGAGACACCCGGCAAACGCGTAGGCGGGACAGCGGCGGTGAATCCATGATGAACGACGCCTTCGATCTGCGGCTGGCGGAAACGCACATCGAGGTGCACAAGTTCCGGTCCGGCGCGATCGTCGCAGCGGCGGTTCTTTCGCTGATGCTGCAGGCCTTTGTCCCGGTGTACTTCCCAAAATTTGCGGTGCTGGATTTGCCGTTGCTGGTGACAATTTATTTTGGCTTGAGCCGGCGCAATCCGTCGACCGGCTTGCTGCTGGGCATGGTGATCGGACTGCTGCAGGACAGCTTGAGCGGACCGACGGTGCCGCTGGGGCTGTACGGCATCGCGAAAACGATTATCGGGTATCTCGCGTCGTCGATCGGCGCTCGGCTCGATACCGAGCACCCGGCGGCGCGGTTTGCGTTGACGATGATGTTCTTCGTGGTACACCAGGGATTCATTGCCCTGACGCGGCGCTTGCTGCTCGCCGAGCCGGAGCCGTGGTTCACGTTGCGGCTGGCGATTGCCGCCGCGGTGAACGCGGTGGTGGCGGTAGTGCTATTCACGCTGCTGGACCGCCTGCGCAGGTCCTAAAAGACCTACCTTCAAACTCCTAGTTCAAGTTTCAAAGATCTCTCGGCGCACGATCAATGCGCAAGCAGGAACTGCTTGAAATCGTCGTAGTGACTAGAGATGGTTTGCGAAAGTTTGGGGCGCTGGAGGTACGCGGCGAGGCGATCGGGCAGGGGCGGGGCGGCGCCAATCGCGCGCGCGACAATGTCGGCAAATTTGGCGGGATGCGCAGTCGCCAACACTAAACCTTGGGCCGGCTCGGGGTGTGCGCGGCGGTAGGCTTCCCAGCCGAGAACGCCGACCGCGGTGTGCGGGTCCGCGATGTAGGCGAAGCGCTCGTGCAGGGACTTCATAACGCCGAGAGTTTCTTCATCCGTGGCGCCGTGGCCCCAGATTTCGCGCCGCAAGTATTCGAGACGGTTGCGGCAGAGATCGAGCAGGCGGGGAAAATTGTTGGGGCTGCCGACGTCCATGGCATTGGAAAAAGTGGGCTTTGCCGCCCGGGGATGAAATTCTCCGGTGCGCAGATATTCGGGGACGACGTCGTTGGCGTTGGTGGAGGCAACGAAACGCGCGACGGGCAGGCCTATGCGCTTGGCGAAGATTCCCGCGGTGAGGTTGCCGAAATTTCCGCTGGGCACGGAAACGATCAGCGGCACGGAGGCGACCGGGAGCTGGCGGTAGGCCGCGACGTGGTAGAACATTTGCGGCAGCAAGCGGCCGATATTGATGGAGTTCGCGGAGGTTATAAACGCGCGCTTGTTCAACTCGGCGTCGGAAAAGGCCTGCTTCACCAGGCGCTGGCAATCATCAAACGTGCCGCCAACTTCGAGAGCGGTGATATTTTCGCCGAGGGTAGTGAATTGTTTTTCTTGCGCTTCGCTGATGCGCTTGGAGGGGTAGAGAATCACCACGCGAATTCCGGATACGCCGAGAAAGCCGTGCGCGACGGCGCTGCCGGTATCGCCGGACGTGGCCACAAGAACGGTCAGCGGCCGTGTCTCGGAGCGAACGAAATAGCCCATCAAGCGGGCCATGAAACGCGCGCCAAAATCCTTGAAGGCCAGCGTGGGGCCGTGAAAAAGCTCGAGGATATGCAGAGCTGGTGAAAGCGAAATCAGTTTCACCGGAAAATTGATGGCTTCGCTGACGACCTGCCACAGAATTTCTTCGGGCACTTCCGGGCCGGCAAAGGGCTTGACGACCCGAAAGCAGACTTCGGTGAACGGTAAGCGGCGGAACTCCTCCAATTCTTCGGGGGAGCGGCGCGCGATTTCGACTGGCATATAGAGCCCGCCGTCCGGTGCGAGCCCGCGCAGCACCGCGCCGCGAAGCGAGGTCAGGGGCGCCTGCTTGGATGTGCTGCGGTACCTCACGTGGCGCGTTCCAGCCGTGCGCTGACTTTTCCCAGAAAAGCCGCCGCATCCAGCGTCGTGTCGCGCAATTCCGCGACCGGAACGCTGCAGTGCGCGAGCGCCTCGTAGCTTTGGCGGCGCGCGGCGATCAGCGTGGGATAGCAACGCGCGACGGTTTCGCGGGGCGTCTCGCCTCTCTTGGGCTGAAACGCGCCGCGCCACAAGACCGGCTTGGGATCGCTGAGATAGCGCTGGATGAGGAGCTGTTGCTCCGCGGCCGACGCCGCAAGATACACGATGGTCATCTGGCGGCGGAGGCGCAGCAAAAGGTTGTTGCCGGTGTAGATGACGCTGCCGGTGGTGTCCAGAATGAGCTCGCGGGACGGATTGCGCGCGAGATCGGTAAGAACTTCGTCGAGCGTGGCGATTTCTGCGGCGAGATACTCGGCTTCGCGCAGCGCGTAGGTGGCGCTATCCGGCCATCCCATCCAGGAGGCGACGCCGGTCGTGCCGGCATAGCCGCCGCCTTCCAAGCGCGGACGCAGGCGCTGCTCGATGCGATCGTCACAGCAAAAGGCGGGGCGCCCAGTTTGCGCTAAACGCTTGCTCCAGAAGGTTTTGCCGGTTCCGGACATGCCGATGAGCGCCAAGCGCAGCGGTGAAGGAATTGGGTCGGCCATGACAGCGGTTCTAGCAAGATAACGCGGCCGCGCGGGTGGGAGCAAGTTCCGCTCTCGGAAGCCGCAGAATTGCGGTAACGTTTCGCTTCCCTAAGCGTCTTATGGGTTGAACATGAAAGATAAGCGAGAAAGTCCGGGAGACCTGCTGCAGGGCACGCTCGACTTGCTAATTCTCAAGGCGCTGGCGAAGGGGTCGTTGCACGGCTATGGCGTTGCCGAGTGGATTCACGACTCCTCGCAAGACGTGTTGGGCGTGGAAGAGGGCGCGCTCTATCCGGCGCTGCACCGGCTGGAGTTGCGCGGCTTGCTGGCTTCCGAGTGGGGCACATCGGACAACAATCGTCGCGCGAAATACTACGCGCTGACCCCGACAGGAAGAAAACAGTTGGCACAGGAGACCGAATACTGGCGGCGAATGTCGGGAGCGGTCGCGCGAATATTGCAGACCGCGTAGGAGCACGGTATGTTGCGGGCCTTCTTTAACGAGCGCTGGCTTCGAATCAAGTCGCTGCTCAACCGTAAGCAGCTTGGCCGCGACCTGGAAGACGAACTCGCGCACCACCTCGATATGCGCGCGCAACACAATCGCGCAGCCGGTATGCAAGCAGACGAAGCGCGCTACGCCGCCCGGCGAACGCTGGGCAATCTCACATTGGTGAGAGAAACCTCGCGCGAAATCTGGACTTTTGCGTCGCTGGAGGCGGTTTGGCAGGACGTGCGCTTTGGCGCTCGCCTTCTGGCGAGGTCGTCTGGATTCACCGTTGCAGCTGTGCTCACGTTAGCGCTGGGAATCGGAGCGAACACGGCTATCTTCAGCTACATCGACGCGTTCGTCATTAAGCCGCTGCCCTATCCGCACGCGGACCGGCTCGCCATGTTCTTATCGCATGACAAGAAAAACGGATGGACACCGGAACACCTCACCTCCACCGCGTCTTTCCTCGATTTCCAGAAGCAGAACACCTCGTTCGAGCAAACCGCCTTATGGGCGGGGTGGAATTTCAATCTCACTGGTGATGGGCCTCCCGCGCTCGCGGAGGGTGGACGAGTCAGTTGGAATTATTTTGATGCGCTTGGGGCCCGGCCAATGCTTGGGCGGACTTTTACGCCCGACGACGATCGGTCCGGAGCGCCACACGTAGCCATCCTCGGCGAGGGACTCTGGCAGGGTCGCTTCGCTGGTGACCCTAAAATCATCGGGCGAGACATCACCATTGGCGGCGAGCCCTACACGATAGTCGGGGTAGTGCCACGGACGTTTCAATTTCCGCTGATGGGACTCGCCAATCTATGGACGCCCATCGCACTGACCGACAAGGAGCGCGCCGACCGTGGCACTTCCTTCTTGTCCGCGTTTGGCCGCTTGAAGCCCGGCATAACACTGAAGCAAGCCGGAGCGGAAACCGCCGCTATTTATGGAGCTCTCGAAAAGCAATTTCCGCAGACGAACACGAATTTGACTTTGCTCGTCGATCCCATGACGGAGGAAATTACCAGGAAAGAAGGCGCGCCCGAGTTGATGATTTGCCTTGCGATTGTAGGGCTGATTCTGCTGATCGCATGCGCCAATATCGCGAATCTCATGCTGGCTCGCGCGACAAACCGCACCAAGGAGTTCGCGGTGCGCGGAGCGCTCGGCGCGACACGAAGCCGGCTAGTCCGGCAAGTTCTGACTGAATCCCTTCTGCTATCTTTCTTCGGCGGTGTGGCCGGCGCACTCTTTGGGCTTTGGGGCATCCGCTGGCTCGAGTATCAGATCCCAAACCATATTCGCGGCTACCTGGTGAACTACGGACATGTGGACCTGGACTCTACCACGCTGGTCTTCACGATGGGAATCGCGCTGCTGTGTGGCCTCATCTTTGGACTCGCGCCGGCGTTCGAACATTCGGGATTCGACCTGAATCGCACGCTTAAGGAAGCGTCGAGGCAAACCTCAGGCAGCAAACGCAGCGCCAGGCTGCGGCGCATCTTTGTCGCTGGGGAAATCGCACTGGCCATCGTGGTACTCATCTCGACGGTGCTGTTGGTCAAGAGTTTCATCATCTCCGTGCGCTCCAGCCCCGGCTACAATCCTGCGAATCTAATGGTGGCGCAACTCGCGCTTCCCAAGACGAAGTACACGAACGAGTCACGCCTGCGAAATTTCAGTGAGGATGCGCTGGAACGCCTCCATGCATTGCCGCAAGTGGTTGCTGTAGGCGAGGCTAGTCATGTGCCGTTCGGTGGCTTCGGAGCGTCGGTCGAAATCGAAGCAGCGGACCGACCGGCGCCTCAGCCGGGAGAAAGAAGGGGCGCCGAGTTCACCTCGGTCTCCACCGATTATTTTTCTGCGATGCAGATTGGGCTGGTCAAGGGCCGCGCGTTCACTTCCGCCGATGCGCCGGGCACTTCGCCCTCGGCGATTATCAATGAGACGCTCGCACAAGAATTTTGGCTAAACCAAGATCCCATCGGTCGAGAACTTCGAATTGGCGAGCAGCATACGGTCTGTACGATTGTGGGCATGGTCACGGATATCAAGATGTACCAACTTCGCCCCCGCCCCGAGCGGCAGATGTACGTTTCCTTAGCGCAATTTCCTTCAGTGACGCACGGATTCGTGGTGCGGACTGCTGGAAATGCCACAGGCATGCCGACGGCGATCCGCAACACGATTTGGTCGGTGGACCGCGATCAACCGATTTCTTCCGTTGAACCGCTGGAAACCCTAATGGCTATCGTGGACTCGGGGAATCGCGTGTTGACCAAGCTGATGCTTTTCTTCGGCGCACTGGCCTTGCTTTTGGGAGCAATCGGGATCTACGGCGTGATGTCGGACCTAGTGTCGCAGCGCACGCACGAAATCGGCATCCGGACGGCGCTCGGCGCAAGTCCGCCGCAGGTGATGGGCATGGTCCTCGGCCAAGGACTGAAATTGGCATTGATCGGCGTCGCTGTGGGAGTGCTTTTCGCGTTGGGCGCGACCCGAGCGTTTGCGAGGCTGCTCTACCAAACCACGCCGAACGACCCAGAAACGTTTGTCGCTGTACCGATTGTGTTTGCACTCGTGGCGGCGGCGGCGTGCTACCTTCCCGCGCGGCGCGCGATGCGCGTCGATCCTATTGTGGCGCTACGCTACGAGTGAGTAGCCCTAACCCACAGGAAACGACGAAAACGCCGAGCAGCCAGTGCCGGAGAGGAACCTGTACCTGCGGACGGCTTGCGGCATGCCCCTCGCGGGTGTTACGTTTTCTAGGACTTGGCCGAGGTTCGCAAGGCAGAGTCCGGCGGTCGGGAGAGCTCCGAAGATTATTTCGAAATTTTTCTTTGCCGAAATTTGAGAGATTTCTCCAAGGACATTTCGAGACCCACGCTGTGCATCTGATTCGTGACGCGAGACGGTCCCGGGCAAAAGCGCGGGACGGGCGACGAACAGCCCTGAGACAGAGCGGCCTCCAGCGGTCGCCAACGAGAGGCTCGCGCGCGGGGTTTTCGTGTCGTACTGGTTTGGCAACGACAATCGATTGCCGCAACAGCGGCTGGCCATCGTCTCCTACATCATCGTGGGCATGGTTGGCGTGTTGCTTATCGGTTTCTGGAAACTCCAGGTCATCGATTCCGACAAGTTTTTGCAGTGGGCGGAACGCAATCGCGTTCGCTCCATTCCGGTAATCGCGCCGCGCGGGCGCATGCTGGACCGCGATGGCCGCGTCCTGGTCGACAACTATCCCTCCTTCAGCGTGCTCCTGCTACGTGATGACCCGGCGCAAGTGGAAAAGAATCTGCCGGCCATCTCCGAAGGCTTGGGCATTTCGCTCCAGGATTTAAAGGAGCAGCTGCAGAATTCGCGCAACCTCAAGAATTTTCAGCCCATCGTAATCAAACCGGAAGCCAGCAAGGCCGATGTCGCCTTCATCGAGTCTCACCGTTCGGACATTCCTTTGCTCGAAATGCTGATGGTGCACCGCCGGCGCTATCTGCCGGGCGGCTTCATGTCCCACGCCAGCGGGTACGTAGGCGAGGTCAGCGAGCAGCAGATTGAAGCCAGCAATGGGCGGTTCCGCCCCGGCGACTTCGTCGGCAAATCCGGCATCGAGCGCCAGTACAACGATCTATTGCAAGGCACCGACGGCATGCGGCGCGTCGTCGTGAACAGCGTCGGAAAAGAAGTCGACCATCTGCCCACGCAGGAAGCGATCCCAGGCAAGCAGATTCAGCTCACCATCGATTATGATTTGCAGCAGGTCGCCGAGCAAGCGCTGGGCACACGCGAAGGCGCGGTGGTGGCGCTCGACCCGCGCAGCGGCGAGATTCTGGCCATGGTCAGCCATCCCGCTCCCGACCCGAACGACTTCGCCATTCGCGTCTCAAACGAAGAATGGAAGCAGCTCAACGACGATCCAGCGACGCCGTTGCTGAATCGCGCGATTCAAGCGCAGCTCGCCCCGGGCTCGGTCTTCAAGATCATCATGGCCACAGCCATGCTCGAGGACAAAGTGCCTCCGCTGAGTTTCACGGCGTATTGCCCGGCCTACGCAGTGTTTTACGGCCGGCAGTTCAAATGTCATGTGTTTGGCAAAACGTCGGGGCACGGCGTTGTGGACCTGCACAAAGCTATCATCGAATCCTGTGACGTCTTTTTCTATAACGTCGGCCAGCGCCTAGGAATTGATCGGATTTCGTATTACGCATCGCATATGGGCCTTGGCCGCAGGACCGGCATCGACTTGCCTTCTGAGGAGACTGGGTTGGTGCCCAGCGAAGAATGGGTTCAGCGTGTATTCCACAGAAGATGGTATCCGGGCGAAACGATTTCTGTGGCGATCGGACAGGGTGCGGTGACCGCCACTCCTCTGCAACTCGCATACGCCATCGGCGGGGTCGCAATGGGCGGAGTCTATAAGCAGCCGCATTTGCTCAAGGATGCGCCCAACGTCAGAGAAGAGCGTTTTAGTATTTCCGAATCCACGGTGGAAAAAGTTACCGACGCGATGTACGGCGTGGTAAACGAAGCCCACGGCACGGGGGGCGCGCTTAAATTGACAGGAGTCGATTTCTCCGGCAAGAGCGGCACGGCGCAAATCATCAACTACGATTTGCGCAGCCGCCTGGGCAAGAACAAACAGTTTAAGGACAACTCCTGGTTTGTGGGTTACGCTCCGCGACGCACGCCGGAAATTGTAGTTTCTGTACTGGTGCAGGCGGGCGGACACGGCAGCGAAGCCGCCGGCCCTGTGGTGCGCGACGTGGTCAAGGCCTATTACGACAAGAAGATGAAGAAGACCGACGGAACCGTCACCGCTGAAAACAAAGAGACCAAGCCGCGTGATCCCAGTTCGGCGGCTCCCGCAGCAGCGATTCAGCCCCCCCTCAATACTCGAGGGGCTGCTGTGGCGTTGCGCGAGCCGCAAAGCGAGGACCCGCGATGAGCGCTTTCGTCTCCGTCTGTCCGGCAAGGAAATCATGAAGGAAGCACCGGGAACACGCGATTACGACTGGTGGCTGCTGGCCATTCTGGCGACTATTTGCGCGCTGGGCGTGATTGAGATTTATTCCGCCACGCACGGCAACTCGCTGGCCGGCATGCACATGAAGCAGATTCGGTGGCTGGCCATCGGTTTCATCGCTATGTTTGCGCTTTCCCGCCTCGACTATCATCTAATACTGGATCAGGCTCCCATCCTGTATTTGGTGGGCGTCACGGCGCTGGTGGCCGTTCTGCTAGTGGGCCGCACCCGGTTCGGGGCCAAGCGCTGGATCCCGGTCCTGGGTGAATTTCTTCAGGTGTCAGAATTGGTCAAATTGATTATAATCATTGTGTTGGCGCGCTTCTTTGCCGAGGTGCGCAGCGACGAGCTCTCCCTGCGGGATTTGATTAAAGCAGGGCTTTTAGTAGGGCTGCCACTGGCGCTGATTCTCAAACAACCTGATTTGGGTACGGCGCTCGTGCTGGTGCCTCTCTTGGTTGTAGGCGCCTATTTGGCTGGCTTGCAGTGGCAACACACGGCCATATTTTCTTTGGCAGGAATTTTGTTGATTGGAAGTGTTTTTTATCCGCCGGTCAGTCGGCATATTCTAAAACCGTACCAACGGGAACGAATCACTTCCTTCCTGCATCCGGAAGATGACGCAAAAGGCTCCGGCTATCAATTGCTGCAATCTGAAATCGCCGTGGGCTCCGGCGGTTTCTGGGGAAAAGGGTTTGGCAAGGGCAGTCAGAATCAACTGGGCTACATCCCCGTTCGTTATTCCGACTTCATCATGTCGGCGTGGGCTGAGGAACAGGGATTCAAGGGCGTGCTGCTTGCCTTAGGGCTGTACATGGCTCTGCTGCTACGACTGGTGCAGAATGCCCAGCGCGCGAAAGACCGCGCGGGTATGTTTCTGGTCATGGGCGTAGCAGCGGCGCTTGGCTTCCATGTTTTGGTGAATGTGGCCATGGTAATTGGCTATATGCCGGTTACCGGCATCCCGTTGCCGCTGATGAGCTATGGGGGCTCGGCCACGTTGTTTGTTTTCCTGGCGATTGGTCTGGTGATGAACGTGCGCATTCGCCGCTTCGTCAATTAGGCAAGCCGCCAGTCCCGAGCGCTTGGCTGCAAGATAAAAAGCCGCGCCGGGTCGAATTTTAGGATTGAAAGAGTGAGGACAGCATCGTCCGCCGTTTGCCCGGGACCTTCCCGGCAACGGGTTACCCGCAATAGCAGCAGCCTCGAACGCCAGAGGACGCACTTCGTAGTCGGCCATTCCGGCATCGCCGGAAACCGCCCCTCCGCATTCGAGCAACGCGCCGCCTCTCTACAGGTGTCGCATGCGTGTGTCCCGGTTCTTCCGGGACCGGCGCCGCTATTCCGGACCCACCTCGGGCAGAAGCTCGCGGCCGTGCGTCCCAAGGAGTTTTCATGTCGAAAGAATTGGTTATCTCCGCGGCCTCCCACGAACGCCGGGTCGCGATTCTCGAAGAAGGTCAGTTAGTCGAAATTTACATCGAGCGCGAAAAAGAGTTCGCGCTGGTCGGCAGC
>WNFQ01003415.1_pt1 | contig 12335 bp, 14 predicted proteins | sample 5400171 | NCBI WGS metagenome assembly WNFQ01 (sample SAMN13153356, study PRJNA577476) | soil metagenome | isolation source: 20 cm soil under Madrone tree | place: USA:California | collected 2016-06-14
CCCTTTATACGAAATCTCAGTGGAGAGTATCGCAGAACGAATCGATAAGCCCACCTTCCTTGTACTTCTGTGATTGGTCCGACGCTTTGTGGTAATACCATCCAAGCTTGTCACCGCAACCGACGCAGAAGACATCGGCAACGGTGTGGACACCCGTTCTTTGCGAGGTGACAAATCATGAGTCGTTCGAGACAAGGATGGTGCTTACAGCAATGGCCGATCCTCTTTGTTACCCATCCTGATGTTGACAGCAGAATGCATCAGGCTGCCAAACGGGGTCAATTTCTTCTGTGACACTGCATAACCATGGAACGTACTATCCGCGCCCATCCCGCCCAGAGAACGATTTGCTAATAAGCTCATCCTTCAAGGCCTAGATACAAGCACACATCGACAGGATATTCCTTCAGATGGAATCGGGGTGCGTAAAATGGGGAATACTTGCGATCACGGCGGAGCAGTTCGAGCAGTAGAAACTCGGGTGACCTTCGAATACGTGAAGAACTTTGGAAGTGGAAGACTTGTCCGCAGAAGGCATGGGGCTGTCAAACTTCTCTAGATGCACAGCGGAAGGATGTGGGGTCTCCAGTCGCAGGCTAAAGACAACCGCAAGGCAAGTCCCCCAAGTAATCCGAGTCCAGTGACGTCCGTAAGCCGTAAGAGGCAGTTCTACACTCTCGGCCCGGGATCATTGCTAGCAGCCTCGCCCATCGCACCTGCCGCCCTCTGGTGCACCCCGCCATGGGCAAGAAGAATAAAGGCGAGTTACCGAACCCAAGCAACATTTCGAATCGGGACATTCTTCAGCGGCTCAACTTCCTGTACCAGGCTTCTGTATATCTGGAGTCTATCTCGTTGACAGCCCCTCTGTCAAAGGCGGCGAAGAGGAAATGCGATCGTGATCAACGTAAACGGCGAGTCATTCGAGCCGCCGATATCGGACAAGGGTATGTGCGTGCAATGCGATTGATCGGGCAGAAAACAACAGTGAAAATGTGGGTTGTTTTTGATTATGCACTGGTTTGCCGCTCTGACAGTTGTTTCATTAGGGATCCTAGTGTGAAGAGGACGCTATGCAGAGGTTGCGACACAGTTCTGATCCCAGGTCTATCTGCTACCGTTCGAGTAAATGGTGCGTGTTCCACTCGAACACTCGTGTCGTCGTTCTCACAACTTTTTGATTTTCTCTCGCTATAATCTCAGGTTCCAACACCCATCGACACGTCATAACCACAACCTGCCTTCGGTGTAAATCGGCACGCCGTATTCCTGCGCCGCCGGCGGTAGATCCGGGCGCCGTCCCTCAAGAAGAATCGGCCATGGAGGTTGACAAATCTGGGTCCTCGATTCCGTTGAAGTCCAAGCGCAGACGTGGTCCACCTCCGCGACCCCCGCCCCTGTTCGAGAGAGAAGGGCATGTCATATTTCGTGGTAATATACAGATAGAGCCCAAGCGGCCGTAGACATAAACATGCCATAAATTTTTCATACTGTACCACCATTTGTTCCTAACCGATGGACTTTTAAGACTCGGGGATTCATCAGAGAGTCGAATGCGAAGTTTAATGCGCATGAAACGCGGCCTTTTTGCCTATACACTCAAGTTTAGGGCAAAGGCACACGTTTCTTAGTTGAAAATAAAGAGAATTTATGCTATCTAGAGAAAGATTATGGTAAAAGGAGACAAAAACTTTGAAAAGTTTACAGATTTTTAAATCATTTTGTCCCAGTTGCCAATTGCAAAGCTCGGCTCACTCACTACAGAGTAAGGCTCACGTGCTATATGACCTACCCTAAACACACGCGTATATAAGACCTTCGTCCTGCGTTTCCACTTTTCTTCAGAACATACTCAGCTAGGATCTATTCTATAGAAACTAACTCGAGTTCTTGCATGTTTACACATGCCACATCCTTCAACTCCAGTCGATGACACCCGCGTACACTCGTTATACAGAGAACATGCTGCCCGTATAGGGTAGCTCGAGGACGTTAGGCTCGGCAGCATGGGAGCCTTCGGGCAACCAGCATACCTTGCCTGCGAGTTGTGCGTTTGTCTGATGGAGATTTATAGGATTGTGTTCTGTGTTCTGTGTTCGACGGATGTAGTCAGTTGTGGTCTATTCATTATGTTGTTGGTCGCTGTCACTGTATGCCTCGTGAAAATTTTTATGTGTTACGTCATCTTTTATTGGCCCTCTGAGTGATCCTGTTCATTGTCCTCTATCAAACTTCAAACTTCGAGCTCCACTGGAAGCCTTATCGCAAGGTCTTCAAACAGTAAGAGTGCTATAGCTACATCGTGAATTGCTCCGTGTTAGGCCGATTTAGACGTGTGCCATAAGCTTCACCAAAATCTCTTTTACTGTCCTCCTTCTCCATGCGGTTCCATCATTTTCAAACCCTGTAGGTACCCTAGGAGCGGTTGCCATAAATATTACACCGGCCATCAGCTCATCCTCCGGCCCATCACGTACGCGCAGCCGATGTGAAATGACACGCGGCACGACCTTCGCAGCGTCAACCTCCGAAACATCCCATTTCGTCCGAGGGTCGAAGTGTAACCAATCCGCCTCAGCACCCGACGCCGCAAATGCCGGCCGCCGTGGTGACGCCGTGGTCAACGTCCCTTCTTCAACCCAGTGCAGGTGCACCGCCACATCCGCACCAACTGGGTGGTGTAAAGACAGGGTGCTTACGGCGGCGGACGTAACTGAGAGCGCAGCGGTTCGCTCGATGAGGGCAGACCCCACGTCGCCTGCGCCAAGTACACGATGTGCGCGCACTAATGCCTCTGCATCTTCCACTGAGCGAACGCCGAGCAGTGTCCCGTCGAGTTCACGGTGATGCCGTGCGGCGGAGATCAGGTCTGCGATGTAGAGCCGGATGGACGGATGAATGTTCACATGTTCCGGAGTGCTAAAAGAGCGGAGACGGGGAAGGAAGTCCCGTGGGAGGATGGGATTGGGGTTGGTTGGTTGTGTTGGTGGCAGAGACGGGGAAGGGGTCTGCGTGCCGGAAAAGTCGGAAGAACGGTATGTGGCGTGAGCATCTCGCGTGCTGGGATGTAGTGCAACTGCTACACTTAGCGAAAACTTGTCGAGCTGCGCGGATGGTGTGATAAGGCCGTGAGAAGAAGCGACGTCATGAGCTGGCGACGCACCAAGCTTTTATGAATAGGTGGTCGCTCGCGTGGATCGAATGGACACACATAAACGATAATAAAATCCTGGGGAAGTTCCCTAAATGAGATTTCAGCGCTATCTAGATCCTCGCCAAAAGCGACGCGTCTCTCCAGCAGTACACGGAGTAGAGTGCGATGACATGGCACGCTACAGTGCTCAAGCCCAGTCAGCACAAGGGCCGACGGCAGCGCCGAAGTCTCCGACACCTGTTGTACTCGTAGATATCCGACCTGGACTGCCCCCGATGAGCTGGAACGTGTGATCGTCGTGTTGAACGGAAAAAGTCGTGGTTGTTTGGGTTGCGCGTCTGGACGTTCGCCCGGGGACGTGGGAGATGTGTCAGATGATGAAGCGGTCAGTTCACTGGTCTGCCGTTTGTGGCTTTCCGAAGTCGGCTGTGAGCGTGAGCGTTTTGCACGCCTTTTGAAAGAGGAGTCTGATCTCCCAGTTGCCGCTCCCTGATACGGAGAAGAAAAGAGGGATGAGATGAAGGACGAGGGTGACATGTCCGATGGCGGCACTATCTTGTGTTTGTGAGTCGTGTAGCCAAGTATGTCGGTGAATATCTGGCGGGCATAATGAGCTCATACCAGAAGGAAAAGCAGCTGAGGGAAGAGAAAGCCATGCTGAGGAACAGCAGAGCTGTCACCCACTAATGAACAGACCAGTGTGAGATAACTTACAAGGACCGCCAAGTTCTGAACGATGCCGATATCCTCGTCTTTTGCTCTTAGCAACAGGTGTTTATTGCCTGCCATGACAGAGAGTATGACGGATTGGAATATGACAGGATCCAGAGGGAAACCGGGGGTAGTTGTACGAATGAATCTCAGTACCGAAGCGAAAAAGTCAGGCGTTCCCGGAGTACCCAGTTGCGGTGCACTGCTCTGAGGTAAATCAGGATCATCATGAAGGGGGGATGTGTCGCTCATTCGCGTAAAGGTCAAGTGAGACGCAATGCACGTGACATGCTAGATCCCAAATGAATGGTTCCCCCTCCTCGCCGGTTATTTCTCTTCTTATACTACCCCGGCCTCGCGACTTCCTTCCTTCCTTTCCTCCCTCCACACGGGGCATTCCCCTCACCCTACCGGTGTGGGCTCGTGCATGGTTTCTTGATTCCCCCACAATTCGACGCGTAATTTGCACCTGAGCCTGCTTCGATCCGATCAGGCAGCATTCCACCATCCCCATCTCATCACATTTACCTGCCTTGCATATGGCCAACCTTCTCACGGTCGTCCCTGGCTCACGTCGTCCCATTCGTATCGACTCGACGGGCGTCGTCGTCAATATCGCAATCCAGGGATCTGACCATTCCTCAGTTCCCTCCAAAATAGGCACAAACTCGTCAGCCTCCCGCAGGAAGCCGCAGACTACGTACAGATCCCCCTCTGTGCAGTTCCCGAACGATTTGTGCATCGAGCGCTCTGGCCACTCCGTCCGTCATTCTCCATCGGCTCACGGTCCGCCCCCAGTGCCAACCACGCGCACTTCACACGCGTCACCTGCCTACAGCGGCGAAACCGCCAATGATGCGCCAGCTGCTACAGTCAAACCGAAATACCCAATGAAGCCGCCGCTGCCCATTTATCACCCACTTGGTCGACTTGCTCTCTCCCTTCCCCAACTCGATTTCGCCGCGCACCTGCAGAGTTCGTTGAGCCAGAATGACGAACGTGGCGGTGCTTCACGGTCTCGCCGGCCCGCTAACAGAGTACGCGATGTGGCTGACACAGATAACGTTGACGCAGGTTCGCCGCTCGCCGTACCTGCTGATGCGCAGATACCCCCGGAAAAGCCGAGCCCGCGCAAGAGGCGCACTGGTGGACCAAGCAGTTCCCGTCGCCGCAGGCGTGATGCCGACGACGGCGATGCGACATATCCCGCGAAACGCACACGCGCCAATCGTGCTCCACCCGTGCCTCCTTCGGAAGGCGGTTCTCCAGGCAATGGCGGCGCGGACGCAGCGGACGTGGACGGGTCTGAGGAAGGTATGAAGGCTCCCGAGAGGCGTTCGACGCGTTCCCGCGCTGCGGCGCAGGCAAAGCCACCCCCTGTACGAAGGAACTCCAGCGCGAGCGATAGGACGCAAACGTCCGTGTCTGTGTCCATCGCAGGCAGTCAGCCGAGGAAAGAAGATGTTGACTTGACGGCACCTAATGCCGCTGTTCGCTCATCGGTGACTCCATCCGGTCATGCTGAAGCCGTGCCGGTTGCCAAAGCCAGTTTGGAAGAAGCCCCATCGCAGAGTGCTCAAACCTGGGTGTCCGCACAGGCGAAAGTTTCAGAGACTCCGACCGTTTCGAAAATGGATGTGGACGAAGCCCCGCGTGGTACGCAAGATCCGGGACTTGGCGCTTCTGCTGTCTTCGGTACCTCGTCAAAGCCGGAAGAAGACGGGCGCAATGATGAAGCTGGACCGCGTTTACCGTCCCCCTGACCAAAGATACGATCTCATTGGTAGTATTTTTTGGTTTTTTCCTTGCAATTCACCTTGCTTTCGTTGGACGCCGCAGAAGCACTTATATATATATTTGTGGTAGTCTTGTTCTGCCTTCCTATCGACCCAGTTTCTATTTATGTATCGGATATGTGTACATTACAGGTGAACGTAGTAGCTTTATTGTAATATACAATTTTGGCTATGGAGCGGTCGAGGTCGTCGAGGTGATTGCTTCTGTGAGGCAGTAGCGATTAGGTTTTCACGTAAATTCTAGACCCAGGAACAGTGTGAAAGGCAAAAATGGACGCGTGAAGTTCTCTTCCCCCTTTTCCTAAAGTGAATCGGGCTCATGCTCATACCGTCTCTTGGCATCCGACGGAGCAACTGAAAGGCGAGACTGGGAGAGGAGCTATCGTGGAACCGCACCTTGGACGTGGACCAGCAGACCAAGCTCGTGCCAGGGGGATCGATAGATGACCCAGTCAGGGTGACAAGATCGAAGAGAAGTCAATGGCAGGCTTATTTACACAGCAGAAGAGATGCTGAGCATGATGTCGTCCTTTGATCGTGGCAGTCAATCCCCTGCGCAGTTCGTTGATCATCGCTCAACAACCAATAGCACAATGATCGCATTGGTCACTAGACGCTGGGGATGGAATCCTCGATTCCCGTTTAGTGCCGCTTGTTGCCGACAGACTGGTGGCCAGCTCGCGCTGTAACACATCCCATCAAACAGGAGTTAACTCGGCTTCGTCGGCGAAATAGTCTGCGAGAATTTTCAACCATTTTGGGCTGTAATACATCATTTCACACGTCCTGGGCTTCCACGTAACCACTTTCACTCTGCCATGAACGTATATGAACCCCCGAAAGGCAGGATGAGACGATGTTTTGTGATCGCCGGCGATACATATCTTATTGACAATCCATCGCAAGAAACCACATGGTCCCTCGTGGATACTAACTCTAGTTGCTATGAAACCTACTGCTCTTGGTCTCTTTCCCGGCACCTCAGGCTCGTGGTGTCCATATGTTCGTCCTTCTGCCATCGGTCACGCGTCTTTAACCCGCTCGATCGTCTCCCTTTGGCTTTCAAGCTTTTGAGTTTTATACTCGTCTCTCCCCAGCTTTGAGGGAGGCAGTGAGTTCTTGAGCCCATGGAAGAGTATTCTCGGGACAGTGGTCCCTTCCTCAATTTGGACTCACCCTCAGAACTCAGTCTCCGAGGTAACGTGTATTTTCTGTCGCATTGACCCTAGGCAATGTTGACTGGCGTTGCTCTAGGTGATGCCGCAGATTTCGGTACCGCGGAGCTGGCCGGTCTCAACTCTTTTATGGCACCACCGACGCCTGTTGGTGTGCCAGGGAAACATGCGGGGAGCTCGCAGTATTCGGAGAAGGCAGGCGGCGCGTCCAAACCGAAGCCATTTTACAAAAGACCTTGGTTCTTGATCTCTCAGGTCATTGCGTGTCTCGTAGGGATCGGTCTTCTCTTCGTGCTGTTGTTTCCGGTTGTCAAGGCTATTGCCCAACATATCGTGGATGTTTCAAAACTGAACGTCGACAGAGTGGTGATATCACAGCCGACAAACACCTCGTATGTACCATTCCCCCGAAGCTCCTATCAGCATCATTCTGAATGGCGTGCTACGCTGTCTAGCTTCTCACTGCGTATGGACGGTTGGGTGAATAACTCCCGTCTGATCTCTGACTTAAAATAACGCTCGCTTATATCCCTATTAAGGTCTCACATGCAGGTATCTTCTCGGCTAAGATTAGCTTCACGCAGCCCCTGTACGTCTCTTGGGTTAATGCCTCCGAAGAGGTTACATTGGGCGTTTTCAACCTCGCGCCTCTCTATGTCAAGAAGAAACGAGCATACATCAACCAGACAGCTGATTTCACAATCACGGATCGAGACGCATTCGGGCGATTCACTCAGTATATGATTACGTCGAATAACTTCACTTGGCGTCTGCGGAGCGATGATCTGCACGTGCGAGCATTGAAGCTCCCAGTTTCTAAGGGTGTGGGTTTCAAGAAGGATTTGCACTTGAGCGGTGGGTGCTAGGTTGAACCCCCAAACCAAATGATGATCCATTGAAAACCCAGGCATCAATAACTTCGAAAGAAATGTCGTTCTCAAGGAATTTCAACTACCTAGCGACAGTCCCGAGGGTGGCATCAACTTCTACACCGTAACCACGCTGATAAATCCCAGGTACATTACATTGTAATGTTTTCAGTTCCATGTGCTACACTCACACGAGTTCTTTAGCCCCTTTCAGCTGAATCTCGGGACAGTTGTGTTCGATCTGCTCTATGATAACGTTTATCTGGGGCAGGGCACGGGGACGAATACGACCATCGTAAGCTCTTCAGATTTGATTCTATCCGCCAAACGCGCTCACGTGACCCAGGTTCCGGGTCCGAATGATATCGCGCTGTCGGGCCGACTTATTCCGCACAACGGCTCCGAATCTGAGCTTGCGGTCGTTGGACAACTCTTCACTCAGTACATTAACAGCGACACGTCGCCCGTAGTTGCACAGGGCGTGTCCACCCTGCAAAACGATAACACAAGCATTTCATGGCTGAGTGAGGGGTTGCAGGTTCTTCGACTGAATGTTCCGTTCAAGAGTCCAACACCGATCAATCCAATCCAAAGTATCAATATTGGCAGTTTATCCCTTGCGTTCTCTGAGGCGCAGCCATGGGCCCCGGTAGCGAATAGCCGCAGAGTCCAAGCCTCGATGTGTGCGTTATCTCCAAACCATAGGCGTATTTATCGGCTGATGTCCATTCGACACAGCCCTTCCCTTCGGTTTCAACGTAGAAGTTGGACAAATCCGGAATTCCTTTAATATCTCGAAGAATGGGTCCACCGTAGGTGGCTTGACGACAGTCAGTATTTTATGTCACTTAGTAGTGAACCCTGCTGACTTCTGTGTCACATAAACTAGCCGTTGGGTTCTTCTACGTCCGACATTCACGTCCTAAATGCCACGAACACAGAGGGTACTATAGATATTGCCATTGACAACACTCCATTCTCTATTCCTGACGAGAGCAAGCTTCATTTCTCTGCCTTCAGTAAGTTAAACTTACACCCGCTAACCTAGGTTTGTAAGGACTCACCTTTCTTTTATGTTAGACGCCGAGTTGACAGATTTGGACTACGAGCATTTTCAGCTCGAGGGTCATGCGAGCGCAGTTGCTAATATGGGCATTGGTACTCTCACCCTAGACCCTATCAAGTTCAACGTTTCCTCGGGGTTGTGGGGTCTGAAGGGCCTTCAGGGGCTCGTGAGTATCGACGGTGTCGATGTCCTTGGTGGCACACAGGACGCGCTTTCGTTAAGTACCAATGTGACCATTGTCAATCTGTCAAATATTAACCTCGGCATGGGAGACTTGGGTATGGATATGTATACTCTGTTCAAAGTGTAGCGGAAAATGATTGTTTGATTCAGTCTTCCAACTCCTCAAGGACAGATCGTTGGTGGGAACGACGCTCATGCCGAACTTGACTCTTCTCATTGGTAACAACTCGGTGGCAGCGCATACCACTTTCTCAGTAAAACGTCCTTCCCTCGCGATCCGCTCTTCCGACCACTCAATTTACTTCGCAGCCTAACAATAGTCCTGAGGGTAGAGGAGTTCTGGACAACTTCGTCGGAAAGAAGGGTGAGTAAGTTCTCGAGAGCTCGTATAACACAACCGTTGATACATCGACAGATTCGTTGGTCACTATTGCCGGCTATAACGAGAGCACCAAAATTGCCCCTTTGCTGCAGGCGTTTGAGACAATCAACCTGGACGTGACACTTCCTGGCCTGAAGACTGACCTTCTCTCGAGCGCCGCACTAACTGGTGAGACCCCCCGAAACTTCTATAGACCTCGATTAATGGCTCGTCTAGTATTACCTACTACTGGACATGATAATAATATCGCTCGTGTCTCAGTCGCGCTTATGAATCCCTTCACTGCCGGATTGGCGATCACCGGCGTTCGCTCTAATGTAAGCACGCACGGTATCCCACTCGGCACAATCAGGACGAGCACCAACTTTGCCTCCGTGGGGAGGTCTACGACCAATTCGCCCGACCTGGACCTCAATATGAATATGGACCCTGCTGCGCTGTTCACTGTCACGTATTTATGTGCCGTTGCCGCGGGCTTAAGCACTGAGCAGTTGGACGGGATTATGGCAATTGGAGGTTATAAATACCTGCACACGACGGGTGGGGACAATTCGGGTACAAGCCCAAAGAACTTGAAGCGGGTCAATATCTATACGTACGTGATGCTGACGCTACTCCCCACAGTAATTCTCACCATGATCCATGTAGTGGCTTTAATCTCCCGAACTTCGTCGATACGGCGTTTAAACAGCTACGCTCAGACGTCCAACTCGAAGCCGATGTACAGATTGGTAAGTGTCTTTTATCCTGTCCGAACGTTCGATGGTCGGAATCCTGAATCTATGGCTGTAGGTGATTACAAGACTACGTTGCGATACACCCAACCTACGGTTCCCATCAAGACCGATGACACTCTCAACCTTCTCCTGCCCGTCCTCGCAAAGCCCGTCGTACAGAAAATTGTATCTGGTTCCGCTTTGAGGTGAGCAAATCTAGAGTTAGGACACCGGTTTATCGAGACTGAGATTTATCGACCTAGCGTGGACAGTGTCCTGATCACAAACCCAACCTCTAATTCGTTCGGAACGAAGTTGTCAGGCTCCATCTCCCGGGCAGGACCATGTATGAGCATCAACCTAGGTTTTCGAACTTCATTTCTAACAATGTTGCAGTTGACGCAGTGATATCTTTCGGGACTGGCCTTACGGTTGCATGGTCTGGTCAGCCCCTAGGGAACATCAAGATGCCAAATGTCAGCATCACCGGAGATACTGGTGCTAAGTTCGAAGTGGACTCCACCTTCGAAATCACCAACGCTGGCCACCTGACAGAATTTACGAAGGTGAGTAGTTGATTGTGCGGTGCAGTGTGCCTCCTGTTGATGAGCCGGTGAAAGGCTTTGCTCACACAGGACTCATTCGACTGGGACATATCCGGCGAAAATCTTAGTGGTGAGTTTCCCCTCTCTTCACGGCCCGATCAAACACCAAATCGGTATCTAGTCTCTGCTATAGGTCAGAAATTTTTGAAGTAGGTGATTGCCTGGGACTGATTTGCCATTTTCTCAAGGAATCACTGTCTCCGATATCTCATTTCCGGGAAAGACCGTCACCCTGAAAGGGTTGAATAAACTTAAGAATGGCGTTACAATCAAGTCGTTCGACTTACCAGGCAACGACCCTGCAGGCGGGGTTCATCTGACGCTTGATACGACTATTGCAAATGTGAAACTTCGAGCTGATTGTCTCCAGCAATCCTTTTTACTGATATGCATAACAGCCTTCACAAGTTGGCATCGCTCTCAGCAGCATCGGTTTCCAAGCCTACTTTGGAAATACGAATATTGGTCCAGTCGCTTCGACCGGTACTGTCATCCTGGCGCCGTTGGCCACGTCGTCGTTGAGTTTGACTGGCCGCCTTATCCCTCAAACTCAACAATCTGGGCTTTCTGACGTCTCAAATATTTTCAACAATTTTATCCGTGGTCTAGATAGCAATGTCTCCGTACATGGTGACAATGCTGGACCCCAAGACGTGTGTGCAGTTCTATGGATTGTAACTCTGGTACTGATAGCGATGTCAGGTCACGTGGCTAAACGACGCCGTCAAGAGCCTCATCGTCGACACTGTTCTCCCCAATCGAGGGCAGCTCGACATCATCAAGTCTATTGAGCTCAATGAACTCGAGTTGCTCTTCACGGAAGACACCGCATATGATCCAGCTACCAGCAGCAATGACTCTACTGTGACCTTCACCCTGCCATTCAACTTTCCAATAGACATCAAAGCGCTTGAGACAAACATCAGTGTCTCTGATGGTGGCGCATCGTTTGCGGAATTGGCTATACCGAAGGAGCCCGTCACTACGGACGTGCAGCAACGTATCATCCACTTGACGTTCTCGAATGTGCCTTTTGCGGTGTTTGGAGGCCAGCATAGCGCGTTCCAACAGTTCCTGGCTTCAACGACGATGTCGACGACCGAAACAATGACCCTATCTGGAAAGGCGGACACGGACGCGAACACCGCTGTCGGGTTGCTGTCCCTCAGGGGTATCGAGTTCTCAGTCAACACGTCGATTGCCGGATTGCAGGGTCTGAAATCGAAACCTACGCTGGTCACTTCTCTTGACGTAAACCACGGCTTTCCGGATTATTTGCTCATAAAGGCCAGCTCGTCGTTGTTTAATCCGAGGTGAGATTGGGATGTTTTGATCTGACAACGTACTAATTATTGATGTCGCAGTAACATTACCCTCGGTGCGCTTGGGTAGTTTGCGAGACGTAGTATATTGCTAACTATGTACAGGTGCCGGAGACGTCGACTTTGGCTTGGTTTTTCAGTAAGTCATTTCTATGGTATGGTCGACTACTGAGTCCTCACGTGTACTTGCAGGGATCAGCAAATCGGCACGGCTCTTCTGGTGTGTTGAGATGAACTCTGTGGGTGAAGCTGTACTGATTATCGTGCAGACTAATCTCCTCCTGTTACCTGGGAATGCCTCATATCCAATAGGCGCGCTCTGTTGTGTCCTAACACACGATATCCTTGCTGATAGA
>WNFQ01003318.1_pt2 | contig 12330 bp, 15 predicted proteins | sample 5400171 | NCBI WGS metagenome assembly WNFQ01 (sample SAMN13153356, study PRJNA577476) | soil metagenome | isolation source: 20 cm soil under Madrone tree | place: USA:California | collected 2016-06-14
CAATGTACTCACACATAAAACCATCATGCTCATGCACTTCTTGTTCTGGCTGCCAGTAACCTTTTGCCTACTACAGGAGTTTCTAAAAAAACAGCCGGATAGATGTTCATTTCACTCTATGGCAAGATCTGTGTGTCACAACCACTTTTTAAGGACTCCAACAATCTTGTCGCCAATTTCTCTCGTCCCGATGCTTCCTCCCAGGTCTGCTGTTCTCAATTCCAGGCCGCCGTCATCCTTTGCATCCAGGACCTTTCTCACGGCGTCCTCGATGAGTTGCGCTTGCTCCTCGAGACCGAGGGAGTAGCGCAAAAGCAGAGCAGCGCTGAGGATGGCGCCAATGGGATTGGCAATCCCGTTTCCTGCGATGTCGGGGGCGGAGCCGTGGATAGGCTCATAGAGGCCGGAGGTGGGCTTGAAGGAGGGTGAAGAGGGATGCGAGGGTGCGCCTGCGAGTGACGCAGATGGGAGAAGACCTAGAGAGCCTGGGATGATACTCGACTCATCAGAAAGGCTGAAATGACAACGATTAGCGCTGGACAAAAAAAGGCAGGATCTTGCAATCGCAACGGGCGGGCTCACATGTCCCCAAATAGATTTTCAGTCAGCACCACGCCATTGAGTCTCCGTGGATTGGAGACTATGAACATTGCAGCCGAGTCTACGAGATGGTGTTCAAGCCAAGACGTTAGCCTTGTCTACCGAGTGAATCGGAAGCGGAGGGTCGGACGTGATAGCGATCTGCGCTGCCACGCGCGTTATGCGCTGGACCTCCTCGACACTATAAATCATAGTATCCCACGCTACGTTCTCCTGAGGCGCTACGTTCTGCTCTTTGCGCTCGCCAAAGTAGACGCCCCCGATGAGCTCGCGCACGACGATGATGTCGACGCCGATGGTGATGGATTCTTTCAGTGGAGAGTTGACGATGAGCGAGTCTGAGGCGAAGTTTGCTGGGCGGATGTTTGCGTATAACCCGAGGGCCTTGCGGAGGGCGAGTAGGCCGGGTTCGGGGCGCACTTTACTGTTGACGCCCCATTTCGGACCGCCGATGGAACCTACCAGGGAGATTTAAGGGGGAGGAACAAGTGGAAAGCGGGTGATTTTACTTGCCCATTAGTATCGCATCTGCTTCTTTGCACGCCTGTAAGGTGGAAGCAGGCAGTGCTTCGCCAACCTCGTCGATCGCACATCCTCCGAATATACGCTTTTCGAGATTGAGCTCAATGTCTGGTGATCCAGCGGAGATGGCCTCGAGGACTTTGACGGCCTCGCTGACCACTTCGGGTCCTAGTAAAGTATCATATTGTCTGATGACTTGTGGGACTGCCACGAGAAGCTCGTACCTATGCCATCGCCTGGAAGCACCACTACACGAAAGCTATATATCCAATATTAACTGAAATATATCATACAGGACTGTGTGGTGCGTACGATTTCTTAGACATGATTTATGTTCGCAGCAAAGAAAGGCCGATGATACATTCAAGATGAACTAATGGAGATTAGATCGATTAGATACCACTGCCATCTAATCGATCGTGTCATTTTTTTCTCTATCAAATCGACCCTGCCTGCCTACTCTAGAGAATAAGATGACGAACCCAACAACCAACGTCGCCTGCAGAAACCTCGTACTCGATGCTGGACCTTTACTCGTGCTCTCCCCGCTCCGGGGACTGGCCGAAACATTCATCACCGTTCCTCAGGTCCTCGAGGAACTGAAGGACAAGCGAGCACGAGAGCACTTTGAGAAACTTGGTTTGATGGCAGGTGTCAATGTCAAAGTACAGTCTCCAGATCCTGCATCCCTAGCCCACGGTGCGCACTTACTTGCCCTGTTTACCCCGTCTCAATGTGGGCATTTGACTTGCGAATATAGTGATACAATTTACGAAAAAGACAGGAGACTATTCTGCGCTATCACACCCAGATCTATGCGTCCTGGCGTTGACCTATGCGCTGGATAAGGCGGAGAGAGAAAAATGCCCTCAACCGGGAGCTGATGAGGTGTGTGCGCGTATGGTCCTTCCTCGTAGATGGATCTTTCTTTACAATGAATTCTAGCCCAGCTCATCTGCTGATGCTGCACTCTCAAGCACACCAACACAGAACGTTACAAACGATGCTCCCTCCCCCCATGAGCCGAAAACCGCAGATAACGCGGAAGAGAAAAATATGGAAGGAGATCCGAATCCCCAAGAGGGTGTAGAAACAGTGGATGATGCCTTGGAATCTGTCGAGAAAGCTTTTGAACGCCTCGACGTTGAGCTCGTCCCTCTCAATGAGGGCGATAACCAGGAACAACGAACCACTCCTGCGGAAGCAGCCCCACTTGTGGGTGATTCAAAATCAACCGACGACGATGCTCTGTCTTCCGAACCTCCACTACTATATGAAGATCCAGTGGGAGAAGACGATGGCGAGGGTGAATGGATTACGCTAGAGAATGTCTCCCTGCACAAAGCCCGCGCGTTGGGCCTTACCCCATCTGAACATGGTTCGGTTAAAGGCAGGAACAAGGACGTTATCCCCGTTGGATGCATGACGGCAGACTTTGCGATGCAAAACGCTCTATTACAAATGGACCTGAGCCTTGTTGGCATGGAAGGAAAGAGGATCCGGAAAGTAAAGACGTGGGTGTTACGGTGTCATGCCTGCTTCAAGTGCGTCCATCATCTCTCTGGCACGTTCCTCGCTCATCCCGAAGCAGGATCTGTAAGGATGCGTCGAAAAAGTTCTGCCCTTCATGTGGCAATCCCACACTACTTCGCACGTCTGTCACTACATCATCTACCTCCGCCTCTTCAGATGCACCTGCTATGCAAGTACACTTAAAAAAGAACTTTCAATACCGCACACGTGGTACGATCTACTCCATTCCCGCACCTAAGCCCGGTTCTGCCAAGACAGGAAGCGGTGAAGGCCTCATTCTCCGCGAGGACCAAACAGAGTATATGCGCGCAATGAAACGAGTAGAGAATAAACGGCAGAGGGATGAGAAGAAATTATTCACTGGTGCCATTGCGAGTGGCGGAGAGGGCAGTCTCGGTGTGGGTAACTGGATGGATCCGGACTGGATTCCAGAGATCATGACTGCGGGGACAACGGGCAAAGGTCGAAGTCAGAAACAGGCTGATGGCATGCCGACTATTGGCCACGGCAAAAAGAACCCCAATGAGCGTAGGCGGCGGAAATGAGATACGTCATCCTCTCAGTAGGGCTGACCTCGAGGTCGACCAAAGTAGTGAATTTCAAGTTGTAGTACATTAGTGTTCTCCTGATCAGCATACACTTACGTGCCCAAGCTCCTATTCATGAAGCGTCTTTTCTGGAAAGACATCCACCACTTGCTCGGTTTACCCGTTCCATCAGCGTACAGTTTCTCAACGAGCCGTGCTGCGAGTTCCTGGCGGACTTGTACCAAATATTGGCGAAGATAGTCTACATTGCATGAAGCACGAGCATCCTTCCAGATTTCCTTGAAAACTCACCTGCATCTGCGCGACTCCCGGGTGGTGCATAGTGCGCATTGAGAGGGAAATTGGCATCGCCGGGAACGGGGAAGTTATCGACTGCCAGCGTATTGAGCGTTTTGGTAGCTTCTATCTGAGTAGGTGGGGTGCGTGCACTGCCAAGCTTTGAAAGACAATCGGAAATGAAGAGGATGAGGATGATCAGCAGTCGGTCACCCGGTCCCTTGATCTCGAAGTTTCGGAAGAGCGAGTTGGCGCGGAAGAGGTCGAGGGTCTCGTCGATGATGTCTCCCTGTTCATTACTCGCTGAGACGAGTGATTGGAGGTGGTTAATTATGGTGGGGAGGATGCATGTAGGATGAGGAACCACCTGCGAGGGGGGCAGGACCACGTAACCTGGTCTTGATGGGGTAGATCCCAAGGTTTCCGACCTGCCGGACATCTGGCTCCTCGTTCAAAGCGGAATGATAAGCCTGAAATAACATGAGCGCGCGCTACCCGACATACACAAGATGCAAACTTACGGGCATGAGTCAAAGTGTTCGTCGTGGCTATCGACAGCTTAATCGGGCCGAAGCGATTCGGACGCGACTGGTTGACGCGACGTCGGCGCCACTCTCCTGACTGAGCAGCCATGGAGGAGAACGGACCCTCTTTGACCGTCAAGTCTCTGGTGCCAACCCCAGAAACTCTCGCCAGTGCGCCTCGTTCTGTTCCTCACCATTTGCTGTGGATTGACCCTTCTGCCATTTACAGAACTCATCAAACGTCTGCGTATCCTCACACTTACCCTACTTCCCCTCGAAGTTAGTCGGGAAAGTATCAATGACCCGACAGGCAGAATAATTACTCCCAATGTTATCTCCGCATATACTAAGGCTGCGGGAGACCTTGTTGAGGCAGTATGCAACTCCTCTCTGAGACGACGTGTTAACATTCTAAGCTCTGTTAACCTTGTCGTCAGCTACCCTATTGCCTCCTTCGCGCCCGTCGTCACTTCATGATTGAAGCTAACCATAACCCTGCAGACTATGGGGAGAATCGTGGACGAGGTAAGCTGGCTTTAAGGTTCTCCTATTTGTCATCTCATACTTCGTAGCTATTGCATGCGAGGTCCTTGCGAGAAGGATTGTCCATAATTCACCATCTGACAGGATACCTGCCATTATGTCTTCGCGCTACAGGCATCGCCAGCCTGATGGTGATATCGAATTCACCAGTGCGATAGAATTGGCCATCGACTCTCATTGGTGAGCGGCCACGGGACCTATCGTGAATCGCCGTAACTCTGAATGCGTACTTAGTACCATATTTTTGTCTTCTTCCGAGGCGCAAGATGGTTCGTATGCAATGCCTCGCTTCCGTTCGCCATTCTCAGTCTCTTTTTAGTTATAAACGCTCTCTGGAGAGGAGATTTAATACAAACACGTAGCGACAGTAGCGACGACCATAATGTCGACTGTAAGTTCCTCACGTATAAACTTGGTGACGTCATAACGAGTAGTAGACATCCCTGCGTATGACCGTGGGGATTTATCCTTTTGGTCCCACTGGGACCCCACGCGTATCGCCATTCCTCGGTTCGTTCTGTAAGCTGTCGCAGCTGGCTCCTTTATCTGACTTCCGCCATAGCTACCAGAATTTCATTCGCATACTCATCTGGTTATTCTTCCTCCTCGTGTATTCACAAGCTGGTATGATTTTACTTTTCTCATACTCCCAGATCATCTAAACTTGTCCGGACAGTCCGTGAACCTCTTGACCGATTGGACCCATTGCACAATCAGCTCGACATTTGGGAGATCGCTCTTTATGTTATGGCTCTAGCGTTCTCGTTCGAAGGTGTGTCACTCGACGTTATTGAGCGGCCTCTTAGTTACGATAAATAGATCTGAACGGTGTTCGTTTCCCGGTTTCTCCGTACTCCTGGGATGCTGGTATTCATATAAGATACAGGTCTCTAAAACTCTTCGCTTTGCAACATGGAGAGCCTTCGGGTTTTGGCATGTAGTGGCCCTCGTCACCGACGGGTTGCTGCTTCTGGCCTTCATTTTGAGAGTCTCTGGTCTAGCGTCAGGAGGGAATCGGGACCAACTTCTGCTCTATAGTTTCCAGGTTTTGAGCTTCATTTCGCCTCTTATATGGTACGTACTTGATTTGTTTTGACGCGCACGGATGTAAGAGCGCCACTCTAGGATGAGTACGTCTGTTTCCCACCTTCGCATGTGTTTTCGTGCGGTGCTGATATGGTACAGAACTTGTTACTGTGTTCGATGGGCACAAGTATGTTGGGACAATGCAAATTTGCGTTGCTCGAATGTTTCGCGAATCTGGGATATTTTTTGGGGTATGCAGCTTAGAGTGCCTCTCTCGTACTCTCTCGTACTAAGACGCATTTGTAGTTGCTTTCCATCCTGGGCATAGGCTTCCTACAAGGTTTGTACGCCCTTGACGCAGCCGATGGGCGGGTGGAATCCTCGACCGTTGTCTTGCACGTCATGCTGCAGTCATTGTTACAGTGCGTCATGCATGTTCAAAAGTTTTGATGCGTCATTCGATCTAACGTGCGTCAGAGCTCCTAATTATGACAAGTTCGCTGGCAGGTATGTTTCGTCTATTGTTCTCGAATTACAAAGCTAAAAATAACCATCAAGCCCTGCTGGCATAACACTCTATTACTTCTGGAATGTGGTCACTGCACTCGTACTTATCAATGTCTTGATCTCTCTGTTTTCGTCTGCGTACTCCGACGTAGGTCTTACCTACTGACTCTAGAAAGTGCTTTACTAAGTATCAAACTGACATTTTTCGTACGCGGCAGGTTGTCGGTGATGCAGAGGCGGAGTATCTCGCATTTTTTGCGGATAAGACTGTGTCGATGATTCGCGCACCAGATGTATATGTGTATCCCGCACCGTTCAACCTTGTCGAGATTCTCTTCATCGCACCCCTCGAGTTAGTCTATCTACTTCATCTTACACAGTTGGTTGATGAATCTATGCGCAGGTCAATTCTGAACCCATCAGGCTATGCCAAGGTGCGGTCACGTCAGGGTTCCATCGTCATTTCTGATATAAGTTACAGCTCAACCGCATTTTCATGACTGTCTTGTTCTTCATTCCTATGATGCTTATCGCTCTTCATGAGTCAACGCCATCAAAGAAAAACTGGTTAGATGACTTCATTAATGGGACGCCATTGGACGAAGACGATAGTCCCGATGCACGCGATCCTGAAGTTGATGGAGAAGATGCTAGGAATGGCATCGTCATAAGCAGGGTCCCGTTCTCTGAGCTTGTGAAGGTATTTCCGAATACGCATGAAGTGAGTCTAAATATTTGCATGCAATTACCTACCCGTACTTAAGTATTACCTTTCAGTCGGGTGAAGCCATTATTGTGAAGGAGATACACGAATTAAAGACCCAGTTGGACGCTTTCATTACATCATTGGACGCGAAGAAGTCCTAGTCACTTTGTTGGCTAAGTAAAAACAGGTATTAGTTAACGAACCTGCTGTTTCTGGTACAAATGAACTTGTTGTAGCTTCGCTAGCGGCTGCGAGGAAGAGGTGTGAGACGCTGAGAGGATGGGGATAGGTGAGGAGATATGGGACGCGTTGTGGACAGCGGTTCCACTAATGTGAGTGCTGGGAGATGGAAGGAAGCGAGGGACGCATTGTGAACAGCGGTTCCAGACATGAGTGCTAGGAGGCGATAGGAGACGAGAGCGCACACAAAAGAGAAAAAGGGAAAGGAGAACACACGATGTGATTAACACACAATGCTATCCTCGATGAGTAAGGAGGCTGCTGCTTAAATACATCAGAGTCCCTACTGTAAGCTGAGTCCAGTGATAGTGAAGGAGCGGTGTCGGGAGGGAGTGGGTATACATGTCATCATTATGCCGGATGTACAAGAAACTATTGAGAAAAATGTCAGTTAAGGTGAACAAAAGAGGCACTAAAGAATGTATTGAGAGTGTACTGGTGCCACGCGGCGGCGGCTAAGCGTTGATCATCGTTGCCCAAGGTGCGAACAAAAGAGAGAGAAATGTAAGAAAATTAAGGAAAGACGGGAGCCTGTGGAGGTGGGAAGAAGTGGGATTCGAGAAGGGGGCGAGAGGCGAGAGGGACGGTGAAGTATAAGTATGAAGAGAAAAAGTGCACATATGAAGTCGAACGCGTGGCTGACGGGCGCTCCGATACGAGCGTGGACGACCCGAAGCATACCTTACATTGTAATACAATATGATTCAGGCTCTTGAAATCAAACGCCGAATTGTCGTGAGTCGGCCGCAGGGTTCCGGGTGATTTGGGTGAGCACGCCCATGGCGCGCACAAAGAACGGTCGGATTTCATTGATCTCCATAGAGGATAGATTGGGTAACTGATAGGCACATAATAAGGGCACATAGTGTAAAGGATAACGAAGGTTATCGCATACACTCAATTCACTATGGTCAATCTTCTGAAGACCTTCTCTACTCTTTGCTTGTCGAACTTCACGAATGTCCTTGAGTAGAGATCTAATTTTATCAGAGTTCTGAATATCATCCGGGGCCCTGGTGAACGATATACAATGAAGAGACTCGTTCTAGAGACAACAGGACGTACACATCAAGAAGTAGTTTTGCTATTTCGGTAAAGCGGAATGGGAACTGACTAAACTCGGGGCGACTTGTTTCCTGTGCCAATCTTTCCTGAAGAAAATCTGTTCACGGGAGTGAGCAGGCCGCAGCTAACCGGCTTTGACATCGTGGCGCACCGACGCTCAGCCAATCTGGCGGGACAATATGGCACTTCTTTTTCATTTTTAGATTCATGGCCATCCACAGAGGTATCTTTGCCTTATTTGGGGGACGTAAGGGGCCATATGCTCCCTGGTGACCCAGTTAAGAGGACAACGATCAAGGCTTTGGAGAGTGCTAGTTCATACGGAAATAAAAGCAGTGCGTTCCATAGAGATGAGAGGTATAATCTCTACGAGCTCTTCGGATGCGATGAGCTCAAGCTCCGGTGGTGTAATTGAGTTACGCAAGGAAGGAGGTAATGCCATGGTTTGCCAGCCTGAGTTGTGGGGCCTGCCAGGCCCTGGCCAGTGACAACTTGAAGATCACTTGGTCAGATCACGTGATGCGACGCATTGTGACTTGTTTGGTCGAAGTTGGCCAGTCCGAGTCGTCGCGTTGGGAAAGGGCAGCCAGTATATGCTATTGAACACTGCCATCATCCGTTTATTCACCCAGTGTCTCGCTGCTCTCCTCGCATTTTTTTCTCTAGTTATACTACCCATGCTTAGCACACGCACAAAGCAAGTCTTTTCGTATGGACGTAGGAACAGGCGTATCATCAATGACAAACACGACCTATTTGACGTCCAGGGCACCAACAAGTCATCTACGCGTAATGGCTCTGGAACGCTTGATGGCCCAATTGTTGTTTTTGACACTCCTCCAGCCAGACGGAAGCAGGGCACCAGTAAAAGGCTTGCAATCATGACTTCACCCTCATCGACCGGTTCGCCACCCATGCCATCGCACAAATGCCCTAAGAAAAGGCGTGAGAACGACCAAGCTCACTTGTCTAAGAAGCATCGCCATTCTCCGAGCTCTACTCGCCAGCCTCTCAGTTCTCACTCTGTTAACGTTTCCCGACGTTCTTCCCTCAGTGGACCGAAGAAATTGGCAAAACTTCCAGGATCAAGGGATACTCGCGTCCCGAAATCCCCTGACGTCGACATGGACATTATTGTAATAGATGAAGCCGGCCGGAGGGTCAGTCAGGAGAGGAGGATCTCCAAGACAAACGTACAAGTGAATCAAAGGACGATCCTACCAGCAATACACCGAAATGCTACTGCCGCCGATGCGATTGTGATCTCGGATAGCGATGAGAGCGATGGTTCATCGTTGACGATCAAGCGACGGGCCAAGCGGTGGCGAAAAGTCTTAAGTTCCGAATCATCGGATGAAGAAGACGTTGTCAAATCCCCAATCCGTTCCGTCTCTTCTCTGACTTCATCCAGTTCTGATGCCATTGTGGACGACCCAGCGGAGACCGCAGATGCGATGGATCCTTTGAAACCGATCACCCCTGCAGCATTCCCCAAGGCCCACTTCTGTGTGGAAATTATAAACCCTCGGCCGCCGACACGACTGCGAGGCCAACACCAGGAACTTACACTATACGACTCTCCTCCTCAGAATCTCCGTAGTAAACCCCGTCAGCTTACACCTATTCGCCGAAAGAGATCAGCCTTTCCACAGCTGCCTCCATCGCCATCGACCATTACTGATTCCGATATTTCCCTTGATCTCGCCGACCTGACCCTTTCATCGACACCTGTTGAGAACGATGCACTTCCCAATCAACCACTTCATCTTATTCCTCTATTGAGCGAATGCGGACAAGAGGCACCCGTGGAATTCTCTGCGTTTATCGAAGCATTTCCCGTGCATCCTGTTGTCCAGTCATCTTGCTCTGGACATGCTAGGTTCCAAAAAATCGGAGAAGCATCATACTCAGAGGTCTTCGGCATCGGTGACGTCGTCCTCAAAGTCATCCCTTTACGCAATGAAGAAGGGCCCGATGAAATCGATGTGGAAACTCCCGCACCAAGTGACGCCAAGGATGTACTCAAGGAAATTGTTGTAACACGAGCTATGGGTGAGATGTGCAACGGATTCGTCAACCTCCTAAAAGCCTATGTCGTTCGCGGAAAGTATCCATCGCTACTGCTCGACCTGTGGGACGAGTATAATCAAACTAAAGGTTCAGAAAGTGTTCGACCAGGTGCGACTCCACACGTCCCAATACCGCACCTCGGCTTTAACTTGACCAGACATGTTGGCCGTGTCACAGGTGTACGCTATAATCGTGTTACCCAATGGTGGCCCAGATTTGGAAGCATACTCGTTCGGACAACCAACCAAGACAGGCTGGAGACAAGCTTGTAGTCTCTTCTGGCAGATTGTCCGCGCTCTTTCGACGGCAGAAGATCTGGTGTCCTTTGAGGTGCACCCTTTCAGTTGCCGTCGTTACCTTGACGTTGAACCTGCTTTACATGTAGCATAGGGATCTTCATTGGGGCCAGATTCTCGTTAAGAATATCCCCTCGAGTCTATCCTCCCGTAGAAGCACATCGACTACTGATGCATGGCGTCCCATGGATCACTTGGTCCATGGTGTAAAGGCCACCGTGATCGATCTTGGACTTGCAAGGATGGAGGCGCATGAGAGCGATGGTTCAACGGAGATTCGCTGGACGCCCTTCGATGAAGAGATATTCGAAGGAGAAGGTTAGTGCATTACTTTAGACTTATGAGCCTCTGCCCACTCGTATCCTAGGAGACTATCAGTTCGACATTTATCGCTTTATGCGCAAGCATAACGGCGGTAACTGGGCTGATTTTCGCCCTCTCAGCAACGTGATGGTAGGCCCAATCCAGTCTAGTGCGACTGGATATACTTAATGACAATTCCGACGATTGTAGTGGCTTCATTATTTACTCATTAAATTGCTCAAGTCCAAATGCCTACGCCCACCAAGGAAGGCCAATACTTCAACTGGTCCGGGCTTCACGGAGCGACAATGCTACGACTGCCTTCTCAAGATGGAGAGCCTACTGGGGGAATGCGTGCAGGAGGCGCAAGCGTACAAACCTGTAGCGATCAAACTCGGCCGGCGGAAGACAGCTACTGCAGTAAAAACAGCAATAGCGCCTACATCGGGGCCCAGGTGCGCTGGTGATGTCCTCAAATTCGGAAAAACGATGGGTTGGTTATAATCTAGAAACTAGATGGCAATTTCTCCACTGTTGTATGTGTCACTCTGTACGGTTCCATGGTCTGGTTGGCTTTTAAATTGCTATATTTTTTTTTGGAAAGACATGTTGGTTTCCATCAACTTACGAAACGTGATAACTGGAAATCAAGAAGACATCAAACAGACCCCCGACCTTTAGCTAGGCCGATTACAAGGATATTGATACACAAACGACCCATTTCAAAAAAGCAAAGCATACAACGGGGTGGAATAAATTATCTGCGACCACGGAGCCTGTCAGTCACTGTAGCATGTTCCTACGTAAAGGATACGCACCCCAATAATGACCCGAAATCCTGGTGACAGGTATCGCAAGAAACGAAGGCAATAAAATGCTCACGATGTAGTAGCTTTTCGCAGAGGTCTTGCGTGTGCCGAGCGCCCCGGTGAGTTCGAGGATGCTGCATGTGCAGACTGACGAGTCACAGGCGGTACCCGGCCTGGGTATGGTGCCGGCCTCTTCATTGACGACTTACGTCTGCGGAGCTGAGAGGGCGACGAATCGCGATCCTGTTCCGGTGAACCATGTTTGCGAAGGAAGTATCGTTGGCCGCCGGTGTTCGGACCGGGTTCGGTCAGCGGCCGTGATGTACGTGAGCGACGAGTCCGTGATGGCGACGGTGACGGCGGTGAGGACGCCCGCGTATGGGCTAGATGATCTAGCGGTGGCTGCAGAAGGCTGCTATCCACTTCCGTCGTCGTCGTCGTCGGTGGCAAAGAGCCGAGGGAAGTGTCCACAGTTGCGGTATCGGTATCGGGGTGGGAATCGGGTGCCTGGGAAAACGGGGGAGAAAAACCGAGCTGTAAATAGGTGGGCACCGTGTCTAATACGGGAGCCTGAGAGCCATTGTTGTCCAGTTGGGAAGCAGGCAGGCCGCCAGTGATGGACGGAGATGGCCACGTCAGAGAACCCTTCGGTGTGACTAGGGGCGTGTCGGTCGATAGTTCTGACTCTTGAGAGCCGCCCCCTGCCGTTAATCTCTTCGTGGCCGGGAAGGGAAAGGGCAGGGATGCCGGAGAGAAATTGGT
>WNFQ01002967.1_pt1 | contig 12318 bp, 10 predicted proteins | sample 5400171 | NCBI WGS metagenome assembly WNFQ01 (sample SAMN13153356, study PRJNA577476) | soil metagenome | isolation source: 20 cm soil under Madrone tree | place: USA:California | collected 2016-06-14
GGGCGGAACGATTGGCCGCCCGCGGGGTTCTCGAACTGGTCGATGAAGCCGAGCTAACGCCCGACCGGCTCAGCTGCGCAATTAAACGCGCGATCGAGCGCGGCCCCGGGACGATTTCGGTGCAGACGGGCGGAGCGCGGCGCGCTGCCAGCCTGATCGGGGACATGATTCGCGATCCCGCAAGTGTGATCCGACGCCAGCGGGATTTTATGTCGCGGTCTCCTGGCATTATGATCGGCGGATGAGCCAGTTGCGACGCGACGATCTGGCGCCGGCGGTGCGATGGTCGGATCTGATCGACGAGTTCGACCGCTGGAGTGACGCGGGACGGGTTGCGACTCTGTGGTGGCGCGACGACGATGCGGCGGGCCCCAGCAAGCGGCTCGATCGCCTCCTTTCGATCAGCGGCGATATTCCGATCGCGCTCGCGGTCATTCCCGCCGGCGCCGACTCGCGGCTCGCAGCGTGGCTTGCACACCCCTCTCGGTCGCGCCAAACAGCGCATCTTTTTGTCCTTCAACACGGGTGGCGCCACCAGAGCCACGCGGTCGATGGCAAAAAGAGCGAGTTTCCTCCGGAACGTTCGCGTCGGGCGGTGGCGGACGATTTGGCTGCGGGCCGAATGCGGTTGGTGATGCTTTTCGAAGCTCACTCTCTTCCGGTTCTGGCGCCGCCTTGGAACCGTTTTTACTGCCGTTTCCTGTCGCTCCTGACCGATTGCGGCCTCGCTGGAATATCGCGTATGGGCCCGCGGCGATCGGTTCGCCCGGCACCGGGCGTCGTTGCGGCCAACGTCCATGTCGACCTGGTAGCGTGGACCGGAGATCGTGGGTTTATCGGGGAGGAAGCCGCACTGCGCGGTTTGATCGGGCACCTCCGCGCGCGCCGTTCTAAAGGGGTCGACGCAGGGGAACCGACTGGCATACTGACGCATCATTTGGTTCAGGACGAAGCGACAGACACCTTCCTCCGCAAGCTCGCCGCTATCACCGGGGGGCACCGCGCGGCGCGCTGGCTCGATGCAACGGAGGTCTTCGCGAGGGGCGATTGCTCTCTGCCGTGACCTATCACGCCTATCCGACCTCGGCTATGATCGGTGACTACTTTCGCGCCGCCGCCGGGCTCGTTCCAGCGACAGCAGTGCTCGCGACGTTGCCCCTCGCGAGCATCACAACCGTCGTGCTGGGTGGTTTTGCGGCGCTTTTTGCGGGGTTCGGTATTCGCACGATAATCCGTCACCAGACCCGTCTCGAAGTCACCGGGTCCGCTCTGCGTGCAACGGGGTTGCGCCGTGCCTCCATAATCTGGGAGGAACTCGACCGGATGAACCTCGCCTACTATTCCACGCGCCGAGACCGGCGGGAGGGCTGGATGCAACTCGATCTTCGCTCTGGGCGCTCGCGCATTCGGCTCGACAGCCGCATCACCGGATTTGCCGAGCTGGTCGAGATTTCGGCCCGCGCTGCCGAGGCACGCGGCTTGAGCTTGAGCGCGGCCACCGCGGCGAATTTGGCTGCTCTAGGAGTAAGGTCGGGCGCTGAACGCCAGGTACGGGAAGCGGTGGGAGATCCCGTTTGACCGACCTGCTCGCTGTCCGCGATCTTCACGTTCATTTCGCGGCGCCGGGCGGCTTTATCCGCGCCGTCTCCGGGGTCTCATTCCGAGTCCGCCCACGCTCGACTGTGGCGCTCGTTGGCGAGTCGGGTTCGGGAAAATCGGTCGTCAGCCAGACGATCCTCGGCATTCTGCCGCGCAGCGCGGTAATTACCAATGGCGAGATTTTGTTTGCGGATCCTCGGCTGGGCGGCGCGGTCGTTGACCTCACAAAGCTGCCGACCGACGGCGTGGAGATGCGCGCGATCCGCGGTGGGCGAATTTCGATCATCTTTCAGGAGCCGATGACCTCGCTGTCACCGGTCCATACCATAGGTAATCAGATTATTGAGTCGCTACGTCTCCACCGCTCGGTGAGCGCCGGCGAAGCCACCGAGTTGACGGAGGATATGCTTCGCCTCGTGGGTTTTCCGGACCCCAAGCGGGCCGTGCGCAGCTATCCGTTTGAGCTGTCGGGGGGGCTACGCCAGCGCGCGATGATAGCAATGGCGCTGGTTTGTCGCCCTGCTCTGTTGATTGCGGACGAGCCGACGACCGCGCTCGATGTGACGATCCAGGCGCAGATCCTTAAACTGATCGTCGAGCTTCAGCACGAGTTCAGCATGGCGATGTTGTTGATCACCCACGATCTCGGCGTCGTCGCCAACGTCGCCGAGGAAATCGTCGTGATGTACCGCGGCGAGGTCATGGAGAGCGGCACTCTCGATGACATTTTTCAGCGGGCGGAACATCCCTACCTGCGGGCGTTGCTCCGCGCTGTGCCGCGATTTGACATGAAACCCGGCGAGCGCCTCGTCCCCATCCGCGAGATCCCGCCGGGAGATGCCCCGCATCTGATGGCGGAGAAGGCGGAATGGCCGGTCGATGCCACCGGGCCGCTGCTCGAATGCGTCGGCGTTCGCAAGACCTTCACAATCCGGAAAAGTGGATGGTTTGGGAGCGCCAAATCCGGACCGCGGGTGGTTGCCGTGGACGAGGTCAGTCTGAGAATCGAGCGAGGCGAGTGTCTCGGGCTGGTCGGCGAAAGTGGGTGCGGCAAGACGACCCTGAGCAAGGTATTGTTGCGAGCGGTATCGCCCGATTCAGGATCCGTCACCTTCAACGACCACGGTCGGCCGATCGATGTGCTCGCTCTTGAGGGCGAGGATCTGAAAGGGTTTCGGCGGCAAGTCCAGTTCATTTTTCAGGACCCGTTCGGGTCGCTGAACCCACGGATGACCGTTTACGATATTATCGAAGAACCGCTTGTGATCCATTCCATTGGCGACGCGCGCTCGCGCCGCGAGATGGTCCACGAACTTGTCACGCTGGTAGGCCTTGATTCGCGCCATTTGAGGCGTTACCCGCACAGCTTTTCCGGAGGACAGCGGCAGCGCATCGGTATTGCACGCGCGCTGGCCCTGCGGCCCGGTTTGGTGATTTGCGACGAACCGACTTCAGCGCTCGACGTCTCGATCCAAGCCCAGATCCTCAATCTACTGATGGATTTGAAGGAGAAGCTTGCTCTCACCTATCTGTTCATTTCCCACAATCTTGCCGTGGTAGACTACATCGCAGATCGCATTGCGGTAATGTGTGCGGGTCGAATCGTCGAGATAGCGGATCGCGCAACTCTGTTTCGGGACCCGTTGCATCCGTACACGCGGGCTCTGCTCGCTGCCGTGCCCGCTCCGGATCCCTCGCACTGCCTCGACTTCCGCCAGCTGATGGAAGACAAAGCTTCCGATCCGGCCGCTTGGCCTGAGCCGTTCACGCGTGAACCGGGAAATCTGCCGTCACTGATCGAGATCGTTCCGGGCCACTTTGTCGAAGCGAGAGCGTCGCCCGCTGCGATAGTGAGGGCGCAAGAGGTCGCGCTCTGAGCGGGGTCGGTCCCGATCAGATCAATCAGACCCGGGTTGCAGGGAGGAGACGGGTTGAAACAGATCGGCCTTGCCTTACTGCTCTTGGCGGCTGGAACAGATGCGCCGCGCGCCGTGTTGCGCGAGACCCCCATGTTTCAGGAGCAGGTTGCAAGTGACCGGTTGCCGAAGGTCGAAGAGCGCGTTCCGCGGGACGTGAAAGTGGCAGCGCTGCCAATGGTCGGCAGTCCCGGGGGTGAGCTGCGGATGTTGATGGCCGGGCCCAAAGACACCCGGATGATGGTCGTTTATGGTTATGCTCGGCTTGTTGGCTACACTCCTTCGCTGAATATCGAACCAGACATTCTTAAATCGATCGAGATCGAGGACGGCCGAATTTTCACGCTGCATTTGCGGCAGGGGCATAAATGGTCGGATGGGCATCCCTTTACATCCGAAGACTTCCGTTATTGGTTTGAGGATGTCGCATCAAATCCCCAGTTGTCACCTTCAGGCCTGCCGGTCTCGCTGATAGTGCAGGGCGAGCCACCTCGCGTCGAGATTCTGGACGAGACTACGATCCGTTACAGCTGGGCGCGGCCCAACCCGCTGTTCTTACCTAATCTCGCCGGACCAAGCCCACTCTTTATTTATTGTCCGTCTCATTACCTTAAGCGATTTCACGAGAAGTTTGCTGACAAGTCGACGTTGGACGCACTCGTCAAGCAGGCAAAACAACGTAACTGGGCAGCTTTGCACGCTCGGCTGGACGGTATGTATCGAAATGACAATCCAGATCTGCCCTCGCTGGAGCCATGGATCTTAAAGACCAAGCCGCCTGCCGACCGCTTCATATTCGAGCGAAATCCCTACTACTACCGGGTGGACGAAACTGGTCAGCAGCTTCCGTATATCGATCGCGTCATCGAGTCGATCGCCGACAGCAAGATCATACCGGCCAAGACAGGTGCGGGTGAAAGCGACCTCCAGGCCCGCTATTTGCGCTTTGATAACTATACGTTCTTGAAAGAGAGCGAGGATCGTAACAACTTCAACGTCAGGCTTTGGCGCACGGGTCCCGGTAGTCAGCTGGCTCTCTATCCGAACATTAATGTCAGTGACGAAATCTGGCGGGCGTTGATGCGTGATTTGCGCTTTCGCCGTGCCTTGTCACTGGGCGTCGACCGTCACGAGATAAACCAGGCGATATATTTCGGGCTGGCGATCGAGGGTCAAAATACGCTTCTGCCTCAAAGCCCTCTCTACGAAGCCGATTGGCGCTCGGCCTGGGCACGCTACGATGTGCCTGAGGCCAATCGTCTTCTCGACCTGATCGGGCTCGGAAAGCGAGGCGGAGACAATATGCGTCTGCTGCCTGACGGCCGACCGATGGAGATAATTGTCGAGAATTCAGGGGAATCGACCGAGCAAACGGACGTGCTCGAGCTTATCCGCGACTCCTGGCGCAAGATCGGGATCAGGCTTTTTGCCAAGCCGTCGCAGCTCACCCTGTTCCGTCGCCGAGTATTCTCGGGTGAGACAATGATGTCGATCGACAAAGGCATCGAGAATGGTCTTGCTACCGCCGCAATGGCCCCTTCGGAGTTTGCGCCGACGAGCCAGCAGCAGCTCGAATGGCCGAAATGGGGGCAATATTACGAGACGAAAGGCAGATCCGGCGAAGCGCCTGATCTGCCTTCTGCCATTCGCCTTAAGGAACTCTACGGGGAGTGGTTGGATGCCGCAACCGAGGCGGAGCAGTCTCGGATCTGGCGTTCCATGCTCGGGATATGGGCCGAAGAAGTCTTTACGATCGGCACTGTTGCCGGTGTACTTCAGCCGGTCGTGGTGAACGCCAAGCTCCGCAACGTCCCCGAGGAGGGGATCTACAACTGGGATCCGGGCGCTTTTTTCGGGATCTACAAGCCGGATGGTTTCTGGTTTGATATGTCCGAGATGCGGGCGAAATCGGCGTCTCTGGGAGCGGCATGGGCGGTTCGGCCCCACCCGGGCCCGGTCAAGGATCCCGCGCAGGTCTCGGGTCGCGAGTAGGACAGAGTTGGAATGCTCGGTTATCTCGTTCATCGGATTTTGATAATGATCCCGACGCTGATCGCGATCAGCGTGGTGATTTTTACCATCATCAACCTTCCTCCGGGCGACTATTTCTCCACTTATATCGCCGAGCTCCAAAGCTCTGGCGAAGCTGCCGATTTGGCCAAGATACATTTCCTTCAGGTTCAATATGGTTTCGATCGCCCCCTTTGGGAGCAATACCTCTACTGGGTCGCCGGGCTTCTCCAAGGAGACATGGGATATTCCTTTGCATATAACCTTCCAGTGAAGGATGTAGTCGGTGATCGTCTCTTGATGACTTTTATAGTTTCTTTCGCAACGATCATCTTCACTTACGTTGTCGCTTTTCCGATCGGGGTGTATTCTGCGACCCATCAGTACAGTTGGTCGGATCATGCCTTGACGTTACTGGGTTTCCTCGGACTAGCGATTCCTAGTTTTCTTCTTGCCCTGGTCCTGCTCTACCTAGCGAATGTGTATTTGGGTATTTCGATCGGGGGCTTGATGGATCCGCAATTTGTTGATCAGCCGTGGACGTGGCAGAAGGTCCTCTCGGTGCTCGCGCACATCTGGATTCCGGTCATCGTTATCGGCACAGCGGGTACGGCGAGCATGATCCGGAGGTTGCGCGCTAACCTGCTGGACGAGTTGCAGAAGCAGTATGTCGTGACCGCCCGCGCCAAGGGGCTACCTCCGATAAGGACGCTGTTGAAATACCCCTTGCGAATGGCGCTCAACCCATTCATCTCGGATATCGGGTCGCTGTTGCCGCATGTGATCTCGGGGGCAGCAATCGTTTCGGTGGTGATGTCCTTACCGACTACCGGACCGATGCTGCTCGAAGCTCTGCGCAGTCAAGACATGTATCTTGCCGGCTCGTTTTTGATGTTTATGTCGTTTCTGACGGTAATCGGCGTATTTATCTCGGATCTCGCGCTGGCCATGCTCGATCCTCGGATACGCCTACAGGCCGGGCGCAGTCGATGAGCGATTTCGCCTTCACGTCCGACGGCATGCCGGGCGGCGGCAAGAACGCGAGTATCGAGCACCCCCGGGGGTTGCTCCCGCATTACGTCTCCGGCGCGCCCTTCGACCCTTATGCGGCCGAGCGGATGACACCGGGGCAAGAGCGCTTCTTTATGGCCTCGCAGTGGCGGATGATGTGGTGGAAGCTACGTCGCCACCGTGTTGCCGTGGTTTCGGGCGCTGTCCTGCTGGCGATGTACCTGTCCATTTTGGTCTGCGAGTTCCTGGCCCCTTACGGTCTCGACACGCGCAACACCGACTTCATCTTTGCGCCACCGCAGCGTGTCCGGGTCTTCCACGAGGGTCGACTATCGGCTCCTTTCGTCTACGGCTACGATTACCGGCTCGACATGGCCAAGCTCGAACGGGTCTATACGTCGAATCCACAAAGATCAGAGCCAATCCGCTTCTTTTGCCATGGCGACGAGTATCAGTTCTGGGGCTTGTTCCGTGCCGACCTGCATCTCGCCTGCCCGGCTCGCGGGGGACAGCTATTTCTGCTCGGAACCGATCGGTTGGGCAGAGACCTCTTGTCGCGAATGATCTACGGGGCGCGGATTTCGCTTACCGTGGGGCTTCTCGGCGTCGCCGTGAGCTTTACGCTCGGCATCTTGATCGGCGGGATCGCCGGCTATTATGGCGGTTGGACGGATATTCTTATTCAACGAGTCATAGAGGTCATCCAATCCTTTCCACACCTGCCATTATGGATGGCGCTCTCGGCGATCTTGCCAGTGAGTTGGAGCCCACTTCTTGTTTATCTCGGCATAACGCTAATCCTTGGAATGATCGAATGGACCCATCTTGCCCGTGCTGTGCGGTCCAAACTGCTGTCGTTGCGCGAGGAGGATTTCTGCACCGCCGCGGTGCTGATGGGCGCGCGGCCGGCTCGCGTCATCGGCCGGCACCTTCTGCCGAGCTTTATGAGTCACTTGATCGCATCGGCGACATTGGTGATTCCCAGCATGATTCTTGGGGAGACCGCGCTATCCTTCCTCGGGCTCGGGTTGCGGCCGCCGATGACCAGCTGGGGCGTGCTGCTCAACGAAGCGCAGAACATCAACATCGTAGCCCTATACCCATGGTTGATGTTACCGGTCATCAACGTCGCCATTACGGTCCTCGCCTTTAACTTTTTTGGCGATGGCTTGCGGGATGCCGCCGATCCTTATCACTGAGCGATTGGTGCTGGTTACGTAACCCAGTGATCTTGACAAAAGCTCAATGATAGGGTATTTTACAGTGCGAGTTCCGCGCGCGCATGCTACCGCGCGCGACCGTCTTACCCAATTGGCGATGCCGGGCTGAAGTTGGTACTTCAACCCAAAGGAGAGATGTTGCTGCAGATTCGCTGCAGATGGCGGAATGCGAAATAACCGATGCAATTCATGATTGCAGGCGCCGGAGGCCGGTCAGGTGTGCCTGCCGGGTAATTCCGGAGCCAGCCCTGAGCGAGCGCGCACGATGCAAGCGCTTGAAGGGCTTCTCGGCAGGCAGCACTTTGTGAATGATGGTCGACCCCCGGCGGAGTTTTCGGGAGGACGGTCAGGGAGTGATGATGCGCGCGTTGCAGTCGGTTCGTGGCACCCAGGACCTTCTCCCCGACGCGGCACGGCGCCACCGTCGGGTGATCGAGACTGCGCGCGCCGTTGCTGAGCTCTACGGCTTTGCCGAGATGGCGACACCGATTTTCGAGTTCACCGAGGTTTTTGCGCGGCCGATCGGCGAGCACACCGACATCGTTGCCAAGGAGATGTACACGTTTACCGACCGCGGCGGCGAAGAGGTGACCTTGCGGCCGGAGAACACTGCCGGTGTCGTCCGCGCGGTGATCTCGAACGGCCTTGCCCAGAGCGTGCCGCTCAAATTTTTCTACAGCGGCCCGATGTTCCGCTATGAACGGCCGCAAAAGGGACGGTTCCGTCAGTTCCATCAGTTCGGTGTCGAGCTGATCGGCGTCGCTCAACCGCAGGCCGACATAGAGGTCATCGCGCTCGGCAACCGCATTCTCGAGACGCTCGGCCTTCGTGCGCACGTCGTCCTCGAGCTCAACACATTGGGCGACCACGAAAGTCGCGCAGCCTACCGCGAGGCGCTCGTCTCCTACTTTTCGACGAGGGTCTCCGAATTGTCGGAGGACAGCCAGCGGCGGCTCGAGCGCAACCCGCTGCGCATCTTCGACTCGAAAGACGAAGCCGACCAGCGCGTCGCCCGGGAAGCTCCCGCTTTTGCCGATTATCTCAATTCTGAGTCGCGCAATTTCTTCGATCGGATCCGTGCCGGGCTCGATCAGCTTGGCATAGATTATCGGCTGAACGCCCGGCTCGTACGGGGGCTCGACTATTATACGCATACGGCGTTCGAGTTCGTCACGACCGACCTCGGCGCGCAAGGCACCGTGATGGGCGGCGGCCGCTATGACGGGCTGGTCGAGATGATGGGCGGACCCGCGCTGCCCGGAGTGGGCTGGGCCGCTGGGATCGAGCGGCTCGCAATGCTGATCACCGAACCACCGGGGCCGGCGCGCCCCATCGCCGTGGTGCCGATTGGGGAAGCGGCGGAACAGGCGGCGCTGACCCTCGCGGAGGTGCTCAGGAATAACGACTGTCCCGTGGATCTCAGTTACACCGGCAACGTCGCACGCCGCATGCGCCGCGCTAACCGCGTCAACGCGAGGGTAGCTGTGGTGATCGGCGAGGATGAGATCGCGCGCAATGTCGTCGCGTTGCGAGATCTTGACACCGGTGAGCAGATCGAGGTGCCGATGGATTCGTCGTTGAGCGAGCTGCGGGCCCGCCTGCAAGCGTTCTACGGCTGAGCACGCTATGGAAACGTCTCTTGAAGCTCATCTGGAGCAGCTCCTGCGCCGCCACGCGGAGCTGCGCGAGGCCCTCGGAGGCACCGGTATCACGGGCGCCGACTTTGCCAGATTGTCGAAGGAATACAGCGAACTGAGCCCGATCGTCGATGGCATCGACACGTTGTACCGGGCCCGTGACGAGCTCGCCTCGCTCGTCGAAATCGCCCAATCGGGCGAAGATTCAGAACTGAAGGCGCTTGCCGAAGACGAGCTGCGGACCTTGCGCGCGAGCCTTCCGGCGATCGAGCAGAAGGTCAAGCTGGCGCTGCTGCCAAAGGATGCCGACGACGAGCGCAACGCCATCCTCGAAGTGCGCGCGGGCACCGGGGGAGAGGAGGCGGCGCTGTTCGCCGCCGACCTCTTTCGCATGTATCAGCGTTATGCCGCGTTGAGGAGCTGGCGCTTTGAACTCCTCGACCTCTCCGAGACCGGCCTCGGTGGCTTTAAGGAAGCGACGGCGCTGATCAGCGGGGCGGGCGTGTTCGCCCGGCTGAAATTCGAGTCCGGTGTACACCGCGTCCAGCGCATACCGGAGACCGAGGCGAGCGGGCGCATCCACACCTCCGCTGCCACTGTTGCCGTACTGCCCGAGGCGGAGGAGGTCGATGTCCGCATCGACGAGAAGGATTTGCGCGTCGACGTCTTCCGGGCAAGCGGACCGGGCGGCCAATCGGTCAACACGACCGACAGTGCGGTGCGGATCACTCATTTGCCGACTGGACTGGTGGTGATCCAGCAGGACGAGAAATCGCAACACAAGAACAAGGCAAAGGCGCTCAAGGTGCTGCGCTCGCGCCTCTATGAGATGGAGCGCCAGGCGCGCGACAGCGCACGGGCCGCGCAGCGCAAGAGCCAGGTCGGCAGCGGCGACAGATCAGAGCGCATCCGTACCTACAATTTTCCGCAAGGCCGAGTGACCGATCACCGCATCAATCTGACCCTCTACAAAATCGATAAAGTGATGAGCGGGGAAGCGCTCGATGAGATCATCGATGCGATCCACACCGAGGATCAGGCGGCGCGATTGGCAGCGGTCGAGGGGTAGCGCTGGTCGATGCAGACGCTGGGGGCGTTGCTCGCCGAGGCGGCCGCCGCGCTGACGCAGGCTAATGTCGGGGAGCCCCGCCGCCGAGCGCGGCGCTTGGTCGCCTCCACTCTCGCTCTCGCGCCGGCCGATCTGTTAGCTCACTCGGAGCGCACGGTAGACGAGCAAGCGAGCGACCGGGTTCGGGTAGCGCTGGCTCGGATGGTCGATCGCGAACCGTTGAGCCGCATCCTCGGCCGCCGCGAATTTTGGGGTATGGAATTTGGCCTGTCGGCCGACACGCTCGATCCGCGACCCGAGACGGAAACTGTCGTGACGGCAGTATTGCGATCGATCCCCAATCGCGGAGCACCGCTCCGCCTCCTCGATCTCGGCACCGGCACGGGCTGCATCCTGCTGGCGCTTCTCTCGGAATTCCCGGCTGCGACAGGGTTTGGCGTCGATGTCGCCGCGGGCGCAGCGGTGACCGCGCGTGGCAATGCCGCGGCACTCGGCCTTGCCCGCCGCGCGCATTTCTTCGTCGGCGATTGGGCGGGCCCAATCTCGGGGGTTTTTGATGTCATCATCTCGAACCCGCCATACATCGCCAGCGCCGCACTCGCCGATCTACCGCGCGAGGTTGCCCTCTATGACCCGCGCTGTGCTCTCGATGGCGGCCCGGACGGGCTCGCCTGTTATCGGTCGCTCGCGGCCGACATCCGCCGGCTGATGGGGCCGAGGAGCCTCTTTGTCTGTGAGGTCGGGCTGAGCCAGGGCTCGGCCGTTGAGGCAATTTTGCGGGCGAACGGATTGTCGATCGAGAGGTGCGAGCGCGATCTCGCGGGGATCATGCGTTGCGTCGTAGCCCGGCCGGCCGCGTCTACGGCAGAGAAAATTGTTGGAATGGGCTGCCTTCCCGGATAGGGTGGCGGCTCTCGGGGGCTCTCCAGTGTTTACGAGAGCGGGCGAACCTGGCCCGCAACGGTTCGAGAAGGTCATGGTACGCTCCCGCCGGACATCGGTCCGAGAGGTACCCACCCGTAACCAGACAGGTATCATGTGAGACCAGGACCAAACAAGCGATCTCGCGGCCGCGGCAATGGGAACAATCCGCACTACAACCGCCCGCGGATGCCCCAACGGACTCAGACTTTCGACAGCAACGGCCCAAACGTAAAGATCCGCGGCAACGCGTATCAGGTCTTCGAACGCTATGTTGCCCTTGCGCGCGAAGCAGCCACCAGCGGCGACCGTATAGCGGCCGAAAACTTGTATCAGCACGCGGAGCATTATTTTCGAATCATGAATGCCAACGGGGAAGGCGGTCCGCATGGGGCGCCGCGCCCGACGACGCCGGCCGATTTCGAGATGGGCGGGTCCGAAGCGGATGGTGGCGAGACGAACGAAACCCTGGTCCAGCCGGTGCCGCAAGCGCCGCCATCCGACGAGCAACCGCGCGACGCGGAGCCAACCTACTCGCGGGATACGCCGCCTTTCGGCTAGCGCCGTCGCTCGCCGAGGCAGCGTCTCGCTCGGTCGAAGACTAGAAACTGCGCGCCTCCGGCGGTAGCGCGAGCCGCCGCCACTGCTGTCAGCCGAGGCCCTTCTCCAGCAGATCGAGGGCGGCGATCGAGAAGGCCCGCATGTTGTCGAGCCGGTCGCTGTTGCCGGTCTCGACCGTGATCGAGCGCTCGCCATTGGGCCCGATGACGGCAATGCAGGAATGCCCGGCGGCATGGCCGTAGCGGCTCCCGGTCGGTCCCGCCGTGCCGGTCTCGCCGACCGCCCACGTCGTCGCGAGCTTGCCGCGGATCTTGCGGGCGAACAGCAGCGCGTAGGCCTCGGTCGAGGGCGTGATGCCGGTCAGCTCCTGCTCG
>WNFQ01002968.1_pt1 | contig 12316 bp, 10 predicted proteins | sample 5400171 | NCBI WGS metagenome assembly WNFQ01 (sample SAMN13153356, study PRJNA577476) | soil metagenome | isolation source: 20 cm soil under Madrone tree | place: USA:California | collected 2016-06-14
AAACTTGCAAGCTCGCCGATCCGCGCCGGCAATATCGCTTCGATGCGCTCGCGGATGCGACGCGCCACCACCGGCGAGGCTCCCCCGGTGCCGACGGCGACGACCACGTCGCCGCGATCGACAATGGCGGGAAAAATGAAGGTCGAATGCGAAAGGTCGTCCATCACATTCACAGGGACGCCAACTGCCTTGGCCCGCGCCGACATCGCAGGTCCGATCTCGCCGGCGCCCGCACAAAGGATCGCGATCGCGCCGTTCAGATCGGCCGCCAAGGGATCGCCCTCGGCAAGCTCGATTCGCGCCACATCGGCCGCGTCCAAACCGCTCACATCATGCTGGCCATCCATGGCATACCAGCGGATGCGGGCACCCGCCGCGGCCAGCAGGCGCAATTTCGCCCGCGCCAATTCGCCCGCGCCGACCAGCAGCACCGGGCCGCTTTGCAGATCGAGAAACACCGGCAGGAATCGCATGCGAGACTCGCTTCCCCTACTTCCGGGGTTGACTGGAATTATTTTCTATATATGTCTACCTTGACACCCGCAAAGAGAAAATTATTTTTTCTCTATTGCGATGCAACTATAGAATTTTCGCCTTAAAAGTCCAAGGGTCAGAGATGCATCTTCTCGACAATGAATCAGCCGCAGCGCGCTCCCCCTGGACTGACACGATGGACGTATCTTCGGCGCAGCAAATTTCGACCGACGCGCCGGCGATGGATCACCTCGACGCGCTCGAGGCCCAAAGCATCTATATTTTTCGGGAAGCCTTCGCGCGGCTCAAGAAACTCGCGCTGCTGTGGTCGTTGGGTAAAGATTCCAACGTGATGATCTGGCTGGCGCGCAAGGCCTTCTTTGGCCGCGTACCGTTCCCCGCGCTGCATGTCGACACCGGAAAGAAATTTCCGGAGATGTACGCGTTTCGCGATCGCTATGGCAAGGAATGGGAGCTCGATTTACGGATCGAACCCTGCCCGCCGCTCGAGACCATCGATCCGACCTTGCCGCCGGCCGCGCGATCCGCCGCGCGCAAGACCGACGGGCTCAAGATGGCGCTCGCCAAATACGGTTTCGACGGCCTGATCGCCGGCATCCGTCGCGACGAGGAAGCCACCCGCGCCAAGGAGCGGGTGTTTTCGCCGCGCGGCACCGAAGGCGGATGGGACGTGCGCGATCAGCCGCCGGAATTCTGGGACCAGTTCAACGCATCACCGCCGCCCGGGGCGCATTTGCGCATTCATCCCATCCTGCATTGGACCGAGGCCGACATCTGGGCCTACACCAAGCGCGAAAACATTCCGATCATCCCGCTTTACCTCGCCAAAGACGGCAAGCGTTACCGCTCGCTTGGCGATGCCGACATCACCAATCCGGTGGCTTCGAGCGCATCTAACATCGACGAAATTCTGCTTGAGCTCGACAGCACGAAGATCCCGGAACGTTCGGGCCGCGCGCTCGATCACGAGACCGAAGATGCGTTCGAGCGACTCCGCGTCGCCGGTTACCTCTGACGGACATGGGTTGAGTGATCTGATGAACGCGATCGTCCCCGCAAGCGTTTCGGCAACCCCCAACGGCACCACGCGGCCGCAGGTTCGCATCGTCATCGTCGGCCATGTCGACCACGGCAAATCGACCCTGGTCGGGCGCCTGCTGCACGAAACCGGCAGCCTGCCCGAGGGCAAGCTCGAAATGCTCACAGCCGTCAGCGCGCGCCGGGGCATGCCGTTCGAATGGTCGTTCCTTTTGGATGCGCTGCAGACCGAGCGCGACCAGGGCATCACCATCGACACCACGCAGATTCGCTTCCGCACGCGATCCCGCGACGTGGTGCTGATCGACGCGCCGGGCCACGCCGAATTCCTGCGCAACATGATCACCGGTGCGTCGCAAGCCGACGGCGCCGTGCTGATCATCGACGCGCTGGAAGGCGTCCGTGACCAGACCCGGCGCCACGGCTATCTGTTGCATCTTCTCGGCGTCAAACAGGTCGCCGTGGTCGTCAACAAGATGGATCGGGTCGATTTCAGCGCGGCGCGTTTCAACGAGATCAGCCACGAGATTTCCACCCATCTCATTGGGCTTGGCGTCACGCCGACCGCCGTGATTCCGATTTCAGCGCGCGACGGCGACGGCGTCGCCGAGCGCACGCCGCGCACCGGCTGGTACTTCGGGCCGACCGTGGTCGAGGCGCTCGACGCGCTTGAACCTGCGCGCCCGCTCGAACAACTGCCGCTGCGGCTACCGGTGCAGGCGATCTACAAATTCGACGACCGCCGCATTGTCGCGGGCCGTATCGAATCCGGCAGCCTCAAGGCCGGCGACGAGATCGTCATCATGCCGGCGGGCAAGATTGCGAAGATCAAGACCGTCGAAGGCTGGCCGGCAACGCCGGTGAAAGGGAGTCAGGGCGCGGGACGGTCGGTCGGCGTCACGCTCGACCGTGAATTGTTCGTCGAGCGCGGCGACGTGATCGCGCATGCCGGCACCAGCCCGCGCGACACGCGCCGAATTCACGCACGCATTTTCTGGCTGCACGACAAGCCATTGACGACCGGCGCCTCCATCCTGGTCCGCCTCGGCACCCGCGAAACCCGCGCCACCGTTGTGACGATCGAGAACGCGGTCGATCCCGGCGAATTGTCGAGTGTGGAAACCCAATCGATCGCACGCAACCATGTCGGCGAGATCGACATTTCGCTGGCGCAGCCCCTGGCCGCCGATCCCTATACCGACAATGCCCGCACCGGACGCCTGGTGATCGAGGTCAACGGCCGCATCGCCGGCGGCGGGTTGGTGCTATCGGTCGATGCCGGATCGCGCGCCATCCCGGTCGACATCGTCCCGGTGGAATCCGCGTTGCTCCCCGAAGAACGCTCGGCGCGTTATCGCCACCGTGGCGCCGTGGTGTGGATGACGGGACTGCCGGGTTCCGGAAAATCGACCCTGGCGCGCGCGCTGGAACGCAAGCTGTTTACCAATGGCGGCTCGCCGGTACTGCTCGATGGCGATACATTGCGCGCCGGACTGAACGGCGATCTCGGCTTTTCGGTGACCGATCGCAGTGAAAATATTCGCCGCCTCGCCGAAGTCGCCACCCATCTTGCACGCAACGGGCACATCGCCATTGTCGCCGCGGTCTCACCTGCCGCGGAAGATCGAGCCGCGGCACGGCGGATCGCCGACACCGCATTTCGCGAGATTTATATCGCCACGCCAGCCGAGGTGTGCGAGAGCCGCGACCCCAAGGGCCACTACGCCAAAGCGCGAGCCGGCGGGCTGCCTTCGTTCACCGGCATCGGCAATGATTACGAGCCGCCCACCAACTGCGAATTAACGATCGATACGTCGAACCGTTCGATTCCTGATGCGACCAATGAGATTGAGCGGTTACTGACAAGATCGGGCATTCTGTTCGACGAAGTTGGTGACTTCGCCGCAAATATCTGAGGCTTTTTGCCTCGTTACAGCAAACGAGGGCCCGCAAGGGCTTCTCATCGCCCCATCTTTGGGGCTAAAAGCCGGTGAACCGGTGCCCCTTTGCGGCGTTCAATTACCGGTTTGCCCATAAAAAAAGCCAGCCTGTTCACCGCCGTTTCGCGAGAAACTCATGAATCCTATTGATACGCACGGATTGAAGATCGCTCCCGCCCTGTTCGACTTCATCGCCAGCGAGGCGACGCCGAACACCGGGATTTCGCCCGATGCATTTTGGACCGGGCTTGCCGCCATCGTCCGCGACCTGACGCCGAAAAACCGCGAATTGTTGACGGTGCGCGACGCCTTGCAATCGAAGATCGACGATTGGCATCGCGCCAACAAAGGCAAGGCGTTCGACATCAACGCCTACACGGCTTTCCTCAAGGAGATCGGCTATCTGCTGCCGGAGCCGGCGACGCAGAAGGTCGAGACCACAAATGTCGACGAAGAGATCGGAAAAATCTGCGGCCCTCAGCTGGTGGTGCCCCTCACCAATGCCCGTTACGCGCTCAACGCCGCTAACGCACGCTGGGGCAGTCTTTACGATGCGTTCTACGGCACCGACGCCATTCCGCACGAGCCGGGCGAAAGCCGGAACGGCTTCGACAAGGCGCGCGGCGCCAAGGTGGTCGCGAAAGCGAAAACCTTCCTCGATTCGACCGTGCCGCTGGCGACCGCAAGCCACACGGACGTCATCGCCTACAGCGTCATTGCCGGTCAGCTCGCCGTCAAGCTGAAGAGCGGCAACGCCACCGCACTGAAATCGAACGCGCAGTTCGCCGGCTATCAGGGCGATGCAACTTCTCCTTCCGCGATCCTTCTCGCCAATAACGGCTTGCACATCGAACTCCAGATCGACCGCGGCCACATGATCGGCAAGGACGATCCGGCCGGCGTCGCCGACATCATTCTGGAGGCGGCGGTCAGCACCATCCTCGACATGGAAGACAGCGTCGCCGCGGTCGATGCCGAAGACAAGGTACTGATCTATCGCAACACGCTCGGTTTGATGAAAGGCACGCTGTCGGCGGATTTCGAAAAGGGCGGCGAGACGCTTCAACGCGCCCTCAATTCCGATCGCGCCTACACCTCGCCGGACGGCAAGACCTTCACGCTGCACGGCCGCAGCCTGTTGTTGATTCGCAATGTCGGCCATCACATGTTCACCGACGCGGTGCTGGACGCAACCGGCGCCGAAATTCCGGAAGGCTTTCTCGACGCCGCCGTCACCGGACTTCTGGCGCTCCACGACCTCAAGGGGCTTTCGACAACACGCAACAGCCGCACCGGCTCGATCTACGTCGTCAAGCCGAAGATGCACGGGCCCGACGAGGTCGCGCTGACCTGCGAATTGTTCGGCCGGGTGGAGAAAATGCTGTCTTTGCCGGAAAGCACCATGAAAATCGGCATCATGGACGAAGAGCGCCGCACCACGGTCAATCTCAAAGCGTGCATTCAAAACGCCTTGCGGCGGATCATGTTCATCAACACCGGCTTCCTCGATCGTACCGGCGACGAGATTCATACCTCGATGGAAGCGGGCCCGATGATCCGCAAGAACGACATGAAGGCCCAACCCTGGATCAAGGCCTACGAAGACTGGAACGTCGACGTTGGCTTGATCGACGGCCTGCCCGGCCATGCTCAGATCGGCAAGGGCATGTGGGCCATGCCCGACAAGATGGCCGACATGTTGACGCAGAAGATCGCTCATCCGAAGGCCGGCGCGACGACCGCCTGGGTGCCCTCGCCGACCGCGGCCACCCTGCACGCGCTGCATTACCATCAAGTCGACGTCGCGGCGCGCCAACAGGAATTGGCGAAAGCCGGCCCACGCGCGAAGCTCTCGGATATTCTCACCATCCCGATATCCCAGTCGAACTGGGCGCCCGACGACGTGCGGCAGGAGATCGACAACAATTGCCAAGGCATCCTCGGTTATGTGGTGCGCTGGATCGATCAGGGCGTCGGATGCTCCAAAGTGCCTGACATCCACGACATCGGCCTGATGGAAGACCGCGCAACGCTGCGTATTTCAAGCCAGCATCTGGCGAACTGGCTGCATCAGGGCGTCGTCACCAAAGCGCAGGTGATGGACGCGCTCAAACGCATGGCTGTGGTGGTCGATCGCCAAAACAAGGGCGATCCGCTCTATCGGCCGATGGCGCCTTCCTTCGACGGCGTCGCCTTCAAGGCCGCCTGCGATTTGATCTTCAAGGGACGCGAGCAGCCGAACGGCTACACCGAATACATCCTGACGGAACGGCGCAGGGAAGCCAAAGCGGCCGGGTGATCGATCAATTCCGAGCAAGCCTCGCGAGCGGCAGTTCCCTCGGAACGTTTGAATTACTTGCCGGTTAGATCGCCATCCCAGATCAACAGGAGATGACGATGGATTGGAACCGGGTTGAAGGCAACTGGAAGCAATTCAAGGGCAAGGCCAAGGAGAAGTGGGGCAAACTCACCGACGACGACCTGAACGTGATCGAGGGTCGCCGCGATCAACTCGAAGGCAAGCTGCAGCAACGCTACGGTTTCGCCAAGGATCAGATCCACAAGGACGTGGATGACTGGTTCAAGACACTGAAGTAGGTTGCGACGCTGAAAGGCGCGAGCAACAAAGAAAAAGCCCCGGCGAGATGCCGGGGCTTTTTCTTTAGAGCATGATCCGGAAAAGTGGAAACCGGTTTTCCGAAAGGTCATGCTCAAACAAAGAGATGAGATCATGATGCGATTCCACTTAATCGCATCATGATCGAGGCGCGAAGCTAAAACACCGCGATGTATTTCAGCAAGGAGATCACGCCGAGGATGATCACGACGACGCGCACGATCTGCTTGGCACGGCCGTCGAGCGGCAACAGGTTGATCAGATAAAGAATAAGAATGACGACGAGAAATGTAACCAATGCGCCCATAAGCATTAAAACCCCCTTTGTGAGACGGCGGTCTGACGCTAACGCGCAGCGAGCGGTCCGGGTTCCGTGCAAGGAACTGGTTTGAAAACACGCAACTCAGGGTGGTCTAGCCAAAGGCGAATTGCCGAAAATAACGTCAGCAACGCTGTCTAAAATATTTACTCTTTTTTGCGTAACTGGATGAAATTTTTGGGAGCTCTTCGTGCTGCAACGTCTGACCATATCCGCGCTGCTCAAGGCGGTGATCCTGACCACAGCTTGCTGCGTTGTCGTCGGATTTTCAATAAGCGCCTGGAATTCGTGGGAGCGCTTGAAGCAAACCAGCCGAATCGCGGTGATCGCCGACGCCTCGACGAATCTTTTCAAGGCGATGCACAATCTGCGAAGCGATCGACCCACCACCAACCGGCTTCTGAACTCGGATCAGCCTGTCGACCCTGGAATCGAAAAATACCTGCGCAACGCGCGCGAGATGGAAGTACCCGCGATCGACACCGCCATCGGGCAATTGGCATTGATCGAATTTCCGCAAGCGCAGACATTGGTGCCCGAGCTGGACCGCCTGTCCAAAATTCTGGTGGGGCTGCAAAAGGAATTCTGGGACGCCGTTGCGAAGCCGAAAGCCGAGCGCCGTCCGACGCTGGCGAAGGAATACCTGGAGACGGCGACGACGTTGCTGGAGATGCTCGACAAGCTTTCCATAACGCTCGCCGCCACCGTCAGCCATCAGGATCCCGTGACCGACCATTTGCTGGCGATCAAGCAGGCCGCATGGCTGTTGCGCAACACGACCGGAGAAGCCTCGCAACTGATCACCAATGGGCTCGCCGCCGGACGTCTGCCGCCGGAAGCATGGCTGACCTATACGAAGTTGGTCGGTGGCACCGAGACCGCCTGGAAAGCACTGGAACTAACGGCATCGGGAATGCAACTGACGGAAGCGCTTGCCGATGCGATGGCCGCGATCAAGGCCGGCTATTTCGCACCGGAAGATCTCGCTTTACGGGACCGTGTGGTGAAGGCGCTGATTGCCGGCGAGAAGCCGGAGCTGACAGCCAATCAATGGACCCCGACCTCAGTGGGGCGCATGAGCAGCGCGGTCAAGGTCGCCGAAGCGGCGCTCGACGCGGCCAGAGAACACTCTTTGGCGCAGCATAGCCGGGCCCAGCGCTCTCTGGCGCTGCAGCTCGCGCTGCTGGCTCTGGCGATCGCGCTTGCTTTCGGCACCATGACGGCAGTCAGCCGCCGCGTCATCAAACCGCTCCACAACATACGCGATGCCATGCTGAAAGTGGCCGCCGGCGACCTCACGGTCGATACCGGATACGCGCAACGCCGTGACGAGATCGGCGCGTTGGCCGGCGCCCTGGAGACGTTCAAGCAACAGGCCGCGGACAAATTGAGGATCGAAGATCAGGAGCGTGAACGCAACGCCGGCGCGGCGGCACGCCAGCGCATGATCGAAACCTATGTCGGCGAATTCGAAAATATGGTGCGCCAGACACTTGACCAACTGGGCGATGCTTCCGGCCAGATGCGGACGACGTCGGCAGGCCTGTCGGCGGTCTCCAGCCAAACCAATGCCCGCGTCGAGATCGCGGAAAAATCCGCCGGCGACGCATCCACGAGCGTGGAGAACGTCGCGTCCGCGGCGCAGGAATTGAGCACATCGATCGACGACATCAGCCGACAGGCCACGCACGCCGCTGGAATTGCCAACCGCGCGGTCAATCGGGCGCGCGAAACCGACGGCACGGTGCAGGGCCTGGCGAAAACCGCGGGCCGGATCGGCGAGGTGGTTGGTTTGATCAACACCATTGCCGCCCAAACCAACCTGCTGGCGCTCAATGCGACCATCGAGGCGGCGCGTGCGGGTGATGCCGGCAGGGGTTTTGCCGTCGTGGCGTCCGAGGTCAAATCGCTGGCCAGCCAGACCGCCAAAGCGACCGAAGATATCTCCGAGCAGATTGCCGACATCCAGAAGGTGGCGGGCGACGCCATCGACGCCATCAAGGGAATCGGCAGCATCATCGGCGAGGTGAATGAGGTCGCGACCGCGATCGCGGCCGCGGTCGAAGAGCAAGGCGCCGCCACCCAGGAGATCACGCGCAGCACCCAACACGCCGCACAAGGCACCAAGAACGTCTCGGAAAATATCACGGGCGTCAAAACCGACGCGGGTACTGCCGCTGCGGCGGCAGAGAATGTAAAGCACGCCTCGCAGACGCTGGAGACACAGAGTCAGCGTTTGAGCACCCAGGTCACGGAATTTCTGGGCAAGATCCGCGCGGCGTGAGGCGAAAGAAGTTCGGGTCGTTACTCTGCCGCCACCACCGGCACGTGGCGATCGCGTGAACGCTGCTGTCCGGACACGGGCGAGAAATTCCCCGAAGCACCACGTTTGTCGCCGCTGCGGCCGGCGACCATTAGACCGTCGGCGCCGACCACGATGTCGCCCTTGCGAAGCGTCGGATCGTTCTCAATTTTGACTGGCGCAAGACCGATCTGGTCCTTGCCGTTGCAGGTACAGCCTGCGACGATCTCGTTCCGATAACGAAACGCGTTCGGCAATTCGGAATAAAGCTTTCCATTTTCCGTCGCGGCATCGTCGATAGTGCTGCCGTAGACCAGTTTGGTTTCGCTCGCCGGGCAAAAGCTGTGGCATGACGCCGCCCGGCTTTGATTGTCGGAGGCCGAAATCGGAAAGTAGCGGCCGTCGCAGCTACGCACGCAATAGGCTTGCGAACCGGAATAGGCGGCACGCGGATGTATGTCGGTTTGGAAGAGACCGCCTTCGCTTGCAAACGGCAGCGGGATCGACGGGGCATAGGATCGATGTCCTCGAAACGCCCCGAACAACGCCGAGAAAAAATCTTCGGCTTGCGCGGCCGGGACCGAGCCCAAGCCGCAGAGCGAAGCAGTCAATCCCAATGTCGCCAGCCAGCCTGATCTCCGGTTCATCTTCCGCTCCGGGACAAGGTTTCCATTCAGTACAGCGACGAAGCCGAAAGGTTCACCGCCTGGCGGCCCGACGGCAGCCTCGTCACGACGGGGCGCGACTGTGGCGCGGTCGTCGCACGAACGGCAATCGCGGCGCTCGCTTCCAGATGCGGCGCGCCCTTCGGTAAAACCACGACCTTGGCCCCGAGATCGACGCGGCCGAACAGGTCGGCAACGTCTTCGTTGGTCAGACGAATGCAGCCGCTGGATACGAACTTGCCGATTGTCGAAGGATCGTTGGTGCCATGGATGCGGTACGCGCTGGTGCCAAGATACATTGCGCGCGCGCCAAGCGGATTGCCGGGACCTCCCGCCACGAAACGGGGCAGATAAGGCTGGCGGGCGATCATCTCCGCCGGCGGGTACCAATCCGGCCATTCCGCCTTTCGGCTGACGATCAGCACGCCGGACCAGGCAAAGCCTTCGCGGCCGACGCCGACGCCGTAACGAATGGCCCGACCCTGGCCGAGCACGTAGTAAAGCACCGTGTTGGCGCTATCGATGACGATGGTGCCGGGCGCCTCGCTCGTGTTGAAAGCGACCACGGCGCGCCGCAGCCGTTCGGGGACCACACCCACATTTCCATTGCCTTCGGTCGTCGGAGCAAGCGCCGCATTCTCCGAATCCGATGAACGCCACCCCTGCGGCGATGCGTAACCGAGAGCTTGCGCGTGGACTTCGCCGGAGAGAGCGGGAAGTGCCAAGCACGAAGCGACGACGATCAGCGTGCCGATCGCGCACGACGACTTACGAATAGTTGCGATTTTTCGTGTCATGAGCCGCCCTGTTCGCTGCGCATCGTTCTGATGCTTCTCACAACAAACGCGACCAGGGCCGGACGGTTCCGCTTTCTCGTTTTTGCGGTGGAACTTCGCCAAGCAAAGCCGGTTGTGACCACAGCGCCTGTTCGTTAAGCCGCGGCGACTTTGCAAGACCTAAGCCACGTCAGCCGCAGCGCAGCGCGGAGAGAGCCAGATTGTGCGTATCCCTCCCGACGAGCCGACGGGCACGCCATTGCCGGACCGCAAGGGCGAACCATCGTCGGTCGTTCGCCGCGCCGACGTCATTGCCTTCGCGCTGGTCGCACTCCTGGTCATCTGCGTGGTCGCCGTCCTCTACGTCGCGAAGGCGTTTTTTCTTCCCGTCGTGACGGCATTCGTACTCGGCACCATGCTGTCGCCGGCGGCGGGTTTGCTTGAGCGGCATCGCGTTCCCCGCTCGGTATCGGCGGTTCTGATTGTGACTGCCGCTGGCGCCAGCGTTGCATTCATTGTCGGTTTGATCTCTTCCCCATTGATGGAATGGAGCACGCGTCTGCCCGAGCTGGGATCGCGCCTGAAGGATAAATTGCATATATTCGATCGTCCGCTCGCGCTCTGGCAGCAACTCCAGGGCATGCTCGGCGAATCCGATCCGCTCGTAGCCGCGCCGTTTCAGATACCGAAATTCGACTGGGTCCAGCCGACGTTCGAATTCCTGTCGCCGACCTTCACCGAGTTTCTTCTATTCCTTGCAACGCTGGTCTTGTTTATCGCGAGCTGGCGAGACCTGCGTCGCGCGCTGATCATGACGTTCCCCGATCGTGATTCGCGGCTGCGGATGTTGCGGATTCTAAACGAGATCGAGGTGAATCTTGGCGGCTATCTGCTCACTGTGACGATGATCAATCTCGGTGTCGGCACCGCGACCGGCATCATCTGCGTGGTCACGGGCATGCCTAATCCAGCCGGGCTTGGCGCACTGGCCGCGACCTTGAACTTCTTTCCGATCATCGGCCCGATCGCGATGTTCGTGATCCTGACGGCGGTCGGCGTGATCGCGTTCTCCACCCTCGGCGCGGGCCTGATCGCGCCACTGGCTTTCGTCGGGCTTACCTTCCTTGAAGGTCATTTTATTACACCGACCATCATCGGCCGCAGGCTCGAGCTGAACGCGCTCGCGGTGTTCATCGCGCTCGCCTTCTGGACCTGGCTGTGGGGGCCGATGGGTGGCTTTTTGTCTTCACCGCTTTTGATCGTGGCGCTCATTCTCAGGGAACACCTTCTTTCCACGACCTCGCCGCAACTGCCGTCGGGCTGATGGCGTTTTCGCCTGTCGCAACGCCGCTTGCCGGAAAATGCCTTCACGGAACTTCCGTCACAACGAAACGTTTGTGCGGTTATGAACCTTACAAATCCGGGAGCTTTTGATGTCGAGTACGGATGGCGAGATCGGAATGAGAGATCTGGCGGATAAAGCGACCTATGAACGCCTCGAAAAGGAGGTAGCAGCCGTGAAAGACGATATCTCAGCCTTGACCGATCAAATTACCGATGCGCTGAACACTTTTGCCGGCAGCGCCAAAAAGCAGGCGCGGCGCGGCTACAAGCAAGCCCGCGCCAATGTCGATTCGGCGGTGGAGGATATTTCGGAGCGCGGAAGCGCCGTGGTGGGCGCCGCCCAGGATACGGTTTCTTCGATCGAGGAAACGCTGGAAGACGTCGTCCAGCAGCGCCCGCTTGCGACCGTGGGCCTGGCACTCGGCCTCGGCTTCCTGATCGGCCTAACGTGGCGCCGGTAACGATCACCGCACCATTCGCGATGGAGGCGCTTGCTTGATTCGAAGGGCGGCTTGAGAAGCCGCGGAAATCTTTTTGCCAGCATTGATTTTGAACGGGGCGGTCCATGTTTCAGCGCGTGATCGATGATCTCAAGGAATCCACCGGCAGGACCTTGCGGCTGACATATCTGGCCGCGGCGGTCGTGGTGGCCCTGTTGGTCACGCTGGCGTTTCTTTGCGCCGCGGCGTTCATTTACCTGCGCCAGGAATGCGGCACGATCGAAGCGTGCCTCGCCGGCGCGCTCGCATTCTTCGTCGTCGCGGTGATCGTGGCCGTCATTTACAAGGTGCTTAAAAATCGCGCCAAGGCCCGCGCGGCT
>WNFQ01002972.1_pt1 | contig 12311 bp, 10 predicted proteins | sample 5400171 | NCBI WGS metagenome assembly WNFQ01 (sample SAMN13153356, study PRJNA577476) | soil metagenome | isolation source: 20 cm soil under Madrone tree | place: USA:California | collected 2016-06-14
ACCCCGAAGTGCTCATTTTAGATGAGCCGACGGCCGGGCTGGACCCCAAGCAGATCAACGAGACGCGCGACTTAATCAAGGGCCTCGCCGGCGACCACACGATTATTTTGAGCACGCACATCCTGCCGGAAGTGGAGCAAACCTGCGAGAAGGTCATCATCATCAACAAAGGCAAGCTGGTAGCGACGGATTCGGTGAACAATTTGCAGAACCGGGCGCGCGGGGCGGAGTTAGTGCTGGTGGAAGTGGCCGGACGAAACGGCACACTGGATTCCGCGAAAGTTCAAGAACGGCTCAAGAAAGTTGCGGGCGTGGGCCGAGTGGCATTCAAGGAAAAGAAGCCGAGCGGAGACACGTTCGAGGTAGAGAGCCTGAAGGAAAAGTTTGTGCGCGGAGATCTGGCTCGCGCCATCGTTGAGGCGGGCTGGGACCTGAATGAGCTGCGCACCTCGGCGGTAAGCCTGGAAGAAATCTTTTTGCAGCTCACCGGCGACCAGGGTGCAGCCGCACCCGCCGCGGAAGGATCACCGTCAAAGGAAACGTCGCAATGACAAACGTGTGGGTAATTTGCAGGAAGGAACTGCGCAGTTATTTCGCTTCGCCGATCGCTTATGCGGTGATGGCGTTGTTTGCGCTGATCTTCGGTATCTGGTTTTATTTATTCACCCGAGAATTCGTCAACTTCAGTTTTCGCTCGCAGATGAGTGGTGGCGGCTCCCCGATGAGCGTCAACGAATACATTATCCGCCCGATACTCGGATTCGCGGGAACCATTTCCCTCTTCCTGATTCCCCTGATCAGCATGCGGCTCATCGCTGAGGAGAAGCGCAACGGCACGATGGAGTTGCTGCTGACGTCTCCGATTCAGGATCTCAGCATTATTCTAGGCAAGTGGATGGGAGCAATGCTCCTCTACCTCTGCGTCCTAGGGATGTCACTGCTCAACATCGCCTTCCTTTTTGCCTGGGGCAAGCCGGATTGGAAGCCCGTCGTGGTGGGTTATCTTGGCCTCATTTTGCAAGGTGGCTGCCTGCTTGCTCTCGGGACGCTCATCTCGGCGATGACCAGCAATCAGATCGTGGCGGGAGGAGCCGCGTTTTTTGTGAGCCTCCTTCTTTATGTGTTGAGTTGGTTTACGGAGTTCGACAGCACCACGGCCTCGAAAGTGCTGAGCTACCTATCCATCATTACGCACATGGAAAACTTCAGCAAAGGGGTCCTCGATTTCAAGGATGCGGTGTTCTATGTAAGCTTCATTTTCCTTGCTTTGTTCCTGACCGCGCGGCAGATGGAATCGCTGCGGTGGAGGTCCTAGGATGACCCCCGCGTGGCTGAAGGCAAGACAAACTCAATACACGGCGTACGCGAGCGTTTACATCCTGGTGGTGCTCGCGGTCCTTGCGGCCGTGAATTTTCTGGCGAATCGCTACGACAAGTCTTACGACTCTACTATGAACAAGCAGTTCAGCCTCTCGGACCAAACCATCAAAGTGGTTAAAGGCCTGAAGAGGGATGTTCAGTTCAATTACTTTGGTCCGCAAAACGAATTCCGCACGGCTCGCGATACACTGGACCGCTATTCGAGTTTGTCTCCCAAACTGCACGTCACCTACATTGATCCGGAACGAAAACCGCAAGTGGCAAAGGCCGCGGGGTTTCGGTCCGATTCCACAGTGATCGTCGATAGCGGCACGCGGCGGGAAAGCGCGAAGAGCCTGAGCGAGGAAGAACTCACTGGCGCTTTGATCCGTTCGCTCAAATCCGACGAACGCACGGTGTGCATGCTCTCCGCCGCCGGGGAGCATTCCATCGACGAGACTGACGCCAGCGGCTATTCCCTGTTCAAACAGATCCTCGAACGCGACAATTACAAAGTTCGCACAGAAACACTGCGGCCAGCGACGCCCAGCGACAACAAACCACTGGCTATCGGGCAGGCGCCTGCAACTGCTTCTCTCGAAGTTCCCAAAAGTTGCACGGTGCTGGTAATCGCCGGGCCGAAAAATGACTACCCGGCTCCGGTGGTCAATGCTTTGAAAACGTTTGTCGAAGGAGGCGGCCGCGCGCTGTTCCTCCTGGATACTCCGCTGCGCCTCGGTGAGTCCGAACCTCCGAGTGAGAACGAGGATTTGCTGAAGCTTCTGGCCGATTGGGGTGTCACTCCAAACAAGGACTTGGCGCTCGATCTCAGCGGCGTTGGGCAGCTTTTCCGCTTGGGGCCCGAAGTTCCGTTCATCGCCGGCTATGAATCGCACCCCATCACGGAGCCGCTAACGCGCGTACCAACTGCGTATCCATTGGCTCGCACGCTGGACACGAAATCCGCTGGCAAGGCTACGCTCTCAAAACTGGTGGCGACGACAGAAGCCAGTGTGGCCACCACATCGATCAGCGCTCGAGGCGCTGTCGATCCGACGAAAGGAAAAAAAGGGCCGCTGACGCTGGCCGTCGCCGGCACGCTTAGCGGTTCGCCGCAAGGCCGCTTTGTGGTCGTGGGCACTTCGCGCGCCGCACAAAACAGCATTGCGGGCTCGCGTTCGCTGGGCAACCGGGATTTGATGGTGAACATTGTCAACTGGCTCTCCTCGGACGAAGATTTAATCTCCATCCGGCCGAAGGCTCCCGAAGATCGCCCGCTGAACATGACCAGCGGCAGGCTGAATGCCACGTTCTGGCTCAGCGTGGTGGGATTCCCGCTTGCGGTGATCGGATTTGGATTGATTACCTGGTGGAGGCGGAGATAACCCATGAAGTCCAAGGGTCTCCTGACCGCCAGCATTTTTTTGCTGGTGCTCAGCGGCGTAATTTGGTGGTCCAACAAGAAAGCCGCCACGGTTGATAAGACACCCGTCGAGACCGCCACGGTCAAACTGCTGAACTTGCCGGAAGATCAAATTCAGGATATTGAGATCAAGAAACGCACGGGCGAAACCATACAATTGAAGCGCAACGATTCCAAGTGGCTGATCGCCGGGGCCGAACCTCTTCGCGCAGATCCAGACGCGGTCGCCAGCATGCTTTCGACGATTTCCTCGCTCAGCACTGACCGCACGGTCGAAGAGAAGGCTAGCAGCCTCGAGCCGTACGGCTTGACGCAGCCGGCAATCGAATTGAACGTCACGGATAAAAACAAGAAAACCGCGAAGGTCTTGATTGGCGACGATACCCCGGCGGGCACGGCGGTCTATGCAGCAATTGCAGGCGATGTTCGCGTCTTTGCGCTGGCGAGTTACAGGAAAAACAGTTTCGACAAGTCCACGAACGATTTGCGGGACAAGCGGCTGCTGCCGTTTGATGCGGACAAAGTTTCCAGCATTGAATTGACGGCGAAGAAGCAAACCATTGCGCTTGGACGGAGCAAAGACGAGTGGCAGATCGTGAAACCGAAACCGTTCCGCGCGGACCGATCGCAAGTGGAAGAGCTGCTTCGTGCGTTGCGCGATGCGAAAATGGATTTGAGCGGAAGTGAAGATGAGAAGAAAGCGGTAGCGGCGTTTGGGGCGGGCACTCCTTTTGCTACTGTGCGAGTGACGGACGTTTCAGGCACGCAGGAACTGCAGGTGCGGAAGAACAAAGACGAGTACTACGCAAAATCCAGCGCGGTCGTGGGTGTTTATAAGATTTCGAGCGGGACGGGGACGGGGTTGGATAAGGGCCTGGACGATTTCAGGAACAAGAAACTGTTTGATTTCGGCTTTGCGGAACCCGAGAAAATCGAGATTCACGGCGGGTCCAAGAGCTATTTCCTGACGCGCAGCGGAAGCGATTGGTGGTCCAACGGCACGAAAATGGACGTGGGGACGGTGTCGGCGCTCGTCGACAAAGTGCGTGATCTTTCCGCGAGCAAGTTCATGGAGATTGGATTTGCGGCGTCGGTGCTGGACCTGACGGTAACTTCCGACAACGGCAAGCGTGTGGAAAGAGTGATGATTGCAAGGAGTGGCGACAATTACCTGGCGAAACGAGAGAACGAACCCGCCCTCTATGAGCTGACTGCTTCCGCCATCAGTGAGTTGCAAAAATCGACTACAGATTTGAAGCCAGCTCCTCCACCCGCCAAAAAATAACCCCGCGATCCCGTTCACAGTTGGGCTCGACTCGGTTGCGCGCAAGAAGCGCCTCCTCTACACTGAATTTTTGCGTAATCGCTGTGGGAGTGAACTTGCGGACTATTCTTCGGATCTTCTACTGGGTTTTTGCCGTTCTGGTGATTGCTGGTGCCTCCGTCGCATGGTGGTTTATTTACCGGCCGCTGCCACAGATTGATGGAAGCGTTTTGCTGCCTGGTCTCCGTCAGGAAGTTACGGTAGAGCGCGATGGCTGGGGTGTGCCGCACATTCGCGCTGCAACGGTGGAAGACCTTGCGGAGGCCCAGGGCTACGTGATGGCGCAGGACCGCCTATGGCAGATGGATCTGCTGCGACGCGCCGCGCGGGGGCAACTTTCCGAGATTCTGGGAGTGCGGACCCTCAAGATTGATGAGAGCTTTCGAACGTATGGCTTCGCGCGAGCCGCAGAGCGCGACGCCACACTTTTCGATCCGGAATCCCGCAAAGTGATGGATGCGTATGCGCGCGGGGTGAACCAATTCATCGAGCAGCACAAAAAGAATCTCCCGCTGGAATTTTCACTTCTCCACTATGAGCCTACGCCTTGGCAGCCTTCCGATACTTTGGCTATTTCCGGCTACATGTATCGGACCCTCACGGACACTTGGGAACGAGAGTTGAATCGCGCCAAAGTTACGGAACGCGCTGGGGCTGAACGCGCGAAGGATTTGTTTTCGGACGAGGCGGCGATGGACCATTTTGTTGTCGGCGACCCAAAGGTTATCGATGATGGCTCGCAACGTTCCGCAGCACACACCGACGATGAAGATGATGACGACGACATGGAGCCAGACGCGGTGCTAAAAGCTAGCCGGGGCGCATCGGGGGGCGGCTTGACAGCGGAGAGCGATCCCGACTTGACCAGCGCTCTCGCGGAGTCGGTTCAGGAATTCCTACAGGAATCCAAGAACGAGATTCGCCAAGGGCTAGGGAGCAATAACTGGGTTGTGAGCGGCGCGCATACTGCCACGGGAAAACCCCTGCTTGCCAACGATACTCACCTGGAGCTCTCCATTCCTTCGATCTGGTACGAGGTTCATCTCACCGCACCTGGTTGGAATGTGAAAGGTTTCACTTTGCCGGGCGCGCCAATGGTCATCATTGGCCACAACGACCGCATCGCGTGGGGATTCACCAATAACGGCGCTGACGTGCAGGATCTTTATGTCGAGACATTCAATCCTATCGCGCCGGATGAGTACCGGGTGAAAAGCGCGTGGACGAAAGCGCAAATCATCGACGAGACCATCCACGTCAAAGGCCAGCCGGAGGAACACTTGAAAGTCAGTGTGACGCGCCACGGCCCGGTCGTTCATCGCGAGGGAGATAGAGCTTACGGACTGCACTGGACGGCGACGGAACCAGGTGGGCTCGCCAACAGCTACAACTGGCTGGGAAAAGCGCGCAACTGGAAAGAATTCCGCGAAGCCATGAAGCGCGTTTGGGGACCGGGGCAGAACGCGGTGTATGCGGATGTCGAGGGAAATATCGGGTTCGTGATGGCCGCGCGGGTGCCGATTCGCAAGAAGGGGCACGGCGAAGTCCCTGTTCCCGGTGACACAGACGATTACGAGTGGACGGGCTACATCCCGTTCGAACAGCTTCCGCAGGCACTCAACCCAGAGAGTGGATTGATCGTCACCGCCAATGCGCGTGTGGTGGGGCCAAGTTATAAGCCGTATCTGACGGATCGCTGGGAAGAACCGTACCGCGCCGCGCGCATTTACGATTTGCTGCATGACCGCCACGATTTGCGTCCCGAGGACATGCTGCAAGTTCAGACGGACACGTACAGTTATCCCCACGTTTTTCTGGCCGATCAATTATTGTCGGCCGCAAAAATTGTGCAACCCAAAGACCCCCGCGCACAAAAACTGATCGAAGGCCTGAAGGATTGGAACGGAATCGCCGATGCGGATTCTCCGGAGGTTTCTTTTCTTCATGCTGCGCGCCGGGCGGCGCTCGACATCCTGCTTGAGCCGTTCCTTGGGAAGGAAACAAGTCTTTATCAGTGGCGGAGCACGACGTTTCTGCAGAAAATTCTTACTGGCCGGCCCGCGAAGTGGCTGCCCTCTGCTTACAAAAACTATGACGAATTGCTGGCCGCGGCTGCCGACGCCGCTGTCACTAGATTGGCCGAACAGAGTAGCAGCGCTCGTGTCGAAGATTGGGCATGGAAGCGTTTTAACTCGCTGGACATGTTTCATCCCATCGGGCACGAAGGCATGTTGAAGCGATTTCTCAGCATTACGGACAAGCCTCAAGCGGGAACGCAATACAGTGTGCGCGCAGCTTCAAAGACGCATGGTCCGGCGATGCGCTTTGTCGGCAATCCTGGAAACTGGGATGAATCGATCCTGCTCATTCCGGCGGGGCAATCCGGGCAGCCTGGCAGCAGCCATTACTCGGATCAGTTTTCGTATTGGTATGAAGGCAAGCCGATTTTCGCGGCGTTCAGCGATGCTGCCGAAGCGAAAGCGCGGAAACACACGCTCACGCTCAAGCCTGGCTCTTGATCCCCCATTGCGCTTATGCCTGAACTGCCGGAAGTGGAGGCTGTCGTTCGCACGCTCCGTCCCCTCGTGCAGGGACGGCGAATCCGCTGCGTTCATGTCTTTCACCCCATAGCCACAAAGCCGCAAGCCGCGTCGCACGTTGCCCGCCTTGCCCAAGGCCGGCACATTCGCACCGTTGGTCGCAAAGGCAAATATATCCTTCTTGTGCTGGACCGCGGGCTGCTGACGATGCACTTTCGACTTGACGGCCAACTGCTTTGGTTTGCACACGGCAAAGAATTGCTGCCGCGTGCCAACCAGCGCGAAAATGGCGTGCACGTTGATGTTGCTCTCGAACTGGACAAAGGCGCCCTCGGCTTTGCCGATCGCCGTCATTTCGGCCGCGTTCACATATGGGCATCCGCCGATGAGTGTCCTGGGCTTGGCACATTAGGCGTCGACGCCCTTTCACGCGACTTCACGTCCAGCCGTCTTATCGAGCTGCTTGCCGCGTCCAAGCGTCCTTTGAAGGATTTCTTGCTGAACCAGTCGCGCGTCGCCGGTATTGGCAACATCTACTCTTGCGAATCGTTGTGGCACGCGCGCCTCGACCCACGCCGGCGCGCCAACACCTTGCAACCGCAAGAAGCGCGTCGCCTGCACAAAGCAATTGTGTCCGTTCTCGCGCGTGCCTTAGAATGCTGTTTACATCCGGCGCCCGACTTTCGCAATCCGGAATGGTGGTTCCAGGGGTTGGAAAAAATTCTTCGCGCCTACGGCCGCGAGGGAGAACCCTGCCGCCGCTGCGGAGAGCCGATCCAGCGCATTGTGCAGGGTGGCCGGTCAACTTACTGCTGCGGGCGCTGTCAGAAATAGGCGCAAATAAAGGATAGGGACGATCGCGTGAATTCACCTGCTGCCAAGAAACCCGAGCCGCCAAAGAAACCCGATTTTGAGCGTTCGCTTGCGCGGCTTGAGGAAGTCGTCCGCCGGCTTGAAAGCCCGCAACTTTCCCTGGACGACGCCATGAAGTTGTTCGAAGAAGGAGTGGCACTCTCGCGCGAATGCCAGAAGCAGCTGGAAGAGGCCGAGGGTCGCGTGGAAATTCTCTTGAAGAAAGCCGATGGCAAGCTGGCCGCTGAGCCCTTCGATCCCGAGCGGGAGACGGAATCGTGACGCGCCACGGCAAGCCGCCGCTGGCCCATTCCCTGCCGCGATGAAACTTCCCCCATTCTTCGAGGAAGGCCGCGTAATCGTCGATGCCGCTCTCGAGCGGTTGCTGCCGGCTGCGACCGCGCAACCTGCCTCCATTCATACGGCCATGCGTTACAGCGTCTTCGCCGGCGGTAAGCGAATACGACCGATCCTCTGTCTTGAAACGGCGCGCATCTTCGCCAGCGACGTCACACCGGCGCTGCATCCCGCTTGCGCCATGGAATTCATTCACACTTACTCGTTGATCCACGATGATTTGCCGGCGCTGGATAACGATGATCTTCGCCGAGGCAAGCCCACTTGCCACAAGAAATTCGGCGAAGCCATCGCCATCCTCGCTGGCGATGCTCTCTTAACGCTGGCATTCGAAACTATTGGCGCGACGCCTGCCGCGGCAGAGCGCCGCGCGGCCATTCTTACGGAAGTGGCAACCGCTGCCGGCACCATCAATGGAATGGTTGGCGGGCAAGTCGCGGACATCGAGGCCGAGGGCAAGGCCGTCGATCCACAAATGCTGGAGTACATCCACCGCTCGAAAACCGCGGCACTGATCCGCGCCTCGATCACAGCTGGCGCCTTGTGTGCAGGGGCCGGCGCCGAGGACGTCGCGCGGCTGCGGCGATTCGGCGAAACGATTGGCTGGGCCTTCCAAGTGACCGACGATATTCTTGATGTCGAGGAATCTTCCGCCGCTCTTGGCAAGACCGCAGGAAAGGACATGGCGCAGCAGAAAGCAACTTATCCAGCCGTTTATGGCTTGGAGCGCTCTCACCAGATTGCCAACGATTTGGCAATCAAGGCCACTGCTGAGCTGACTCCCTACGGGGATCGTGCCGCGCGCCTCCGCGAAATCGCGGAATTTCTTGTGCTGCGCCGCGCCTAATACTTCGAGCGCGCCATGAAACCAAAGGCAAGCCGCAAACGGCTCGATCTTCTACTCGTCGAGCGAGGCTACGCTGAGTCTGCTCGGAAAGCCCTGGCTATGATTCTCGCCGGCGAAGTTCAGGTGGATGGCCAAAGGGTTGAGAAGGCAGGCGTACCTGTCGCGGAAGACGCGAGGATCGAAATCACCAGCCGGCTGCAAAAGTTCGTCAGCCGCGGCGGTGTGAAGCTGGATAGCGCACTGGAAGACTTTGCGATTGAGCCGGCCGGGAGCGTTTGCTTGGATATTGGTGCTTCGAACGGCGGCTTCACGGATTGCCTGCTACAGCACGGCGCGGAGCGTGTCTATGCTGTCGACGTGAACGTGGAACAGCTTGACTGGAAGCTGAGCCAGAACCCTCGCGTTATTTCGGTCAAGCGAAACGCGCGCGAATTGCGCGTGGAAGACCTTCCCGAAAGCGCCGACCTGGTGGTGATCGATGTTTCGTTCATCTCCGTCCGGAAGGTAATTACGCCGGCCGTTGCGGTTGCCAAACCTGGCGCAGCATTTATCATCCTCATTAAACCGCAATTCGAATTGCGGAGCGATGAGATTGGCCACGGCGGAATCGTGAAAGATCAAGTTCTCCACGATCGGGCTATTCAAGCGGTGCGCAAACACGTTGAATCTGTTGGGCTAGAATATCTCGGAGTCCTACCGAGCCGCCTTGTGGGGGCCGAAGGCAATCAAGAGTATTTTCTGCACGCGCGCAAAAAGAGCCTGGGGTAGAATCGCAGACGCACATGCATCCTGGACAATCCTTTCAATCCATTGGCATCATTTCGCGCCCGCGCCGTTCGAACCTCGCTGTAGTTGTTCCACCATTGCTGAAATGGCTGGAAGCCCGCGGAATCCAAACCTTCATTGATGAAGAGACAGCCAGCTCTTTGCTTGAGGGTTTGAAAGGTCAATCGCGCCAACGCGTGGCAGATGCCTCACAACTCCTCCTCGTGCTTGGCGGCGACGGCACTATGCTCGCCGCCGCCCGTCTCGCCGCCCCGCGCGGGATTCCTATCCTGCCCATCAACATGGGCAGCCTAGGTTTCCTCACCAGCTTCACGCTGGAAGAACTGCACCCCGCCCTCGATGACGCGCTGGAGGGCCGTTTTTCCCTTAGCGAGCGCGTCATGATCAGCGTCGAACTGGTGCGCGCCAGCAAAGTGATTGACAGCCAACGCGTCCTGAACGAAGTGGTGATCAATAAAGGTGCCCTCGCCCGCATGATTGAGCTTGAACTGGCCATTGGCGGCGAATTTGTCTGCCGCTACCGTGCCGACGGTCTGATCGTCGCCACGCCCACGGGCTCGACCGCTTATTCTCTCTCCGCTGGCGGGCCCATCGTTCACCCATCCGTGGAATCCTTCGTCATTACCCCCATCTGCCCACACACCCTGAGTGACCGCCCCGTGGTCGTTCGCGACTCTTCTTCCATCGAATTGAAACTCTCCGGAAACACCGAGTCCGTCTTTCTCACCCTCGACGGCCAGCTCGGTATTCCTTTGCAACCGACGGATATCGTCCGCGCCTCTCGAGCCAAAGAACCGCTCAAGCTCATCCAGCCACAGAAGAAATCCTATTTCGAAATTCTACGCAGCAAACTGAAATGGGGGGAAGCGTAACTGTTGAGCTGCATGTATTAGACGCGGCAAAATTCAGCCGAGAACATCTGTCCGCAGCAAATCGTCTTGAGTTTCGCGCCGGCGAATCAGTCGAAACCGCTTGCCTTCGACAAGGACTTCCGCAGGACGACACCGCGCATTGTAGTTTGACGCTTGGGACATGCCATACGCTCCCGCAGCCCAAATCGCGAGCAAATCGCCCGCTTTCACTTCTCCAAGCGGCCAATCCTGCAAAAAGCAGTCGCCCGTCTCACAAACCGGCCCGACGATGTCGGCACGTTGGCGTTGCGTATCGTTTTCTTTCGCCTCTCGCACAACTTTCGTAATGGGGTGAATCGCTCCGTAGAGGGCCGGCCGCATCAAGTCGTTCATCGCCGAATCCACGACCACAAACGTCTTGCCCCGATTCGTTTTCGTGTAGACAACGCGCGTCAAGAGCACGCCGGCGGGGGCAATGATCGAGCGCCCCGGCTCGAGCAAGATGTGCATTCCAAGTTTGCGCACCATTCTTGAAACGAGCCGCGCGTACTCCATACGTGTCGGCGGTTTCTGATCGGAATAGCGCACACCGAGCCCGCCTCCAACATCCAGATAACGCAAATCGATTTGCGCGCGCCGCAGCTCTTCGACAAACCCAGCCAGCCGCCCCAACGCGCGTCGAAATGGAACCAGCGTGGTAATTTGCGAGCCGATATGCGCGCTGATTCCTTGCCAGCGAATCCATTTCGAATCTCGATGCGTTAGGTAAAGTCGTCTTGCCTCAGACCACTCCAGGCCAAACTTGTGCTCGTGACGCCCGGTTGCGATATGTGGGTGACCGCCGGCTTGCACATCGGGATTCACCCGAATCGCAGCTGCAGGTGGATTGCCGCTTCGTCCTGCCAGTCGCGCCGATTCTTCCATCAAAATGTCGAGTTCCGCTTCAGACTCAGCGTTGAACAGCAGAATTCCTGAGCGTCCGCCTTGCCCGCGCACACGATAGTTCAGCGCCTCGCGAATTTCGTGTCGGTCCTTTCCAACTCCGGAGAAAACAATGCGATCGCCCCGCACCCCGATGCGCTGCAAGTGGTGCAGTTCCCCACCGGACACAATGTCAAAGCCGCTTCCCATCCTGGCAAGATGCTGCAGGATCGTCAGATTCCCATTGGACTTTACGGCAAAACACAAAGTGTGCGGCAGCGCGCCGAGGCCCGTGTGCAGCTCCTGGTAGGCACTTTCAATTGCCGCACCGCTATACACGTAGGTTGGTGTACCAAACTTCTGCGCAATTGAATCCAGCGGCACTCTTTCGCACACCACTGCTTCGCTGCCGGCGCTCCCCGCCCGGCTCTTTTCCCATTCGAATTGCGGCGTGAAGGAAGCTGGGTCTATGTATTTGAGTGTGCGGGTAGGCGAATCATTCGAGTGGCTCATCGGACTTTTGCGACCACCAGGGTCCGGTCATCGGATAGCGGCGCGCTCTGTGTAAACCAATCCACTTCGCGCAGAATCACGTCGGCAATTTCCGCGGCGGAAGATTCATGGTGCTGTTCAATTAGCTTCATAATCCGCGTGGCGCCGAAGAACTGGTTCTCGCTGTTCATGGTTTCCGCGATTCCGTCCGAGTGAAACACAAGAATGTTTCCTGACTCCAGCGTGACTCCCCACTCGTCATAGTTCACTTCTTCGAAAATTCCCAACGGGAAGCCCGTCAATTCGATCTTGCCGCAGCGTCCCTCTTTGTAGAGCAGCGGTTGCGATTGTCCCGCGTTTGCTACCCGCAGCTTCTGCCGGCCTTTTTGCCAGGTGGCAAAGCATGCGGTCATGAATCGTCCCTCGATTCGTCGTTCGCCCACCAGTTGGTTCATCTGCTTCAGCATTTCCGCAGGTTGCAACTTTTGCGGCGCCAAGCTCCGCATGATTCCGATGGCCACCGCTCCGTAGAGCGCCGCCGCAGTTCCTTTGCCGCTCA
>WNFQ01008053.1_pt1 | contig 12311 bp, 10 predicted proteins | sample 5400171 | NCBI WGS metagenome assembly WNFQ01 (sample SAMN13153356, study PRJNA577476) | soil metagenome | isolation source: 20 cm soil under Madrone tree | place: USA:California | collected 2016-06-14
ATCTACGCGCATCAGTATCAGACCAACGCGCCGTACCGTCGCTTCGTCGACCGCGTCGCGGTGACGCCGCATCATTGGACCGAGATCCCGGCGGTGCCCGCGAGCGCGTTTCGCGACAGCGCGCTCGTCTGCGCGCTCGGCGCGCGCGGAGCCGAGGCGCGCGTATACGAGAGCAGCGGCACGACGGAAGGTCCGGAGCGACGCGCGCGCCACCACGTCGCCGATGTCGCCGTCTATCGTGCCGCCGCCGTGGCAGGGTTCGCGCGCGCGCTGGCGCCGCTCGGCGACGGCGCGACGGCGCTGCACCCGGCACGCGCCGACGCCGCAACCACGGCGCGCCCGACCTCGTGCGGCGACGGCGCGGTCGCGACACGTGCGGGCTCGTTCGTCGGTGGGTCGTCGTTGCATCGCCCGTTCGTCGTCGCGGCGCCCGAGCGGCATTCGCACCCGGCATCGTCGCTCGGCGAGATGATGACGTGGCTCCGTGAGGCGTACGACACCGATGGCGCGCCGTCGTTTCTCCGCGCCGACACCCTCGATCTGAGTGGGCTCGGCGACGCGCTGGACTCGCTCGACCCGGCACGACCGATCGCGCTCCTCGCGGTCACGTCGGCGCTGCTGCGCCTCGTCGACCATGGGCGGCAGAGCGGGCGGCGGTGGCAGCTCCCGCCGCGCAGCGTCGTCGTCGACACCGGCGGCTGCAAAGGGTACGCGGACGACCTCGCGCGCCCAGCCATCCTCGACCGTTACGCCGAGCGGCTCGGTGTCGCGCCCGACGACGTCGTGAACGAGTACGGCATGACCGAGCTCTCCTCGCAGCTCTATGCGCGCGGCGCCGGTCCCCACCGCTCGCCGCCGTGGCTGCGCACGCTCGTCTGCGATCCGGCCAGCGGGCGCGAGCAGCCGCTCGGCGAGCCGGGGCTACTCCGCCACGTCGACCTCGCGAACGTCGGCTCGGTCGTCGCCGTACAGACGGACGACGTGGGACGCGCCGTCGACGGCGGCATCGAGCTCCTCGGACGGGCCGCGGGCGCGGTGACGCGCGGCTGCTCGCTCTTGGTGCCGTGACGACGGTGATCGATCCCGTCGCGCTGCGCGCGCGCCTCGATCGCCTCGGCGATGGCGGCGAGACGCTGCGACGCATCCCGCTCGAGGAGCGGATCGCGATCATCGACCGCGTGGCGGCGCAGTGGCGTGAGCCCGGCTCACCGTGGCGGCGGCAGGCGCTCGCAGCGCTCTCGCGCACGACCGGCCATGCCGCGGCCGCGATCGAGTACGCGCTCGATCACCTCTGGGCCGCGCTCACGACGCCGGAGCTCACCGCGGTCGCGTCCCGCGAGCTCGGTCCGGAGGCAGGCGCACCGGAGCGCTTGGCGTTCCATTCGCTCGCGGGCAACGTGCCCGGCGCCGGAGCGTTCGGAGTATTCGCCGCGCTCCTCGCCGGCGTCCCGAGCGTCGTCAAGACGGCGCGGCACGAGCCCGAGCTGCCCGCGCTCGTCGCGGCGTCGATCGCCGCCGCCGACCCACGCTTCGGCGCCGCGCTCGTCGTCGCGCACTGGCCGGGCGGCAGCGAGGCGCACGAGGCGCTCGTCGTCGAGCGCAGCAGCGTCGTCCTCGCGTACGGCCGCGCCGCGACCCTCGAGCGCTTGGCGGCGCGCGCGCCGCGACGACTGTTGCGCTTCGGACCGCGACTCAGCGTCGCGCTCGTCGCGCGCGAGGCGGTGGACGCCGCGACGGCCGCGGCCGCGGCACAGCAAGCAGCGCTCTTCGATCAGCACGGCTGCCTCTCGCCGCAGTACCTGGTGCTCGAGGAGACGGACACCGATGCGACGGCGGCGTTCGTCGACGCCCTCGCCGCGTCATTTCGGCGCCTCGCGCAGACGATGCCGCGCGCGCCGCTCACGCTCGACGAGGCGGCGCACGTCTGGCGCTTCGTCGAGCGCGCCCGCTGGCGGGCACAAGAGGGCGCGGCGATCCGCGTCGTCGCCGACGGCGACGCGGGATTCGGCGTCGTCTGCGACCGCACGCGCGCGCTCGACGGCAGCCCGCTGCAGCGGCATCTCGTCCTGCTGCCCGTCGATACGCTCGCCGACACGAGCACGCTGCTCGCGCCGCTCGCGGGGAGCGTCGAGGCCGTCGGCGTCGCCGCACCTGCCGCGCGCTGGCCGAACGCGGCTGCCGTCGCGGCGTCGTGCGGCGCCCATCGGTTGTGCCCGCTCGAGCGGATGCAGGCACCGCCCTTCGCATGGCGCCAGAGCGGTCACGCGCGACTCGCGAGCCTTCTCGTACCGGGATCACGCGATCGACCGACCGGCGATGCGCCACGCGCGGCGCTCCTCGGTCACGGACCGGTGTGGGACGAGAGCGCGGTCGTCGCACACGCGGGCGCGCCGTCCGGTAGCCGCTCTCCTGCGCCCTACCCGCGTTCGGCGTGAGCGGCGCCCGCGGTCGTTCGCAGCGCCGCAGCGAGACGGCGCTCGGTCGCACCCGCCACCGCAGCACCGTCGCGGCAGGGATGCTCGTACGCGATTTCCAGCGTCACGTCGCCCAAACGTCGGCGGCGCCGCTCGGGCTCGAGATCGCCGACGCGCGCGGCAGCTGGCTCGTCGACGTGCGCGGCCGGCGTTATCTCGGTCTGCTCGCCGGCATGGGCGTCGCGAATCTCGGCCATGGGCATCCCGCGATCCGGCGCGCGTGCGCCGAGCAGCTCCGTCGCTATCTGCACGTGATGGTGTACGGCGAGCTGGTGTTGGCGCCGCAGGTGCGCCTGGCGACGCGTCTCACCGCGGCCGCGGGGCCGCCGTTCGAGACCGCGTACTTCACGAGCAGCGGCGCCGAGGCGATCGAGGGCGCGCTGAAGACGGCCCGCAAGCACACCGGACGCGGGAAGGCGGTGTGCGCGTCGCCGACGCGGCGTTCCTGCGTGCGCTCCGCCGGCGCTGCTCCGCGGTCGGCGCGCTTCTCGTCTTCGACGAGGTCGTGACGGGACTCGGCCGCACCGGAACGCTCTTCGCGTTCCAGCAAAGCGGCGTCCGTCCCGACCTCCTCGTCCTCGCGAAGGCGCTCGGCGGCGGCCTGCCGCTCGGCGCGTTCCTCGGTTCGCGGCGCATCCTCGCGACGCTCGCGCGGCAGCCACCGCTCGCTCACGTGACGACGTTCGGCGGCCACCCGCTCTCCTGCGCCGCCGCCGTCGCCGCCCTCGACGTCACGCTCGCCCGCGACCTCCCCACCCGCGCCGCGGGCGTCGGCGCCATCCTCCGTCGCGGCCTCGAGACGTTACGCGCACGGCACCGCATCGTGCGCGACGTCCGCGGCGTCGGACTCCTCATCGCAATCGAGCTCGGGACCCCGCGCGCAACGCGGCGATTCGCCGCGGCCTGTCTCGAGCGCGGCGTCATCCTCAACTGGACCTTGCACCGCGACACGGTCGTGCGGCTGGCGCCGCCGCTCACGATCACGCGCGGCGAGGTCGCGCACGCGCTCGGCGTCATCGACGCGGCGTTACACGTGGCGGGGCGGCCCGCGTAGGCGTCGCGCGCCGGGCGGCGCGTGGTCGACGATGCGGCGTCAGTGCGGCGCCGAGGCGGAGTCGGCGGAGCTGATCTTCTGCAGCAGGTACGCCTCGATGAATCCGTCGAGGTCGCCGTCGAGGACCGCGTCGGTGTTGCCGGTCTCGTGGCCGGTGCGGTGGTCTTTCACCATGCGGTACGGGTGGAGGACGTAGGAGCGGATCTGGCTGCCGAAGCCGATCTCCTTCTTCGTCTTGGCGAAGACCTCCAGCTTCTCCTTCTGCTTCTCCATCTCGACCTCGTACAGGCGGGCGCGCAGGATCTTCATCGCCATCGAGCGGTTCTTGTGCTGCGAGCGCTCGTTCTGGCAGGCGACGACGATGCCGGTCGGCAGATGCGTGAGGCGCACCGCCGAGTCGGTCTTGTTGACGTGCTGGCCGCCGGCGCCGCTCGAGCGGTAGGTGTCGACGCGGAGATCGGCCTCGTTGATCTCGACCTCGATGTCGTCCTCGATCTCCGGGTACACGAACAGCGACGCGAACGACGTGTGGCGACGGGCGTTGGCGTCGAACGGCGAGATGCGCACCAGGCGATGGATGCCGGCCTCGGCGTGCAGATACCCGTAGGCGTACGGCCCCTCGACGGTGAACGTGACGCTCTTGATCCCGGCGCCCTCGCCCTCGAGCTGGTCCACGAGCGTGACCCTGTAGCCCTTGCGCTCGCACCAGCGGAGATACATCCGCATGAGGATCTCGGCCCAGTCCTGGGCCTCGGTGCCGCCGGCGCCGGGATGGATCGAGACGATCGCGTTGCCGACGTCGTGCTCACCACCGAGCATCTGCTGCATCTCGAGCGCGGCGACGCCCTGCTCGGCGGTCTCGATTTTCGCCCGCGCCTCGACGACGGCATCGGGGTCGCCTTCGAGCGCGAGCTCAAGGAAGACCCCCGCCTCGTCGAGCTCCGTCCGCTGGCGTCGCCAGCCGTCGAGGGTCGTGCGCAGCTTCGCGCGCTCGCGCTGCACCTTCTGCGCGCGCTCGTGGTCGTTCCAGAAGCCCGACTGCTGAACGTGTTCGTCGAGGGCGGCTAGCCGCGCTTCGGTCCCGGGGACGTCAAAGATGCCCCCGAAGCGTTTCGAGCCGGCGCTCGAGCGCACCGAGGCGCTCCTTCAGCTCGTTCGTCGCCGTGGTCATCTCGACCGAGATCATGCGGGTTGCCTCCCATCCATCGACATTGCGCGCGGCCGGGCGATCACGAACAGCACCACGACCGCCAGGATCGCCATGCAGAGCCAGACGAAGACGTCGCCGACCGCCGTATAGAGCGTCGTCACACCCGGCCAGCGCACGGTCTCGACGCGCCAATCGGTCGCGAACAGATTCGTCCGCCAGCGGATACGGCCATCGACGTCCACCATAGCAGAAAAGCCGGTATTCGCTACGCGCACGACGGGGACGCGATTCTCGATCGCACGTATCGTCACCATCGCGAGGTGCTGATAGGGCGCGGCGGTGCGGCCGAACCACGCGTCGTTCGTGATGTTGACGAGGAAATCGGCGCCGGCGGCGACGAACCGGCGCGTGAGCCCGGGAAAGATCCCCTCGTAGCAGATCAACGTCCCGAACCGGCCCTTCGCGGTCTCGAACACGACGGGGTCCGTACCGGCGCGGAACTCACCGATGCCCTCGACGATCTTGTGGACGAAGAAGAAGAGGCGCGCCAGCGGCACGTACTCGCCGAATGGGACCAGCTCCATCTTGTCGTAGTACTGATCGAAGCTGCCGTCGGGCGCGATCAGGTACGCGCGGTTGTGGAGCAGGAGATCGTCGTCGGTGCGGGTGAAGGCGGGGCTGCCGAGGAGCAGCCAGATGTCACGACGCTGCGCGATCGCGACGACGCGATCGCGCAGCTCGCCGCCGTTCTGGAAGAAGAACGGCGCCGCCGTCTCCGGCCACACGACGAGCTCGGCACCGACGGCGACCGCCTGATCGGTCAGCTGCTCGTAGCGGTCGATCGTCGCGTCCTGGTACTCGGGATCCCACTTCTCGTCCTGCGCGATGTTGCCTTGGATGAACCCGACGCGCATCGCGCCCGCCGGCGCCATGCGCTCCAGCATCCGTACGCGCCAAAATCCCCAGCCGACGAGGACGACGAGGACCGTCGTGAGCGCGAGGAGTCCGCGCGTGCCGGGTACTTGGCCGTCGCGCCAACGGCGGAATGCGCCGTACACGACGACGTTCACCAGCACGACCAGCGCCGAGATGCCGTAGACGCCAGTCAGCTCCGCGAATTGGATCAGATACGTCGTCCGATACTGCGTGTAGCCGAGCGCGACCCAGGGAAAGCCGCCGAAGATGTACGTCCGCACCCATTCGAGCACGACCCAGAGCGGCGGCGCGACGAGCGCGAGCTCGACGCCGTTCGCCCGCGCCCACTCACATCCCGCCATGAAGAGCGCGACGAAGAGCCCGAGAAAGGCGCACAGCAGGAAGACGGGGCCGACGCTCACGAGCGGCGACAAGTTGGTGTAGGTGCCGATCGTCAGCACCAGCCAGTAGAGGGTGGCGACGAAAAACACGGTGCCCGCGACCCAGCCGGCGCGGAACGCAACGCCTACTCCGCGTCCAAGGCCGACCCACAGCAGTGGGACGAGCGCCACCCACGCGAGCGGGTTCAAGTCGACGGCGGGAAATGCCAGCGCGAGCAGCGCGCCACTCATCGCCGCGATCGCGCGTGGGCTCGCGGGTAGCGGCGCGTCGGCGTCGCGGTGCGGCGCGCCGTTCGCCCACACGGGCGGCGGCAGGTCGTCAGGGCGTCCGATCACCGCCGCGCTCCGCTCGTCGCGCCGCGGCGCCGCGCTTTCGTTGCGGGCGGCCTCGCTGCCGTCCGCGACTCGCGAGTGCGCCGAGGAGCAGCGGACGGGTTGGTTGGGGCCGGCACCTCAGTGACCTCGTGGCCGCTCGCCAGGCGCGGCAATGCGGCACGTAGCGCGCGCTCCTTGCGTTGCATGCGCCGCTCCTCGACGTGCGAGCGCTCGTGGTCGTAGCCGACGAGGTGCAGCACGCCGTGGATGAGCAGCGCATCGAGCCGCGCCGCCACATCGACACCGTCCTCGCGCGCTTGCGCCGCCGCCGTGTCAATCGAGATCACGACGTCGCCGAGCACGCGCGCGCGCCGCGCCGTCATCGCGACCGGGAGCGGGACGCCGGGCGACGCGTCCTCCGTGAGGGCGAATGCGAGCACGTCGGTCGGACGATCGCGTTTTCGGTACGCCGCATTCAGCGCCCGGATCTCGGCGTCGTCGACCAGCGCCAGGCTCAGCTCGTCGTGTCCGAGGCCCAAGAGACGCAGGATCTGCGTGCCGCGAACACGGACGTGGCGCGTCCACGCGCGAGCGGCCGGCGCACGACACGCCACCGTCACGCCCATGGCGATCGAGCGCGCACGGTGACGACCGTCGCGACGCTCAGGATCTGCTCCGTTCGCCGCCGCTTTCCGCGCGCTCGTACGCGGCGATGACGTCCTGCACGAGCCGGTGGCGAACGACGTCGCGCTCGCTGAAGCGCACGAACTCGATCCCGGGGATGTCGCGCAGAATGTGCTGCGCCTCTTTGAGACCGGAAAGCTTGCCGGCCGGCAGATCGATCTGCGTCACGTCGCCGGTGATGACCGCCTTCGACCCGTATCCGAGGCGCGTTAAAAACATCTTCATCTGCTCCGGCGTCGTATTCTGCGCCTCGTCGAGGATGACGAAGGAATCATTAAGCGTTCTACCGCGCATGAACGCCAGCGGCGCGACCTCGATCGTCCCGCGCTCGAGCATCTTGCGGGCGCGGTCGAAGTCAACCATGTCGTGGAGCGCGTCGTAGAGCGGACGGAGATACGGATTCACCTTCTCGGCGAGATCGCCGGGCAGGAACCCGAGCTTCTCGCCGGCCTCGACCGCGGGACGGGTGAGAATGATGCGCGTGAAGCCTTGCTTCATGAGATCGGCGATCCCCATCGCCATCGCGAGATACGTGTTGTGGTTCACGAATCCGCCGGCGCAAAACGAGTGTGAGCCGGGAACCGTCAGGTCGTAGACGTCGGCCTCGCCCTCGTCGATCGCGACGATCTCGGCCCAGAACAGTCGCCGGTCATTGAGCAGTTCGAGGCAGCGGTACGCGTCGTGGGCGGCGCAGCCGGCAAGCAGCCCGAGAATCTCCGTCAGCTTCGCGTGGCTCGGCCGCCGTCGCCCGATGCGGTAGTCGTACACGCGCTTGTGCAGCGCACGCGAGAGCGTCGTCGCGCGTACCGCGACGTCGATCAGCTCGGCGACGTGTGGGATGACGTCGACGTTCGTGTTGGTAGCAGCCTGCTGGGCACGCGACTCCTTCCTCGCCAATCCAAAGCCGATCTCAGCGAAGAATCGCTGTGCGTCGGCACCTCGGATCTCGATCTCGGCGGATCGACACGCCTTTCCACGACAGCTCGTCGTACGTACGCGCTGCGACGCAATGATGCCGAAGTTCAAGAGGAGCAGCTGCACCTCGTGAATCAACCGCTGCGACGTGGAAGAGACACTCGGATAGCCGCGGCGTTCCTCGACGGTTCCGTCGGTATCGAATAGTCCGCGCAGGAACGCCCGGACGATTGCCCGCGGCGCGCGCAGGATCGCTTCTGGAACGTACTTCTCTCGCGCGCCACACGCGGACATGCCGAGGTTCAGGAGTAGTTGGTAGAGCTGCGCGCTCGCGATGATGTAGTCGTACGGCCGATCTCGGCCGTTCCGGAAGACGTGCAGGCCGAGCTTCCGGCCGAATCTCGTGAACGCATCGACGATCTCGGGATCGGCGCTCGAGAGGATGACGCGATTGCGGAACGTGAGACAGCCGTCGCCAGTCAAGATCCCGAGGACGTAGGCGAGCTCTTCATCGAGGGTATCGACCGCGATTGCTTTCGCATGGTCCTGACGACCATTGCGGCGATACTCGAAATGGATTGCCGTTTCTGAACCAAAAACCTCCTGTCCACGCTGAAGCGCGACGAAGTCGCCGGCGACGAGACCGTCGGCACGTACCCAACTCGCTCTTCCGTCGCGCGGCAGACGTAGGAGGGGGTGTTCGGGCGTCACCTCGATCTCGTATCCGAAGCGCGTTCGGATGCGTCGCGTGCGAGAGCGGCCGCCGTTGTAGACGTGACTCGCGCGCTCGACGCCGGTGAGACTCGCGACGCTCTCGTCGATCGGCCGATACTCGTCGTCCGCAGCGCCGCTCGCGAGCTTCGCAATCGGGACGAGGCCGCGAGAGGTGAGCACCAACGTGGATCCGGCGACGCACTTCCCCGTCCCCGCCGGACCGATCGCGAACACGATGTCGTGCTTGCGGATCGCGTCGATGTACGCCTTCTGCGCGACGCTCTTCGGTGTGATCACACGCCGGTGCGCGGCGATGTAGATCGTGTCGAGGAAGATGTCGCGGACGTTGGCGGTGCGGTCGCCGGAGACGATGCGGACGGCGTAGTCGACGTCGCTCGCGTACACCGGGAGGCCGCGCTCGAGAACGCCGTAGAGCTGCGTCAGCACGCTCGCGGCGAGCTCGCGCGACGGCTCGTCGCCGCTGATCGACACCGCCTTGCCGCTGACGCCGATGCGGACGCCGAGCGCGCGCTCGATCGTCTTCAGGTGCTCGTCGTGGTGGCCGAGGAGCTCGTGGAAGAGACGGTGATCCTGGAACTCGAGCCGGGTACCGTCCGCCGCGAGCGGCGCGCGCCGAGCGTCGCCGGCGTGCGCCGGCGCCGCACCGGCGTCGTCGTGCTCGGGAGCGGCATCTGCCGCATCGCTGGTCGGGGCGTCGCCGCGCCGGTCGCTCGCGTCGCCGGCTTCACCGCTTGGCGCGCCGGCATCGCGGCTCGCGGTGTGCTCGGCGCGAGGCGCGGATCGCGGCTCGCCGCCGGACGCCCTCGGCGTATGACGCGCCGTCATCCGATGATCTTGTAGACCTGCGCCAACGCGTCGTCGAGGCGCGTCGGATCTTTTCCGCCCGCCTGCGCGAAATCGGGACGCCCGCCGCCGCCGCCGCCGACGAGGGGCGCGATCTGCTTGAGCAGGTTGCCGGCGTGATAGCGCTTCACCAGGTCCTTGCTCACTGCCGCGACGAGCGTGACCTTCGTGCCGTCGCTCGTCCCGAGCGCGATGACGCTCGGCGCGAGCTTCTCCTTGAGCCGGTCCGCGAGCTCGCGCAATGCCTTGTCGTCGAGGTTCTCGACCCGCGTCGCGAGCACGCGGATGCCGTCGACGGTGCGCGCGTGCGCCGCGAGATCGCCGCTCTGAGCGCCCGCGAGCCCGCGCTGCAGCTTCTCGAGCTTGCGCTCGAGCTCGCGTTGCTGCGCGAGCAGCCGCTCGAGACGCTCGACCGCCTCCTCGTCGGACGCCCGCAACGTCTCCCCGATCTGCCTCAGGCGCTGCTCGCGCGCTTGCACCCAATCGAGCGCTCCGCCGCCGGTCACCGCCTCGATGCGCCGGACGCCGGCGGCGACGCCGGCCTCGCCGCGCAGCTTGAAGAGGCCGATGTCGCCCGTGCGCTGCACGTGCGTCCCGCCGCAGAGCTCGAGCGAGAAGTCGCCCATGCGGAGCACGCGCACGCGATCGCCGTACTTGTCGCCGAAGAACGCCAGTGCGCCGAGCGTCATCGCCTCGTCGAACGGCATCTCCGTCGACGTACACTCGACGTTGGCGCGGATGCGGGCGTTCACCTCGTCCTCGATCGCATCGAGCTCCTCGGGTCCGATCCCGGCGATGTGATTGAAGTCGAAGCGGAGGCGGTCGGGCGCGACGAGCGAGCCGGCTTGGCGGACATGGCCGCCGAGCCGCTGGCGCAGGACGCCATGCAAGAGGTGCGTCGCCGAGTGGTTGCACGACGCGAACCCGGTGCACGACGAGGTCGGCGCTCGGACGCAGCGTCTCGACGACCTCGAGCGTGTCGCCGCGCTCGGTCTCGATCGTACCGACGTCGCCGACTTGACCGCCGGACTCGCCGTAGAACGGCGTCTCCTCGGTCACGACCTCCGCTTCCTCGCCCTCGCGCACGCCGCCCGGCCGGTCCTCGCCGCCCTGCGTGACGTGCGTCACCACCGACTCCCACCGCCCGACGCGCTCGCCGACGAAACGCGAGCGGCGCTCGTCCGTCGACGCGCTCTGCGACGTGAAGCGCTTCGCCTCGCGGCCACGCGCGCGCTGCTCCTCCATCATGCGGGCGAAGCCCTCTCGGTCGACGGTCAAGTCTTGCGCCCGCAAGATGTCCTCGGTGAGGTCGAGCGGGAAGCCGAAGGTATCGTAGAGGCGGAAGGCGAGCGCGCCGGGCAGCACCCCGTGCGCCGGCAGCTTCGCGATCTCACCCTCGAGGAGGGCGAGGCCCTTGTCGAGCGTCTCGGCGAAGCGGCTCTCCTCGCCGCGAATCACCTCGGCGACGAGCGATTGGCGCCGGCGCAGCTCCGGATACGCGCCGCCGAGGATCTCGACGACCGGCCGCACGAGGTCGGTCAAGAACGGGCGATCGAGGCCGAGCATCTTTCCGTGCCGCGCGGCCCGCCGCAGGATCCGCCGCAGCACGTAGCCGCGGCCCTCGTTCGACGGCAGGACGTCGTCGGCGATCATCACGGCGACCGCGCGCGCGTGGTCGGCGATCACGCGGAACGATACGTCCGCGGTCGGGTCGGCGCCGTAGCGCCTACCCGCGAGCGACTCGGTCGCGGCGATGATCGGCCGGAAGAGATCGGTGTCGTAGTTGCTGCCGACGCCTTGGAGCACGGCAGTAATGCGCTCGAGGCCCATGCCGGTGTCGACGTGCTTGGAAGGGAGGTCCTTCAGCGAACCGTCCGCTTCGCGGTTGTATTGAATGAAAACGAGATTCCAGAGCTCGATGAAGCGCGCGCACCCGCCGTTGACCGCGCAGACGTGACCCGGAACGTCGCGCATGTCGCAGGCGTCGGGGCCGCGGTCCATGTGGATCTCCGAGCACGGCCCGCACGGTCCCGTCTCGCCCATCTCCCAGAAATTCTCGCTCTCGAAGCGCAGGAGGCGATCGGCGGCAAGATCGGCGACGCGCGTCCAGAGCGACGCCGCCTCGTCGTCGGTCGTATGGACGGTCGCCCAGAGCTTGTCCTTCGGCAGGCGCCACTCGCGGGTGAGCAGCTCCCACGCCCACGCGATCGCCTCGCGCTTGTAGTAGTCGCCGAACGACCAGTTGCCGAGCATCTCGAAGAGGGTGTGATGGTAGGTATCGCGTCCGACCTGCTCGAGGTCGTTGTGCTTGCCGGAGAGGCGCAGGCACTTCTGCGCATCCACGACTCGCCGGTACGGGGGTTCCTTCTCGCCGAGGAAGATCGGCTTGAACTGCACCATGCCGGCGTTGGTGAACAGCAGCGAGGGATCGTGCTCGGGCACGATCGACGCGCTTGGTACGACGCGATGATCGCGTGCCGCGAAGAAGTCGAGAAAGCCGCGTCGAATGTCGTTACCGCGAATCGTCGTCTCCGAGGACCTCGATCACCGCCTCCGGGGGGTGCCCGCGTCCGACCAAGTACCGATACGCACGCGCCCGTGCGGACGCGTCCTTCAATCGATCAGGTGAATCATGGCCGAATTTGCGGCAAAGGGCGAGTCGAGCGAATTCGGCGTCGCGGCGGCCTTCCATAACGGTCGCGAGCGCGTCCTCGACGACGCTAGCGGCGACCCCGCGACGAGTCAATTCGTACGCGACGCGCAGCCGGCCGTGGCCGCGGCGCAACAGCAGGTCCTCGGCGCGGCGGTGTGCGAGCGCGGCGTCG
>WNFQ01012097.1_pt1 | contig 12311 bp, 9 predicted proteins | sample 5400171 | NCBI WGS metagenome assembly WNFQ01 (sample SAMN13153356, study PRJNA577476) | soil metagenome | isolation source: 20 cm soil under Madrone tree | place: USA:California | collected 2016-06-14
GAGTACTGGGAGACTCATCGGAGATTGTACGCCGGACGTCTGTGGATCAATCGCCTAGCACGATGGTCTGTCCTTCATCCTCATCTGTCGAGCAACGTACTTGAATTGCTGCGGTTATTTCCTGGTCCGTTGAATTATTTGACCGAGAAGATAGTCGGCTCGCAATGACCAAACGGCGAGTGGCGAATGGCTCAAACCCGGCGCATGGGATGCAAAACGCCATGAGCACGGCTACCAAAAGCGCCGAGGTTTTCGCCCTGCCGCCCATTCTCCCACTCACCTCGCTCTCCGTTCCCCAAATATCGCCGTGCCCACACGAACCATCGTCGCACCCTCTGCAATTGCGACCTGATAGTCGCCGCTCATGCCCATCGAAAGCTCCGGCAACGCAAAACCAGACTCGCGGGCTAACCGGTCGCGCAATTCTCGCAATGCAACAAAATAGGGTCGAGAATGCTCAGGAGACGACGCGAGAGGTGGAATTGTCATCAGTCCTTCGATGTTAGCTCGCTTGAATCCGGCGATAGTTTCAACCTGCTCAAGTAATTTAGCTGGCGAAAATCCAAACTTGGATGCTTCCCCCGCTAGGTTGGCTTGCAGCAGAATCCGTGGAAAAAGGCCCAGCTCTGCCGCTATCCGATCGATGTCGGCCAACAATTCGACTGAATCGACACCGTGGATGAGCTGAAATAAGGGTAGCGCCGGACGTATTTTGTTGCTCTGCAGATGTCCGATCAGATGCCACTGTATTCGCGATGATAACTCTGGGATCTTCGCTCGCGCTTCTTGTACGCGATTTTCTCCGAACATCAACTGGCCGGCATCAATCGCTTTTTGGATTACATCGACCGGATGGGTTTTGGTCACCGCGATCAGCTGAACCGAGCCCTCAGGGCGGCCAGCCGCTCTCTCGGCCTGGCTGATCGTCTGCCGTACCGTTGCTAGATTGTCTGGAATGTTCGCAGCCATTGACTCAATTATTAGAAAAACTTATCCTGCTCGATCGGCTTATCGCTAGAGAATGCAAATCGAAACGCTCAAGATTTTCTGCGATCTCGTCGAGACTGCCAGCTTCTCCAAGGCCGCCGAAATGAACACGATCACACAGAGCGCCGTCAGTCAGCAAATCCGCGCGATTGAGCAGAAGTTCAAAATAGCGTTGATCGAGCGAGCAAACAAAAATTTCTCAGTAACGCCGGAAGGTCGCGCGTTTCTCCAAGCCAGCCAAGAGATCCTTCGCATTTACGACAGCCTGGGCGATCGGTTGGCCCAATTACGAAAGGTGGTGTCGGGCCGTTTGCGAATCGCCACCGTGCACAGCATCGGACTTCATGAATTACCGCGCAATTTGAAGCTTTTCAAAAAAGCGTTTCCGGCAATTGAGGTCCAGGTAGAATACTTGCGCTCAGCCCAAGTATATCAACATGTAGCCGAAGGAACCGCCGATCTCGGATTCGTCGCCTACCCGACGCGGCATCGCGGAGTGATCATCGAAAGCCATTGGAGAGACAAGTTGGTTTTGATCTGTCCGCCGAGTCATCCGTTGGCATCTCGGCAGAGCGTGCCGATCGCCGCATTGGAGGGCGAGAAATTCATTTCCTTCAGTTTCGATCTGCCGACTCGGAAGGCGATCGATCGGATTTTCAAAGCCCATTCGGTTACGATCCGACGGTCAATGGAGTTTGATAACATTGAAACGGTCAAGCGGGCAGTGGAGATCGAGAATGGCATTTCGATTGTGCCACTCAATACGATCGCAGGAGAGCAACAGATCGGCAGCATCATAGCCGTAGAAATTGAATCAGCGGATACCTGGCGGCCGATCGGATTGGTCCAGCGTCGGGCCCGTCGTCAAGCTCCAACCACCAGCGCTTTCATTCGCATGCTAAAGCAGAAGGACGCGCTCTGAGGAAGTACAAGTTATGGGTTACCGGCTGCGACCTATAACTTCCAACCTGCAGCTTGCAACCCGTAACCTGAACTAAGTACCTATCGTTCGATAAGGGTCAAACCGGCCGCGGCTCCGACACCGAGAGCGCTCGCTTCGAAAGCAGTCAGCGGTCCGACGGAGTCATCGAGAGTACCATCGGGCAACTCGCGTCGAGACATTAGGATCGGTGTCAGGTGCTTACACACCTCCGACGTTTCCGGTAGAGCATTCGGATCGATGAAATCAGCCAGATTAGGAACCAGCGCTGCGCCGAAAACAAGCATCGGACGAATGCTTCCATACCCACGCTCAAACAAAGTGTTTGCGTCGAGATAAAATCGGACTGCCGAAGGTTGGCTGGTGTCCGCAATTTTATAGTTGGAAGGAGCACGCAGGCCAATCTGTTGATCTTGCAAGCGGGCCCGTGCTTCGGCGAATGCCTTTTCATTGCGTGCCGCGATAAAATAGTTGCCGCTCATACCAAAGACGAAGCTAGCCGATTGACCGCCTGCGAATTGAAACACTAGCGAATCGGCAATAGCTTTTTCTGTCCAACGATCCGGAAACTCCTGCTGGAGGATCTTGCGTATCATTCCCACAAAAGAACCAGGATCACTCACTTGCAGAAGGAAAAATCCGTCGAACAGATCCTTGCTTGGGTTCTGATTGATCACTATCTCCGCTCCTCTGACGATTTCACTGAGGTGATGAAAATCAACCCCTGAGTTGGACACTTCGTTAAGGTATTGTTCAGCTGTCTGAGCGACACCCCATTCCCTAGCCATCTTCCTCACCAATTCGCGGATGTGCAGCAAATCCAAAGGTAAAGAGATGTACGCGAGCGTGGCTGGCGTGGTGAGGTACATTCCCTTTACCGGAAACCTGGTCTGGGCAGAAGTAACACGAGTAAAAACCGTGTCATGAATATTCGGTCCCTCCAATTTCGTAGCAAGCATGACTGCCGGAATTGTGCTTGAAGACGGAAGCCAATCCGATGGCGAGGCCGACAATCCTTCAGTCTTGCCGCTAACAAATCCGAAGAAATCGGCGTCAGGCGGAACATGAGTGTGGCATTGGCGAAAAACTTCGGAAGTCTCGAGTCCTGCCGGCTTGTCTCCGATCCGTTTCAAAGTGGAGCGGAGAGCCTCAGGGTGCAAACTGAAGAGCAACCACTGACCGCTACGTACAGCGAAGATTAATTTGCCGGCTCCGGGAGACATACCGGCTTGGCGCTGCGGATTGGACGATATCACCGCTAATCGATAGGCGGATAGCCTATGAACCTGGTCATCAATTTCGCTTTGCCAATTGCGTAAATCGCCTGAGCACCTTGCACCGAAAACCCAATCTTTGCCGTTCCAATCCGAGCAGCACAAATAGACATTTATCGGCCGAAATCGGACAAGCGTAGACCAAGCCGCTTTCCATGAAGCAGGGATTTGGTCAATCGGACGCAAGAGAAACCGCGCGACAGTTGGCTCCAAGCATATCTTGCTTACAGTCGTGTCCGGCCATCGTTTCATGGATTCCGGTACGTCGCGAAGTTCAAAAAAAGCGACGCTATCCGGGGAGGCCAATCGCGCAGCTGGCGAATTTTCACTTTCGTCTCGGCTCAGTAAGAGAAAAAAAAGAGCGGCAAGGGCGACGACAAAGAATGCGCCAAACAAGATTCGTTTCATTAGTAGCCCACTAGGAAAAACCCGCTTTCCGGTCCTGTCGAGCCGAGTTTTTGAAGGTGTCACTGATTGGTCTCGATGAGGGGGAAGCGCATATTCTCGGGGACCACGGATCGCGAGACCCCGTCGCTACGCTTGGTTCACCCTAGCATTGCGTTTGAGCAAAAAACATCGTCGAGGTTGGCTGCGACATACGATTTGCGTAGTCGGGGACGCGATCCCTGTCTATGTCGCAGCGGGATCAACTGCAGAATAGTCTGGTTCCGTAAGTTCCGCAGCTGGCCTCGATACCCGCTCTGGAGAGCGGTAACTCTCCAGCGCTTTTGACCAAATTGGATTCATCAGTTGGGCCGGAGTTTTCCAAATGAGCATGTGTAATCGCGCAACCGTCGGTCCATCAGCTAGAAGGGCTCGTTTTTCGCGAGGGGTCAGCGCCTCCGGGCCTTGTCGGAAAAGTTTGGCGGCGAGAGACGCCACATAGCCTTCGGCGGCCGGAGGATGATTGCGCCGCTCTTTCTGCACCGCAACGTGAACTGCATTATAAAACGGGTCGAGAATCGCATGTAGGAACTGATCGCCTTCCCGTAATTGGAAGACGTAAGAGGTCGTAAGCTCCTTTACTGGCTCGGTTTCTTCAGGCGTCAGGAAAAAATTCTTGAGCAGACCGGATCGTCCACTCAATAGCGCCAAAGGAACCGCCAACCAGAGACCGAGGAGAATCGGCAGAAGCCAAAGAAAATAACCAGGAGAAATCCACCAGCCGAACAGACCCAAGCCAATCCCGCTGACAGGCAGCGGCCAGTATTCACTCAGCGTAGCCGCCCAACCCGGACCCTCTCCGCCCTCCCTGGTCTGCGTGTGCCAAGTCACAGTCTGTCCTCCCAGATTTCGGAAAACAAATCGGGTGTGGAACCAAACCATGATCGGCGCAACCAGAATCGAGAACACGACCTCGAGGATAACTCCAACGGCCGCACGTAACCCACCCCCATAGGGCCGCAGCGACTTCGATTGGGAAGAAAGGTGGATCAGACTCAAGAGTTTCGGACTGAACAGCAACAACAGTGTCAAAAACATGAGGATGAACGCAGATGGAAGCTGAACGTTCAACGTCTTTTGATGCCATCGATCAATCGCAGCTTGAAAGGTTCCGAACAGAATGAATAGGGCCAGCAACGGAGAGGAGCCGTAAGCAAGAATTCCTTGAATGAGATGAAGCCGGCTAACCGGACGGATTTTCTCTGCCAACAGAAACCACATATGCTGGAGATTCCCCTGGCACCATCGACGATCGCGTTTCACGTATTCCGTCAGATTCGGCGGCAAACCTTCATAGCTGCCGTCGAGATCGTAGGCGAACCATACTTCCCAACCAGCGTCCCGCATTAGCGCCGCTTCGACGAAATCATGGCTCAACACGCGCCCGCCCAACGGCGCCCGCCCCGGAAGTTCAGGTAACCCGCAACTGGTGAGGAAAGGAGAGACTCGAATGATCGCGTTGTGTCCCCAATAATTTCCGGCGCCCTGTTGCCAAAAATTCAGTCCGGCTGCGAAAACAGGACTGTAAAGACGGGAAGCGAACTGCTGGATTCGGCCAAATAAAGTCTGCGCCTTCGCGAGCTTTGGCATGGTTTGAATGATGCCGGTCCGTGGATTCACCTCCATCAGCCGCACCAGTGATGAAACCGCTTCACCGGTCATGATGCTGTCGGCATCCAAGACGATCATATACCGATGACGATGCCCCCAGCGTCGACAAAAATCAGCGATGTTCCCGCTTTTGCGGTTAACCGGTAAGCGTCTTCGTCGGTAATGAATCCTACCGAAGCCGTTGGTCTGCCGGCAGAGATCGGCCCAAGCGAGTTCTTCCTCCACCACTTTGCCGGGCTCAACCGAATCGCTCAGAAGATAAAAGTCAAAACTCTCGAGCTCACCTCTTTGCTGCAACGAATCGTATAGAGTCCGGATATTGCCGAAGACGGTACTTGCATCTTCGTTAAAAATCGGCATAGCGATCGCAGTGGACGCAAGCGGTGTGGCCGAATCCAGCGTATTGGTGATCTTGAGCGGTTCATGCCCTTCCGAGAGGACCAGAAATCCGATAAAGGCTTGGGTAAACCCAAAGGCAAGAGCGGTAAATAGCAGCACGAAAAGGCCGAGCTCCGCCACCTTGAGCGGGGTCCATCCTCCCAAATTCAGCATGTCGCACATCAGCCAAAGCCCGATGCCGGCAATACCTAACGTTACCAGACCCACCGCCCAACGTCGTTGGCGGACCTTCGCCTGAAAGACTTCATCCAATCTCGCTGGCCCAACGAGCTCGACGAGTCTGGCTGATCGATCCGGACCACTCATATGCTGAACCATTTCATTGAAGAACCCGATCTTCCATTTCCCAACGCCACTCCACGCGAATAGAGTTATAAACTCGCGAAAATCAATAACCCAACAATGCCCAATCCAAGACACCAACTCAAAATTCGGTTGGATCCTAAAAAAGCAACCCGCTCGGCAAAAGCAATGACATTTTCACCGGTTGGAGAAAACCGAAACGAGCGGGCGGTGATACTTGCCTGCTGCAGCCGCGGGGCTGGCTTGAGTCTCACCTCTCGGAGAGCTTCCAAAACCTCATCGGAAAGCTGGACGTGCGACTTGAAACTGATCTCCGATCCCGTGGCACCTCCGCCCCGATCAAATGGCCGAGAGTTTGATCCAAAACCCGCTGAGTTTCCTCGAAGGCGAGCTGGGTCGCCGGGGTGAACGGCTCTTGCCGTTTCCGAGTAATCGCTTGCTCGAAACTCGAAAGCAGAACGAGCTGCCGGTCGACGTCCTCAGGTACTTTGAGGGCGTCTAGATAATCGTTGATGCGATCCCAAGCTTCCTTCCACTCAGGCGATGCATTAATTCCTACCTGTAAAAGCGTTAAGTATTCAGCAGATATAGCCATTTTTCCGAGCAGAACCGGTCTCTCCGTAAAATAACACAACTGACATCCATCGTCTGGGGCGGAGTTGGATCAAAAATGGTAAAGCTCACCAGCCAGCCTCGCTCAGTCGGCGCAAACTGTATATCCTTCACTTGCCCACCTTGGTTAGCCACAACGTAAGGACGCAGCTCATCGACCGGAATCGTCTCAGCGTTCTCCGGCTTCGCATATTCGACCGTAAAACGTGTCTCGTTCACTCGCGGATTCGCGTGAACCGTCGTGGAAACAACCCGGAATTGGTTCGGGTCTGGCTCCTTACCGTCCCAAACCAATTGATAAGCGAACTCGTATCGGCTGCCAGCTTCTGGAGTATTTGCCAGCTCCCAACCGGCCACCACGTTGTCGCTATATTCATCGTTGGAAGGAATTTCCAGCAGTCGCACATAGCCGGGGCCAAAGTCACTTTTCGGCACAACGGTTAGGTTAGGGCGACTATGATATTCGGCCTCCAGATCAAGGTAATGGCTGAGATCTCGGTCACGCTGCAAAAGAGAAAACGAGGTCACGTCAGAGAACTTTCGTACAACAACCGATTTGGGGTTGTCTAACGGAACCCACAATTTTTCGCCAGACGCAGTTTCCATCAGCAGACCGTCCGAGTCGTGCACTTCCGGGCGGAACTCTCGTCGTTTGAAATCGGTCTTGTTCATCGAGAATTCCGTCTTGCCAGTAGGTTGATAGTCGGGCTTAAGGGTCGGTTTATTCACCGTGTTCTCGCCGAAATAGAACATGCTGGTAAGCGGAGCGAGGACGACGACCTGCGGTTTCTTGCGGAAGAAAAGGGTCGCTTGAATGTCCATGGTCGTAGTCTCGCCATAGTGCACGTTGAACTGATAGCCTCCAGTTACGCTCTGGCTATCCAGCAGGGCATAAAATTGCAAACTCGTGTCGGTTGGTTTGGGTTGGCGAATCCAAAACTCGCGAAAGTTGGGAAATTCTTCCGAAAGGTATGTCTCTAATCCGATCGGGTTCGATCGCGTGAAATAAAACGCGCTGCTTGTAATAATATCCCGGGTGAAAGAACCCAAGACGGTAGGGAAGCGACGGCCACACGCTATGCTCTGGCAAAAAACGGATTCGCCGGTAAAGATCATAATCCAAATTTTGAAGATCGGTAGAAAGCTGCTGTAGCTGAGGTGCGAACGGCTGCTGAGCCAATGCTTCGGCTTTCTTTACTATGTCGCCATAGCCGAAGATCGACTCCTCTTGAGCAGTAACCGTTCCCAGACAGGCAAGAGCAGTCAAAAATCCCAACCGAAAATTCATAAGCGAGGGACGATGGCAGCAGCCACACGATGTCGTCAACTTGCATGTTGCAAAAATCGGTGGGGAGGCGCCCCCGCGCATGCGCGAAACGGATCGCGAAGACGCGCATCCGGGGCGGGAGGGCGCGCGTCCTCGCCGTAGCGCAGGTGGGGCGTGTCGCTCCGAGACCGCAGGATCACCGGCAACCAATCGCGCCGTTAGGCCGAATGCTTTTGCCTCGCAAGGGTTCTCGGCCTAACAGGGAGGGTGCAGTTACGTCCTCGGTTCTGCGGTCTCGGAGAGACGCGCCCTACCTGCCCGGCGCCAGACCGCCGAGGCAATCCCTACCGGTCAGCGCGATCGGCGAATCAAGCCGATCATTACTCCCTGGATGACCAATTCCGCTGCCGGAATCAAATCCGGATAGGTCGGATTCTCTGCTTTTAGAAAAGGCTTACCTCTCTTGAGCTGATAGCGCTTGAGCGTGACTTCACCGTCAATCAGTGCCGCGACTATATCACCTTCTCGGGGCGTTGCTCGCATAAGCAACACAGTATCTCCATGAGCAATCTGGGCACCGATCATCGACTCACCCTGCACTTTCAAAGCGAACACCTCGCTCGCTTCATTGACGCCAAAGAACTTGGAATCGACTGCAAACTTCGTCTCTTCAGTAGCTGCTGAATCATTGGCGTGGCCTGCGGGAATCGCTCCCAAAAGAGACACCATCCGCTGCTCTGAACGCATCCTCATTTCGGGATCGCTCAGGCCGCGAGCCTTGTGCGGAAAACGGCTAATGGCGCCCTTGCGTTCGAGCGCGCGCAGATGATTCATAGCCGCAGTCTGACTCTGAAATTGAAAATGCCGCTGAATCTCCCGACTGGTTGGAGGAAAGCCCGTCTGTCGTTGATGCTGCCGTATGTAATTGAGCACCGCCCGTTGTCGCTCGGTCAAAGTCTCCATCAATGTTCACAGGAACACTAACAGATTTGTCCAACTTTTCAATACGAGCAAGCAACCCTTGCAAATAGCTTGAGACGGGTCGATGGACGAAACACGCCGCCTTCGAGCCTTTCTGATTCGGCAATAATGGTTACCTACTTTTCCGATTGTGCTGACAGCTCCGGTCGCAAATATTTGCCAACCGGCGGGAGAGAATCCGCCTACTCCAACCTGTATGCGCTCAGTTGAGAAGATTTTGATGGCGGCCGGTTGGTTCTGTGTCTGCTCAACCGCAAGCATCGCAGAGAGCTCGCTACCGTTTCACTCCGACGCAAATCAGCTGATTCTCTCGCTCTTGCCCCAAATGCCTAAGCAAGGAGGGTTTTCGGCTTCGAACGCGGCTACGGCAAACCTTCAAACGGCGGTTCGAGTCTCTTCCGGCCGTCTCACCATCAATCCCGGCGCCGCTGTTCCGAGTTATTGCTCCGGTGCAACCTATCTGGTTTTCGTCCAAGCCGTCGAGAAGCTCAACGGAGGAGCGCCGATTGCGAATCCGCTCGCGGAGCAACTAGCAGTGAGAGGTCAACCGGACGGAGTGGGGGTTTGGGGCCGGTGGAACGCAAACGGGCCAGGTACTGCCTGTCTATTTCGCGAATTAGATCTCGGAACAAACTTCACTTCGTGGAATGCGGCGAAGCCGGGGGATTTTATGAAAATATTCTGGAATCCCAATGTCGGCCGCCATGAACATGGACATTCCGCGATCTTTCTGGCTGTCACGCAAGAAAACGGCGTAGAAATGGTTCGCTTCTGGTCGAGCAATATGCCGAATGGCTTCGGCGAAAAGACGGTGCCGAAGGCCAAAATTGCCTCAGTGATTTTCTCTCGTTTAGAAAACGCGCGGAACATCCGGCGCGCCCTCTACACGCTGTCACCGAAAAACGTCTATCTCGGCAGTTTGATCAGTAAGGATTCCTCATTAGCCGAGGCACTGCAGGCGTCAGGGGCGCGCTAGCCCCGTATCGGAATCCGCGCCACCTCCCTACCGGTGATGGTGCACACCGTTTTTAGGTGAGTGTTTATGGGTCTTTAGCGACGAGCGGCGCGGAAGAAATTGGATCCGACCAAACCCTCGACTACCTGAAAAAAATGCGCGAAATTCATCCACCCGAAAAACCCGTTGCATACCTAATCAATTTCCTCGACTCTTTCGGCTGCAATACGCGGTTGGTGGAATCGGTTGTTTATCATGAGTCAAGACTCTGCGGAAAATAAGGACGGATTTCAAGTCGGTGCCGAACCGGACGAAGCCCGAGGGCATCGGTCCCGTTTTGAGGCAAATGCGCCTACGCTCGACCATAGGCAGTTTGATGAGCTCGGAGACCTTCCGTCGGGTTATGGTCGGATGTTTATAATAGCGCGAGACCCGCATTGGCTTTTCACCTATTGGGATTTTGAGTATGCCGCGTTCCCCGAAAAACGGCACCTTCTGCTTCGGGTATTTCGCGGTCCTGAGCTCGAGGCCACAATCGAAATTAATGAGATTGCCCGTAACTGGTATATACCGGTACAGCAGGCGGATACCGATTATCGAGTCGAGTTCGTCTTGAGAGGTGAGGATGGCGCAGCGCGCGTCATCGGCGAAGCGGGTCCCACCCACACCCCGCCGGAATCGATCAGTCCACAATGGGATAGTCAATTCGCTACGGTCCCATTTCATTTGGGCTTCAATTTCTTATTGGATGTAATCGATGCAGCGAAGGCGACCGGCGAACCGCTTACCCAAGCCTTGGCGCGGCTGCAGCAAACTGCGGCCTCGAATCTCAGTGGTCCCTCGAGCTGGAATGAATCTCAACTTCACATTTTGGAGACATTGCTTGGCAAGGCGTTCGTTGGACAACTCTCATCGATGACTTCCGAAGAGCTTACTAGTTACTTGCGAACAGATCTGGCCGCTCAGCTCGATTCCGAATCAGCCAGCGAATTGTTGGCCAAGGGTCGACTGGCTCAGCTGCTCGCACCGGAAGCCTCAAGTATGTTCAGCGCGTTTAAGGAAATCCTTGGCGCGGGACTTTCCAGTGTCGGACCGAGTAGCCTCGGCGTGCCTTCGGCGGTGGAATCCTCCGAGTCCTTGGCGGCTAGCAGTGAATCGCTAGCAAGCTGGCAGAGCGCTGCGGGAAGTGAAACTCGGCTGCGAGGAGTCGGATTGAGCTCACTCGAGATCGCCGGCGGGCTAAGTAGCGCCGAAGTGAGTTCTGGGCTTTTGGGATCTCTCGCCGGAGGATTAGAGTCAGGCGCCCTGGGGTTAAGCCCAGTGGAACTGAGTTCCTCGGCACTGAGTTCCGGTGCCTGGTCCGGACTTGAGTTTCCGCTATCTAGTTGGAGTGAGCTGGCAGCACCTTCCTCTGGTGCTTCGGAACTAGGCGTCCTTGGACTGAGCTCAGCGGAATTAGCCTCCTCCGCCCTCAGTTCTGCGGTTTGGTCCGGACTTGAGTTTCCGCTGTCTAGTTGGAGCGAGTTGGCGTCCGAAAGCAGTCTTTCCAGCGGATTTGCCTCGAGCTGGGGGGGACCGGTCGAACGTGGATTTTTCATGCACGTGAACGCCGAGGTGATCTTTTACGGCGGTACGGATCCGCGAGCGAAGGTAACGGTCGCTGGGCAACCGATTCAACTACAACCCGACGGTACCTTCCGCTTCCATTTCAAATTTCCTGACAACGATTTTGAAATTCCCATCGTGGCGGTATCTCCGGACGGCAAGGAAACTCGTTCTGCTGTGCTGTACTTTAGAAGGGATACGACTCGCCAGGGTGGCGTTGACGCTAGCAGCCAGCCTGCTCATTTGGGCGATCCGATGGGCGCCAAGCGTTGAATGCGGAGATGCACAAAGTCTCCGAGATCGTCGCTGAGTTACAGATCTCCTACGCGACGGAAATCGAAATCATTCAAAATTATTTAGCGAATGCGACGGATTTGGAGGGCGCTCGCGCCGAACCAATCAAAGAATTGTTCGACGAGCAGGTACAGATCGCTTTAGCTCACGCGCGGCGCTTGGCAAAACGGATCAAGGCTTTGGAAGGTAGGGTTTCGGGATCATTGGAATTGCCGAGGCTACACAAAGACTTACAGCCGCCGGTCGACACTACCGATGTGGATTCTGCGCTACTTGGCGCAATCAAATCAGAAGATGCGGCCATTGCTCAATATGAGCGAATCATTCGACTCTGTGACGGTCACGATTTCTTGACCCTGGATTTGGTGATTGAATTGCTGATTGACGAACGGGAGCGAAGGCAGCGCTTAGTGGCGCTATTGGCGGAAGGTAGGGCCATACATGTCGTCGAGCGGCAGCGAGAGGACGTGTGAGCCAAGTTTCGCGCGATTCAAGGCTTACAGTCCGGCCATTCCGCGCACCTGTCATCCCGCCATTTCCTGCCGGACTGTTTCGCCCTATCGGTCTTTGGCGATTGTTATCGGACATCGACCTAGGTTATCATCGATCGCAATGGCATCGCCGAAGAAGGATCGATGG
>WNFQ01019736.1_pt1 | contig 12309 bp, 13 predicted proteins | sample 5400171 | NCBI WGS metagenome assembly WNFQ01 (sample SAMN13153356, study PRJNA577476) | soil metagenome | isolation source: 20 cm soil under Madrone tree | place: USA:California | collected 2016-06-14
GGAAGAGATAGGTGGCACGCAGTGACCCTGGGACAATAGGCAGGTCACCGATATCGAGCGACTCTGCGGTGTTGCCAAGACGGACAACTTTGGTAGTATACGAGAAGAGAAGGACATCCCAAACTGAAGCACCTGCACGCGAGTTAGATATTAGATAAACAAACCAGAAGACACAAACCTGTAGCACCGGAAACGTTATCCGCAGCCTGATTTGTGATCGCAGCGACGGTTTTCTCAGAGTATATGCGTGAAACGGGAAAATGCAGAGGGGGACCGAGTGGTGTGGTGATCGCAACAACAGTCGAGAGTCCGTACAGAGCAAGTACGACATACCAAATTACTTGCAAAAAGTAAGGTCGAGAGCCCTCAGCTGTGCCCTCAGCTGGCGCCGACATGGAGGTCGGATCATGAGGAAATAACGCGGTAAATCCCAATAGCGCAAACGCGAGTGTTGTAAGGATGGAGAGGTGGATAGTGTTCCTGATATGCAAATACATCGTGGTTTTGCCCACGGACTGAACCGCGAGAATTGAGAGATAAATGGCAAATGACACATGGAGCAGGTATGTGGCTGTGGTCGTTGAGTACGAAAAGGAAGCGGCATAACCCAAAGAGACGGTTTGTAGAGACACGACAACGACAAGGGGAATGATTAGAAGTGTCCCGCGTAGCTTCGTCTAAGGAAGAATAAAGAACAGTAAGCTAGTGTTCGGATAAAAGGACGCACGTTGAGCCAGAAGCTGGTCTCATTGATTGGTTCCCCGTCAATAATGTCTTCTGGCGCAGTGACATCGAATGGATCATGTCGATGCTCCAATGGATCATTTAAAGCAGCGGGAAGGGCAATTTTACCCCGCTTCGACGCGGAGAAACCACGGACAGCAAAACTGAGAAGGGCACTGGATGCGAGTGTGACCGCTACGGGGAAAGTTGGAACGACGGCATGACAACCTGCCGACAGGAATCCGTGGGCTACGGGGACGTGGAGTCCTTTTTATGAATTGTCGGTGAGCGAGAAAGATGCGGGGCTGTTGACCGAACTCTTCGGCCTATGCCTCCGGTTCCCGTTCGAGTACGAGTGACGCTTGGATCCCCGAGCTCAAATCCGAACGTACCTCCGAGTCCATTCGGTCGCATCCCTTTTCACCAACTGCGATTGCGACTACACTTTAAGTACTCCTTTCGTCTTGGCTACAGGACCGCGTGTATATAAATAAGACCTCGGAAGTTCACACGTGCAACTACTGTCCATCTCGCCCTCCCCGCGTGCTTATGAAGCGACTGCCCTAGATGCCGTTCCTTGCTCATCGTCTATTTCATCTCCAAGACCCCCCCGCGTCAACGGTCGTCGCTCGCGTGGACAAGCGCGCATGGCCGCGCTACAATTCACATGACCAGAGTCGTTCTCCACACTATCATCAATATCCCGAGGAAATAGCTATTATATCCAGACCACAGCACGTCATGCATCTATATCCGGCAGTTCATCGTTCAGCTTCTGCCCGCGGTCGCCAGTTCACTGTCCCGGTGATTTTGTGGAGATCTCGGCACAATCGTCCCTTGGTAACAGCGGACATGGCCAGGATAAACTGTCACGGCCGCCCAACACCAGCCGTAACAAACCGAGCACCGTAATCATCCGCCTCTATTTCAGTACGTTCTCGACCCGGCGGTCGATAGAGTCCATCGTATCAAACCCGCTTGTGTTTTAGTATTTCTTTAGCCGTTCATGAGGCGTATAAAAGACGTCGACTCTCATGAACCTAACCTCACGCCCTGGCAATTTTTTTCTACTCTTCCCCTACCGTACTTTCCCTGCTTTGTTGTTGTAACCAATGACTGTAATTCTGACGCCCTACTGGTCTGGCGGCACACAAAGGCTCAAAGTAGAACCCCAGCGTGCGTCGGTGTTCTGCCGTCTAACTACGTGTCGTACTAATATACCATCCTGTTCTAGCACCTCCAACCCCTCCCCGTGGCCTTTTTCCCGCGGCATATAACGATACTTTGCACACTGCACGGTGTCTTGCACAACTACGTTCGAAGGGCAAACCCATCGAAAAGTATATCTACCTTTCACAACTCAAACACACAAATGAGGACTTGTTCTACCGATTATGTTTGGCAAATATGCCGGTGTGTAATGGCCGATATACATATCGCCGAGTCGTAAGTATTGAAACGGGAATAGGAATTCACACCTATTATATACACCCCCACTGTTGGGGACGCATGCCTACAACATTCTCACATTTTTCGTCAACCTGAAGGCTTGGTGCGCCACGTGATACCTCGATGAGCTGGTTTATTGACCATTTCGCTCCAGTATATTTCCACCAAGGATAGGGGGAGGATTGGCGAGATCTTGAATAGCTGGAGACACAAGAGTGAGGCAAGAATCTCGGTAGTCACCGATGGTGTGTCAGACCCCACACTCTGGTCTTGGTGTCTATTAATATCGGTAGGTTCGAGGATCCTGGGTCTGGGAGATCTCGGAGTTAATGGGATGCCAATCTCTATCGGTAAATTATCCCTTTACGTCGTTGGAGCAGGGTAAGTACTCATATACATTTCGGGACGGCCTTTCGACAATGACTGGCCTCTTTAAGGATTCGTCCTTCGTCCACAATCCCGATCTGTCTAGACCTCGGGACCAACAATCAAAAATATTTAGATGATCCGTTGTATCTTGGTCTAAACCAAAGACGCGTGTCAGACGAAGTCATGACTGAATTTATGGAGGAGTTCATGTTTGCAATGTCTCGTGCTTTCCCCAAGCTCCTAGTCCAATTCGAGGTACGAGAAGCTGCTTTCTTGTCCCCTCGTCTTTTTTATACCCTTTCATGTAGGATTTCTCCACCGAACATGCTTTCTGCTACCTGGACTCCTTCCGTCATCGTTATCCAGTTTTTAACGACGATGTGCAGGGCACTGGTGCAGTAATTCTGTCCGGCTTTTTGAATGCTGCCAAGCTGTCGTCGGCTGCTTCTGGTCAGCCCCTGACATCCCATAGAATTCTCTTCCTTGGCGCGGGATCCGCTGGGGTTGGTGTGGCTATCGCTTCTCAGTTTCTTCAAGCTACAAGGCCTCACACAAGAAGAGGCCAGACAGCGTATTTACCTGGTCGACTCTCAAGGCTTAATTTTCGATTCCCGCGGACCAATGGCGGAGCATAAGAAGTGTAGGCCATCGTCCGTTTCCGGGTATTTGATTTCCTTACGACTGGCAAATTAGATTTCTCTCGAACAGACTATAATGGTCCGCCCTTATCGAATTTGACCGAGATTGTTGAGTATGTGAAGCCGACAGCATTGTTCGGTTTCCACCATAAAGGTCATTATTCCCACAACATATATCTCGGCCTCTTGTTGACGTTCCGCAGGGCGCCTTCAATCAAGGGGTCATTGAGGCGATGGCTGCGAACAATGTCCGGCCCATCATATTCCCCCTCTCCAATCCTGTCCGACTCTCCGAATGCGAGTTTGAGGAGGCCCTGAGATGGACAAACGGGCGTGTGCTGTTCGCATCTGGTTCACCATTCCCCGATGCTTCGTGGGAGGGTAAGGTCCATTACCCCGGCCAAGGCAACAACATGTATATATTCCCAGGTGAACATTCAAGTATCCCGTGCCGTATGCTTGTTCCTGACAGCTGTGTTAAATTTAGGCCTGGGTTTAGGATCTATCCTGAGCCGTGCAAGCGCTGTCACTGACGCAATGGTCGAGGCTTCGTCTCTAGGCCTTGCTGATTCCCTTAATGAAGATGAGAGTGACTCGGAGCTTCTCTACCCCCGCCTGAATCGCATCCGTGAAACTAGTGCTTATATAGCCATGCGTGTCATTCGCAAGGCCCAAGAGGAGGTCCGTAACGCATAATTTTGCATTCATACAAATTGAATTTTACCGCCGGGTTATTCAGGGCGTTGACAGAAACATTGATCTGCGATCCCTCAGTGATACACAACTCCTCAATTTCGTGAAAAGCAAGATGTGGAATCCATGACTCCCCAGTTTGTTGCGCCCCGTAATTCAGCGATAGATCATATTATGGATTATAGATATGTACCTTGGTATTAATAGATGGACACACTAACCGTCTGACCATTACTACTGGCATGTGTATGGCAAGTTACATGTCATGTCATGACGGCTTACCAGTCTCATCAGTTTCACGTATGCGACCCTATTACTTCATTGTTTGGTATGGGCCAAAGTTATCAAAAATCCGAGACATGCTTAACCTTCTAGGCTGTTTCTGCGGCTTCGAGAATTCCGAAAAAAAAGCGCATGTGACGGTATGTCGAGCGTTTTTTCGTACCCGCTGAGGACTTTGCTGTGGGGCCCTATGTAGGCGTGATGTCATCATCACCCTGGGTAAGCGATTCGTGGCAGGGCATCCTGATGTGCTCGCCCGTGTCTCGGAAGGTGTAGTGGGTCCCCCATTAGGAAACCACAAATGACCCACAAGATCCCTGAACAGTACTGCCATAATTTCTCTTTTTGTCAGTTCGAGAGGCCATTAGGGTACGTCGGGGGCCGCATCAATTTATATTATAGATAGTTTCACAAACTATCTATAAGCTGATTGCAGAGGAGTCGTCAACGTCAGCGACGCTAATTTCTTACTAAGGCCTTGCATGTGGTGTACATGTGGTGTACGGGTGTACGGACAACAATCCGATGAGGTGAGGCAACAACTCAATTTGACTGTCCTGTTAGGTCGGTTTCCCATCGCGCGCGCCAACTTGATTCTATCTTCCCAGTACGTCCAACGATTCCCCCGTTCATTAAGGAATTAATATGGACAGTGATCCTTCTTCCTGTGGCCTACATTAAGCTTCGATAGAGTCATCCGTAGTTTTTCCGCAAGTAAAGTCTCCGACAAATCCACGGCGGACGGGTCGATCGCACCTCACCCCCGTACATTTCCAGGTCCAGGCACCGAAAGGCGGTGGTGGGTTATGAAACCACTTTGGCAAAGCCGCCACTCACTGCCGCCTGGCAGGCAGTACACGATCATGTTGGCAACCTGTGCACGAGATTTAATATGCCATATGTTCTCGGACGCACGTGGGTTAGATTGCGTTCATGTTCACCCGGGAAACTGTCTCGCCGGCCGTGTCCAACAACTCGTCCATCACATTTTTCCCAGATGTCAGGACCATCTTTGTTCACGGGCTGAAAGAGCCGGTAGACTCTGATGGTTCGCTAACCCGGGGAAAACACAAATACTCGCGTGTTCCCATCAGGGGATATAGTACGTAGGAACAAAGCTGACTGGAACGCGATGATGGATTGCCGGATATAGGTCAATCCCATTCACACGCAAAAGACAATAATGTTCGTCCATACTCCACCTTGAGCAACTCGCGTGCCCCAAGGTTCGTTGTTCCATATGGACAGTGCTACCTTCTCAGGCCTCCCCTTACAGCATCCTTCCTTGGCGACTCGTATGCTTCTCGGAACTGGTCAGGACCCTGAGGGGGATGAATGCTTCTTCTACTATTCTTCTATATATTATTGTTCCGAAGGATCAGATATTCGACGCGCCACTTTTGCTTCGCGGCCCGGCAAGTTCATATCGGCACAGCGCACAGAGGTCAGCTGGCTTGCGTAGGTTGTCCTTTAAGGCAGGAGTGTCGCGTTATCGCCCTGGGGTACCTCGCGACTGGGATAAAGTTGCGATTCAAGTGACATGGGGGGGGGTGATATGAAAGCGAGATTTGGGTTTTAGAAAAAAGGAGCAGAGCCGTAAAGAGAGATCTCACATGACGGGCCAAAACCCGCAAAATTTTGAGCCACCATTCCCAGTCCCTCCCATGTCCATCATCGGACTGGATTTTTCTCGATCTCCCTCTCGTCCCCTCTCGATCCATGGTGCAAAGGCACATCTGATTTTCCGCTCGTGGGGGCCCACGATCGTTGACGAGTCGATATTTTGCCCCGTTTCTGCCTTCCTCTTGAGCGAGAAATTAGCTCATGCCCAGTTCTGCATACATCATGTCCCGATCTGCTTCGGTGCTTTCGGGATCCCGTCCGAACCGGATCGTCGGGCGGACTGGGCTGCTCTCGTCCCTTTCTTTTGTCCACAGCCCCCCAGCGGCCATAGTCCATCGAGGCTGGACTTTGAAGCTAGAACGGCCTCGTAGAATGTGTAGAGCGGGCCCTGTCTGTCATGAGTAATAGGAATATCATTTACGATTCCGCCATTTACGATTCCGCTGTCATTCCTTCCTTCCTTCCTGGTCACACACCCCACACCGCGGGCCTTCCATTAATGTAATTCCACATACGTGCCAGGCACGGTCAACATGTTCCAGAAACGTTGCGGCGAGCAACTCGTCAGACGACACGCTTAAATGATCCAAAAACGACGATGGCGTCTGTCAGCCAGAGAGACCCATTTCATTTCTCGCCGCCATCGGGTTCTCGTGCTATCGCGATTGCGGCACGACCAAACTCGAGTCTTTTCCTTCGCTGCTGGCAACCTGGTACAGCTGGAATCTTCGAACACGGCTGGACACCGGCTCACAGGCTCAGCCGTCCCGTTTGTCCCAAGCCGATCTAGTCATCCAAAACAAAACACACAACACAAAAAAAAATGGAAAACACCAAAGAGAAAAGGGACAAGGCAAGGCGGACTCGGAAAGAACAAAGGGAGAGTCATACTTTACTTTACTTTACTTAGCCTACACGTTTACTGTAACGTGTCAAATCCCGTCGAGCGTGGCCGTACCTCGCTGCATACAAAATGACACCCGTTTAGCCAAATCCAGTCTGGTTGGTGCCCTGTGGTGTGCTCGCCCTCGGCGACTCCCCGGCACGTAATATCGGTTGGAGCGTTGCGTTGGATAGGCCGAACCTTAAGCTAAGGTCAGGGTTGACCAGTAAAAAATCTCAGTCCGAGCGCCTGTTGGAAATTCCATTCGCCACCCACCCAATTCCCATTTTGCTAGTCGTTGGACCTTGACCTTGACCTTTTTGTCGCTGTGGCTCGAGTGGGCGGGTGTGTGTGGCGTGCCTTGTGTCCGCTCGCTGATGGAACTTTACCTCGCCTGCGTGTTCGTGAACCAAATTCGTAAAACCGCACCTCCTTCCCCGATTACCGATCCCCGTCAATTTTTGGGGCTTTACCGCATGGCAAAAAGAAGTCCCGTAGGCTCTCTGTTTTAGTCGGCAGCTGTGCGCTATTCATCCGCCGCCCCGCCGCCAGTTCCGATCATCGCAAGTGGTGGCCCTTTGAAATGTGTATCATATAAGTTAGTCCCATCGTCAAGCTGTTTTACCGAGACGGCCTCAAACCCTGTGGGAGAGGAGAAAATGTGCGGCAAGTCCGGGTCCTTTTTTATTTTCCTATCAATCTATACCTTCCATTTCATCGTATTGCCGAATAATGCCATAAGACGGAGGTGGGTATGCGACACACTCTAAACAAAAAGGAGCTGGCATAGTTCGCTGACATGCAATACAAAAATAGTACCGTCACATAAAGTTCCCTTTTTCGACACCCGGGCCGTGGGCTGCCGCGCAACGCGCTTGGCCACCGTATTACGGGACTAATCCGAGTTAGATAGCAGGAATGCGCCCCAGATGACTCACCAGGGAACGCAAGCACAGGCCCGAACCCTAAGTGTATATCCTGAGGAAAAAAATAAATGGCAATGGGAATGCAAAAGGCAATGTGTACGTGTTCCCCGGGTTCTTGACGCGTTTGGAGATTAAGGTGGAGAGAGAAAGGCAAGCGCCGGCATTGGATGTGAAGTAATACCGACAAGCGAATTAACACACGCGTTGACTATAATATCATAATTCCGTTATACGCTCGGTCTGGACCTTTTCATTGTTTTGTTTCACTGGCCTCGCCTACCTGCCCATCCAACCCTATAGGGAATACAAATTGAAATACATCATCAATAACGGAAAAAAAAAAAGTTCCTCACCCCATCAACGACGAGAAGTTCGCCACAAACGTACTGGCTAGCTCGGCTGGCAAGAAAAATGATTGGACCACGCGCAGCTGGGATACGCTCAGTTATCTGGCGAAGGCGTACTGGATCAGTCAATAGCTTCTCATTCCTGGGAAGAGATGGAGCGTCAGCGTATGACCTTCTCCGGTTAAATGAAACAAGGATGATGTTCGAGAATTGAGGGGTGTTCTCATGCGATGATAAGATTACGGGCCGCGGACGGGCCGAGGAAGTCTGGCGTTTTTTTGGCGATTGCCAGCGGACGCCCACGAGGCAACACTCGCTGGTACGTTGCCCTTGACAGGGGTCCTTGCTCACAACTGCGCTCACATATCGGTGGCGATATAGCCAGGACAAATCCCGTTAACCTGAACGTTGTACTGGCTCCACTCATTGCTCAGGGCCTTTGTAAGCTGGCCCAGGGCGCCTTTGGCGGCCGCGTACGCAGGAACTGTTACACCACCTTGGAAGGTAAGGAGAGAACAAAAGTTTATGATTTTTCCTTTACGCCTCGGAACCATGTGACGTCCAGCGGCTTGAGAAAGGAGCCAGACTGACTTGAGATTGACGTCCAAGACCTGGAAAGTAAACGGTAAGATAAATGAAGGGGTCGAGGGGTGAGATATGAGCGCGCATGATTATAATAAGTAAAGTAAAGGATAGATGTGGTGCGTAAACGGGAACGTACATCATCCCAATCTGTCTCTAAAAAGTCAAGGCTCGGTGATCGCCGTTGGATGCCAGCACAGTTGACAAGGACATCGATGCGGCCTCCCATGACATCCAAAGCCCTCTGAAACACGCCCTTTACGGCATCGAGATTGTTCAAATCGCAGTCAACAATCTCAGCAGTGGCACCTAGTTCCCGGATAGCTTTGACGGTGTCAAGGTTTGGTGGCGCATCGGCGTGCGGCTCACGAAGGACGAGGCAAAGATTGGCACCAGCTTGGGCAAGTGCGATTGCGCAAGCTGCACCGATGCCTTAATTGGGGTTGACATTGAGGTCCATCCATGAGATAGTTGGGAATAGGAACGGTTAGCAAATCCAACTACAAAGAAAGGGAAGCGAAGAGGAGTGAGACTGACCCCGGGAGGCGCCCGTGATGAGGACATGTCGACCGGACAAGTCAAAGAGAGAGGGAGAGGGTATGGAGGGGGTGGGCTCCATCGAGTCTAATTCGCCTGGGGTCGAGAGGAGAACGAAGAGTCCTGGGAGGGGTGTGTTGAGTATTAAAATCACGGAGGATCGGATGGTCGAGCCGGGGAACTGAGAAGGGTCGGGGACAGGATGATGGAATTGAGGAGACCAGATCTGGACTGGATCGGACCAGAACACGGCTTGGGTGAGGCCAGGGGAGGGAGTACTGTATGGCCGGGGCGGGGGAGAGGGAAATGAAACTGGGCGCGGTGCGGGTGAGCGGCTAAAGATGCATGGACGAGTCGGAGAAGGAGAACGACAGCCCGGCGGGGGATGGGAAGGAGATCTAGATGATCGCGCACGGAAACTCGCGGCGGATGCTCGGTCCGTAGGGATGGAAAGGAGGCGAAGACCAGGGTCAGTTTCCTGCTACTCACTCTGGCTCACTTGGCTCTCCCCGCTGTCTATTCTATTCTCGTTCCAATCTTATTTCACTCGCTTTTTTTGTCCGCGACGCTTTGCCTTTTTGGCTTAAATATCCATGCCATCCCTCCCCCCTTCCTCCATTCCTCCCTCCCATCCATCCTCTCCTCACTCTCATGTCTCCCGCCGCACTCCAACAACAACACGCTGCTGTCCTCCACGGTCCCAAGGATCTCAGGGTAGACTCCCGTACCTTATGGCCCCCTCAACCCGGTCAGGCCCAGGTTGCCGTTGTATCCACTGGCCTCTGCGGCAGCGATTGTACGGTTTCTCCTTCGCCAGCCACCGTCGCCTTCTCACACACCCCCTCTCTTATGCACAGTACATTATTACCTTCATGGCCGCAATGGTGATTTTGCCCTCCAATCGCCCCTAGTTCTCGGTCACGAAGCTGCCGGTATCGTGACCGCAGTCGGTCCCGGCGTCAAGAACTTGGTAGTCGGCCAACGAGTGGCTATTGAGGCTGGCGTTATGTGCAAGAAATGCGACTACTGCCTCAAGGGCCGCTATAATCTGTGCAAAAAACTTCGCTTTGCAAGCAGTGCAAAAACATTCCCTCATCTTGACGGCACCCTTCAAGACCGCATGAACCATCCTGCCCATGTCCTCCATCCGTAAGCCCCCCTTCCCCTCTTACGTTAATTTGTGGTACCAATACCTGTCACCTTGGACAGCCTCCCCCAGAGCGTCTCCTTTGAAGAGGGTGCTCTGGCTGAACCCCTCTCCGTTCTCATCCATGCATTCCGCCGTGCCGCGTTCTCAGCAGGCCAAACAGCCCTCGTCTACGGTGTCGGTACTATTGGCCTATTAGCCTGTGCGCTGGCAAAGGCTCATGGCTGCTCGCGTGTCGTCGCCGTTGATATCAATCAAGCCCGTCTCTCCTTTGCCAAGCGGCACGGCTTTGCTGAAGATGTGTTTTGTCTCCCTGCCATCTCAAAAGCAAAGTCACCAGAGGACCAACTCCGAAGGGCAAGGGAAAATGCAGATCGCCTCCTCGAGGCCTTTGGCGAGGACAACGGGTTTGACGTGGTGTTCGAGTGTACTGGCGCTGAATCATGCATACAAATGGCAATCCACGTACGAAATTTCCCACCCGTATTCCCCGGCTGTAAGGTCAACTGACGTCGTTCTCGGCCCCCTTGGCTATTTAGGCGGCGATCACAGGTGGTAGGGTGATGCTTATCGGAATGGGAACCCGCAACACTTCCCTCCCACTTTCAGCGGCGGCATTGCGAGAAGTGGACATCCAGGGTTCCTTCCGATATGCAAATACATATCCAGAGGCGCTCGCACTCCTTGCCTCTGGCAAGTTACAAAATCTCGACAAGCTTATCACGCATCGATTCACCCTTTCCAACACCGCACACGCGTTCGATCTCCTCACTCGTGGTATTGATGAACGAGGGAATATGGTCCTCAAAGTTATGATTGGGCCCGAAGCATCCTCGACTCGTCATTAATTGTTTGTTATAAATTAAGCAATACGAGTATACCCCGTTACACGTGAGACATGCGCCCTAGATGGATATTCCATCATGCCGCTGGATGTCCTTTGGAGCGCCCGCAATTCGTTATTATCAGTTGTCGTGTCGATCTGCGCCTGTTGTTATTACGGCCTAGAATCCTATTTAAATGCCATTTGCAGCTGTCTTAATTATCCGTAGACAAACGTCCGTGTGAATTCTTTTCCCGGATTGGGAAGACTTGGACGGTTATCTCAGTTCAGGCATTCCATTCCATTCCATCCATTCATTATTGTCGTGTATCGCCACCTCCGAGTCGGCGTGTCAATCAAGCAATCTCGAGGCATTACCATCACCCACGGGTCCCTTATGATGATAAAGCGTCTGTGGATGAAAATCGATCGCAGATCAGGGTGTCGTTTGTCAAACTGCGATGGGTACTGTGGGTAGCGATGCCGTTTGAAGAGAGGGGTGAGAGGAGAGAACCCATGACATTAGTCGTATGCCCGAAACAAGACAAGTGCAGAACGTGTATTGTATTTTTGGTGTACCCCGGTTGCTGACGCAAGTCGCCCCTCCCTCCTCGAGGGCTGTCCCACACCAGACCCCACCTGTGATGTAACCAAGTAGCCACCCATCCCCCGCACGAATTCCGTATGGGTTTGAAAAAACTGTATCTGCATGCGGCAAGCCTGTGACGTCGATGATGGTAGAACCCATATGGACTCTATACGACACAGAAAAACTTCCTTGACCCGTTACCCTCGGGTGGTCGATTTGAGTTGGATTGGAATTTCGCAACCGCGTCATCACGCGTTATTATTATTTTTGCAAAAATCGCTCAAAATGAAAACATCACAAGACCAGACACCCGCTCCTCTGCTGCCCCTCCTCTACTTTGAAAGCTAAAACCTATTTTTCAAATTTCTCTCTGACAACGCCACTTTTTGCCCCATCATCACACTGGGCATAAACCGAGGTGACGATCATCGACCGAGGGGCTTGCGCTCACGCCGAAGCCGGGCTTGCCTCGATTGCGACTGAGCAAACTTTTTTGGAACCCCGCGTCCGTCCGAAGCGTGCGCACTCCGGACCGAACTCCCCGAGATGATGATTAAGAGCTGCGTGGGGCGTGCGTGGGGCGCGTGTGCTGCTTTCTCACTAGCAGTATAGAATAGAGAAATATAAATAGAGAAACGCAAGGGACGAGGGTAGAGGGTCACTGGTCACTATAACTTCCGAGATCTCGTAAGTTATAG
>WNFQ01005084.1_pt1 | contig 12308 bp, 15 predicted proteins | sample 5400171 | NCBI WGS metagenome assembly WNFQ01 (sample SAMN13153356, study PRJNA577476) | soil metagenome | isolation source: 20 cm soil under Madrone tree | place: USA:California | collected 2016-06-14
AGTGGCCGACGTGCTGCGGGCGATGGAGGCCGACGCCAAGATCAAGCTGAAGGAGCTGCGGGTGGACGGCGGCGCCTCCGCGAACAACCTGCTGATGCAATTCCAGTCGCACCTGCTGGGCGTTCCCGTGGTGCGGCCGAAAGTCACCGAGACCACGGCGTTGGGCGCGGCCTACCTCGCGGGATTGGCGGTGGGCTACTGGAAGGATCAGAAACAGATCGCGGCGCAGTGGCAGGTGGACCGCCGCTTCCTGCCCGCGATGAAGCCCGCGCAGCGCAAGCAGCTCGAGGCCGGCTGGCGCAAGGCGCTCGAGCGGGCCAGACGCTGGGAAGAGGCGGACTGATGGAAGTCATCATTCAGCGGGACTACCAGCAGATGAGCAGGGTGGCGGCGCGGATCGTCGCCGAAGTGCTCAACACCAAACCGAATGCCGTGCTCGGGATGGCGACCGGATCCACGCCCCTGGGCCTGTATCAGGAGTTGGTGCGACTCCACAAACAGGAGCAGCTCGACTTCGCTCGCGTGACCACGTTCAATCTCGACGAGTACGTGGGCCTGACGTCGAATCACCCGCAGAGCTACCACTATTTCATGCACGAGCACTTCTTCCAGCACGTGAACATCCCGCGGCACAACATCAATATTCCCTCGGGGACGACCAGCAACTACCCATCCTTCTGCAAATGGTACGAGGAGCGCATCACGGAATGCGGCGGGATCGACCTCCAGATCCTGGGCATCGGCTCCGACGGCCACATCGCCTTCAACGAGCCGACGAGCTCGCTCAGCTCGCGCACGCGGCTCAAGACGCTGTCCAAACAGACCATCGACGACAACGCCAGGTTCTTCGAGCGCCGGGAAGACGTGCCGGTGTACGCCATCACCATGGGCGTCGGCACGATCCTCGATGCGCGCAAGCTGCTGCTGGTGGCGAGCGGCAAGACCAAGGCGAAGGCGATTGCGCAGGCGGTCGAAGGGCCGGTGACCAGCATGGTGACGGCCAGCGCGCTGCAGCTGCACCGCGACGCGGTGGTGATCGTGGACGAGGAAGCGGCGGCGGGACTGACCATGCGCGACTACTACGAGTTCATCTACGCCGCCAAACCGGCGGCGCCGAGGGCGTAGGTGAGCGATCGTCCGATCATCCGGGTCCAGCACGTCGTCAAGTCGTTCGGGAAGGTGACGGCCGTCAATGACGTCACGTTCGACGTATGGGCCGGCGAGATCTTCGCCTTTCTCGGTCCGAACGGCGCCGGCAAGACCACCACCATCAAGATGCTCACCACCTTGCTCCGCCCCACGACCGGGTCGCTCGAGCTGGACGGCCTCGACCCCGCTGCGGACCAGACGGAAGTCCGCAAGCGGTTCGGTGTCGTGTTCCAGGACCCCAGTCTCGACAGCGATCTGACGGCGTGGGAGAACATGGATATCCACGGCGTCCTGTACCACGTCCCGCGTCAGGCACGGCGGGAGCGGAGCGAGACCCTGCTCCGAATGTTCGAGCTGTGGGAGCGGCGCGACGATTTGGTGAAGACGTTCTCTGGCGGCATGAAACGCCGGCTCGAGATCGCCCGCGGGTTGTTGCACACGCCGAAGGTGCTGTTCCTGGACGAGCCGACGCTCGGCCTCGATCCGCAGAGCCGCAATCAGATGTGGACCCACGTGCGGAACCTGAATCAGGCCGAGCGCGTGACGGTGTTCCTCACGACGCACTACATGGACGAGGCCGACCGCGTGGCGGATCGCATCGCGGTGATCGACAATGGGCGCATCGTCGCCATGGGTTCGTCCGGGGAGCTCAAGCAGCACACCGGCACCGATTCGCTCGAAGCGGCCTTCCTCGCGCTCACCGGCACGACGATTCGCGACGAGAGCGCCACGGCCGCCGATCAGATGCGGCAAGTGTCCCGCGTCTGGAGGCGCTAGTCGCGTGAGCGTCGTCTATATCCTGTGGCTGCGGGAGGTGAAGAAGTACCTGCGGTCGCGCGTCCAGATCGTCGCGTCCCTTGGCTCTCCCCTCATGTACCTGGGCGTGCTCGGGTTCGGCCTGGGCCCCGTATTCCAACGCGCCGGCGAAGGCAAGTATCTCCAGTTCATGGCGCCCGGCGTGATCGGCATGACCGTGCTGTTCACCGCCATGTTCTCGGGGATCGCGATGCTGTGGGACCGCCAGTTCGGATTCCTGAAGGAGACGCTCGTCGCGCCGGTGCCGCGCCTGCTGATCATGATCGGCCGCACGCTCGGCGGTGCCACGGTCGCGGTGCTGCAGGGCACGCTAATTTTCGTGGTGACGCTCATCGCGGGCTTCCGCCCCGTGAGCCTCCTCGCCGTGCCACTCGCGTTCCTCGTCATCGGGTTGATCGCCGTGATCTTCTCGGCGCTTGCGACCGCGATCGGGTCGAGCCTCAAGGAGATGCAGGGCTTTCAGATGGTGATGAACTTCCTCGTGATGCCGACCTTCTTTCTCTCCGGTGCGATCTATCCACTCGAGGGACTCCCCCGAGTCCTGGGGGCGCTCACGCGGGTCGATCCGCTCACTTATGGTGTCGACGGGGTGCGCGGCCTGCTGACCGGGCGGACGCATTTCGGGGTCGCGTTGGACGTGGCCGTGCTGCTGGGAGTTGGGGTCCTGTTCGTGGTCTTCGGCGCGTGGCGGTTCTCAAAAATCGAGGCTTAGCATGACGCTTTTGCCTTTACTTCTGGTAGCGCAGATCGCGGGGAGGCAGGCGATCGTGTATACGACCGCCGAGAGCACCACCTTCCGGCTGACGGCCACCGACACCCTGACGTTCAAGGCGTCGGAGCCGACGTCGGAAGGGAAGCTGTACGTCTTCGTCGATCCGCGGAAAACGTTCCAGCCGTTTCTGGGAATCGGGGGCCCTGACGGACGCCGCGGCGGAGACCTTCGCCAAACTCCCCGCGGCCCGTCAGGATGAGCTTTTGGCGGCGTATTACAGCACCGACCGAGGGATCGGGTACACCCTGGGCCGGACCAACATCAACAGCTGCGACTTCTCGAGCGAGAGCTATACGTACGTCACGGAGGGTGATAGGGACCTGCGCTCCTTCTCCATCGCGCACGACCTGCGCTTCAAGATTCCGCTCATCAAGCGAGCGATGGCCGCCAGCGGAAACCGGCTCAAGCTGTTCGCCAGTCCGTGGAGCCCGCCGGCGTACATGAAGGACAACAACGACATGCTGCACGGGGGACATCTGCGCCCCGAGTATTTCCCTGCCTGGGCCATGTATTACACGAAGTTCATCGAGAGCTACCGCAGGGAAGGGGTGCCGGTGTGGGGCATCACCATTCAGAACGAGCCGATGGCGACCCAGACGTGGGAATCGTGTGTCTACCAGAGCGCGGACGAGCGGGACTTTCTCAAGAACCATCTCGGTCCGGTGATGGCGCGGCAGGGGCTGCGCGATGTCAACATCATCGTCTGGGACCACAACCGCGACCTCATCGTCCAACGGGCGCAGGCGATCTACGACGATCCAGCGGCCGCGAAGTACGCCTGGGGGATCGGCTTTCACTGGTATGAAGACTGGTCGGGTGGACAGCAGATGTACGGCAATGTGGCGCTGGTGCACCGGCTCTACCCCGATAAACACATCCTCTTTACCGAGGGCACACCGGCGAACTTTGATTCGACGGGGTATGGGCGCTGGAGCCTGGGAGAGGCGTACGGCCGGTCCATGATCAACGATTTCAATTCAGGGACCGAGGGATGGACCGACTGGAATATTCTACTGGATGAACGGGGCGGTCCGAACCACGTGGGGAATTTCTGCTTTGCACCGATCCATGCCGACACGCGGACGGGCCAGCTCATCTACACCAATTCGTACTACTACATCGGCCATTTCTCGAAGTTCGTCCGTCCCGGCGCCAGACGGATTCTGGCGTCACCGAGCCGCAGCATGCTGCTCACCACGGCCTTCGTGAACCAAGACGGGAAAGTGGTCGTGGTCGTCATGAACTCGACGGCAAAGGGCGGACCGTACAACCTCGCCGTCGGCGCTGTTTCGGTCGAGATTAATGCGCGGCCACACTCCATTCAGACCGTGGTGTTTTAGAGGAGCTCCGTTCGGCTGCTCCGCTCAGGTGCGCGTGCGCGCGAGCCGCCACGCCCACACGGCCAGCCCGGCACTCAGCGCGACGATGATGACGTCGCTGGCGAACAGGTGAGACCGGTCGATCACCTCCCACACATGGGCGACCGTGATGACGGCGAACAGCATGCCGGTCGTGTACAAGTACGCTTTCATGGGCTGGGCCTCGTTGTGAACATCACGTTCGAGAGTTGGTATTCTCGTCAATGGGGAACATGGTGTCTCATAGCGTCGGCTGGCAACCGATCGTGAACATCTCGACCATGCTGGAGGAGGCCCAGACCGGTCAGCGCTGCGCGGTCTGGAACAGCGGCAGGTAACGCTCGTACCCCTCCGCTTGCAGGCGCTCGACCGGAATGAAGCGCAGCGCGGCCGAGTTGATGCAGTAGCGCAGGCCCGTCGGCGCCGGGCCGTCGTCGAACACGTGACCCAGGTGCGAATCGGCATGGGCGGACCGAACCTCGGTCCGCGTCATGAAGAGCGACCGGTCGGACTTCTGGCGCACGTTCGCCTCCTCGAGCGGCTTGGTGAAGCTTGGCCACCCGGTGCCCGACTCGAACTTGTCGAGCGAGCTGAACAGCGGCTCTCCGGAGACGACATCCACGTAGATACCCGCCTGGTGGTTGTCCCAGTACTCGTTGTGGAACGACGGCTCCGTCGCCTCGTGCTGGGTCACCTGGTACTGTAACTGGGTCAGCGACCGCCGCAGCTCGGCGTCGCTCGGCTTTGTGTCGTGCATGGTCGATCGTACCTCCGTCGATGGGGCTTCGGCGCCCCATATTTCCCGCAGGCGCCGGTCGCGGCCACACGCGACGCGATACATGCCGTACCGCACCGGATTCTTGCGGTAGTAGTGCTGGTGATACTCTTCCGCCGGGTAGAACGCTGTCGCCCGCACGACGCCCGTGGTGAGCCGTTTCCCGAAGCGTACCTCGAGCGCGCGACGCGAGGCCGCCGCCACACGGTGCTGCATCGTGTCGCGATAGAAGATCGCCGTGTGGTACTCAGGGCCGTGATCGCAGAATTGGCCGTCGGCCTGGGTGGGATCGATGTCGTGCCAGAACGCGTCCACCAGCCGCTCATACGTGATCTTTTCGGGATCGTACACCACCTGCACCGACTCGAGGTGTCCGGTCTGGCCGGTGGACACCTGCTCGTAGGACGGGCGCGGCACGGTGCCGCCCGTGTAGCCCACGGTGACGGACACGACGCCCGCGACCTGGTCGAAGGCGCGCTCCATGGACCAAAAGCAGCCGCCCGCGAAGGTCGCGGTGTCGAGCGGCACGGTCGTGATGACAAGCGCAAGCAGCAGGTTCATGGGCTGAACGTAGGCGGGCGCCCCGCGCGTGTGAAGCGCCTGGCCGCTTTCTTAGAGCTTTCTCACGGAGCTCACACTCCCTGCGCCGGCGGGCCCGCCGTAGGTTTGGCTACGTGCAGATTCTCCTCGTCGAGGACGACCGCGAGCTGCGGCGTTTCCTGAGCAAGGCCTTCCGTGAAGAGGGCTACGCCGTCACGGAGGCCGACACCGGCGACCGGGCACTGGAGCGCGCGCTGGGCGGGACGTACGGCTGCATCGTCCTCGATGTGATGCTGCCGGGACGGGACGGCTTCAGTGTCGTCTCGGAGCTCAGGGCGCGGGGGGTCTTCACGCCGGTCCTTCTGCTCACCGCCCGCGACGAGCTGGAGGCGCGGGTGAAGGGTCTGGAAGGCGGCGCCGACGACTACCTCACGAAGCCGTTCGACCTGCCGGAATTACTGGCACGGGTGCACGCGCTGATTCGCCGCGCCGAGCTGCGGCACCAGGACGCCACGCTCAAGGTCGGCGATCTCATGCTCGACCCGTTCACGCGTCGCGTCACACAGGGTGAGCGCGTGGTGGATCTGAGCCCCCGCGAGTTCGCCCTGCTCGAGTTCCTGATGCGCAACGCCGGCCGCTCCGTGTCCCGCTCGCGCATCGCTGAAGCGGTGTGGAACTACCAGTTCGATCCCGAGACCAACGTGGTGGACGTGTACGTCAACTACCTCCGGAAGAAGCTGAGTTTTGCGGGCCGGACCGCGCCGATCCGAACGGTGCGCGGCGTCGGGTACCGGCTCGACGGAGACGCCACGTGAACGAACTCCGGCTGGGCGCAGTCCTCACGCGGCGGTTCACGCGCGTGGCCTGGACCGGGCTCGCGGGCTATGCGCTGCTCGTGGTCGCGCTGTTCGCCGTGGCCGCGGAAATGTCGCTGCGACGCTCGCTCGAGCACGCGGCCGACCTCACCCAATCGCTGCTCGGCGCCTACCGCGACTCGACCAGCGAGCCGGGGGGCGTCATGCCCTCCGCGCTTGCCGACCGGCTCGTCGCCATGGGGGGCCAGGTGGTGATCACCCGCACCACCACCGGTGCCGGAGGAAAGCAGGACGTCTACTTCGTGTCGCCCGACATGCCGGCGAAACGGCTCGAAGGCCTGCCGGCGAGCGCGTCACCGGACGACGTGCGCCGGGTGCTGCTCGCCGCGATCACGCAGCGCGCCCGCTGGCGCTACCGCGTGCTGCACCGCGCGTCGGGTGTGTTCGACATCTACGTCGTGGCGAGCCGGGAATCGTACGTCGTCGCGCTGGGCGCGCTCGCGGCCGCGGCGGCGCTGTTGCTACCCGGCGCGGGGCTCGCCGTCGCCCGAGGCGCCCGTCAGGCGGTCGCCGGCGCGCTGCGCCCACTCGAGCGCGTCGCCGCCGAGACGCGCGCCATCGGTCCGGCGGAGCTGGGCACCCGGCTTACGAGTCCCACGGGGCAGGCGGAGGTCACGGAGCTCGCGGACTCGGTCAACCGCATGCTCGAGCGGGTGGATCGCGCGCACCGGGCCCTCGAGGCCTTCACGGCGGATGCGAGCCACGAGCTGCGCACGCCGCTCACTCACCTGCGTGCCCAGGTCCAGTGGGCCGCCGCCGACGGCCGCACCGAGGCGGAGACACGCGAGGCGCTGGGGGCAATGGAGCGCGTGCTCGACCAGACGGCGAAGCTGGTCGAGGAGCTGCTCCTGATCGCCCGCGGGGAAAATCGCCAGTTGGCGCTGGCGCATGCGCCCTTCGAGCTCACAGCAGTCGTGGACGAGGTGCGGGAGATCACGGAAGCGATGGCGCTCGGGAGAGATCTCGCCGTGGGCGCGAGGCCGTCTGCGCCGCGCTGGGCGTTGGGCGACGCCGACCGTACGCGCCATATCCTCTTGAACCTCGCCTCCAACGCCGTCCGCTACACACCGAGCGGCAGCATCACATTCGCGCTCGAGAGCAACGGGAAGCTGGTGGGCGTGAGCGTGCGAGACACGGGGCCGGGCATCGCCGCCGAGCACGTGGAGCGGATCTTCGACCGCTTCTTCCGCGTGGATCAGTCACGCAGCCGTGATCTGGGGGGCACCGGTCTCGGCCTGGCGATCGCGCGGCTCTTGGCCGAGCTGCAAGGCGGTCACATCACCGTCGACTCCGCTCCCGGCGCGGGCAGCACGTTCACGATGTGGCTGCCCGCTGCGGAGGGGCGCTAGTCTCGCCGAGCGAGTGCCCCCGCCGCCGTGTCGTGAATCGGCGTGGCGATCCCCGCCTCTTCCGCGAAGCGAGAAACTGCGCCACTGAGGATGTCGAGCTCCGTCGGTCCTCCGGCCTCGAGGTCGACCAGGAAGCTGGGCTTCATGCCGGGCGGCAGGCCATCGATTACGCCCATCACGCGCGCGGCCTCCCCCTCGGGGAGGCCGATCCCCCGTGGGCGCGCAACGGCAACGACTTCCTCGATCGCGCGCTGCAACAGTCGCCGCCCGAGCGGATCGGCGCGCAGCGGCCCGACGGCGGAGCGGGCGAGCCCGCACGCCGCCGCTACGCCTGCAAGAAACACGAACTTCTGCCACAGCTCCACCTGGATCCGATCGGACGCGCGGGCGTCCACCCCCGCGTCTCGGAACGCGCCGGCGATCCGATCGACCCGATCGCTGATCAGCCCGTCCAGCTCGCCGACGACGACGATCTGAAAGGGACTGCGCCGCTCGACGATGCCCGGCCCGACGCGAACCGCGCTGATCGTCGTGAGGCCACCGATCACGGCGCCGGGCGGCACATCCAGCTGCGCGAGGCGCTCCAGCGTCTCCACGCCATTCAGCAACGGCACCACCGTCGTTCCCTGCTCGGCGCAGCGCCGCACGATCGGAGCGATGTCCGCGAGCGAGTAGCTCTTGACGGCGAGAATCGCGAAATCGGCGGGGGCGACCGAGTCGAGACGAGCCGTCGCCGACACGCGTGCCCGGAAGGCGCCCTCCGGCGTCCGGATCTCGAGGCCGCGCTCCTGGATCGCCGCGAGATTGGCGCCCCGGGCGAAACAGGTTACCTCATGCCCGGCGTGCGCCAGCTGGCCGCCGTAATAGGCGCCAATTGCGCCGGTGCCTAGCACGATCACTTTCATGGAGTGCATCTTACCACGCCACGGCGATCGCCAGCGACCGGCAGATTCCTTCGCCAGACGGACAGACGCTCACTCGGAGGGTGCCGCGACGCGCACCGTCGGGCGGAGCGGCCGTCGGCGCCGCCGCAAAGTAGGCCGAGTCGGCAGTCAGGCGGGGTGAGTCGAAGCGTAGGACCGTCCCGTCGTCCAGCTCGAGCGCCGGCTTCAGGCGGGCGTTAATCTGTACGCCGGGCGCGGCCACGAGGCGGAGCGGGGGCCCCGCCTCGAGGGCGACGAGCGGCGGGCGGCCGCGACATGCGGTGGTGCTGAGCACCGCGACCAGAAGCGCGATCCGCATCATTCGGCAATCAGCTGCTGGATCCGCTGGTCCCACGTCCGAAACTCGGCGTCCTCGAGATGGAACTCGCCGTACCCCGTGTAGCGAATCATCCCCCGCTTGTCGATCAAGATGAAGCTCGGCCAGTAATGGATGTCATACGCATCCCACGTCCGGCGGTCGTTGTCCTGGGCATTCGGATACGTGATGCCCTGTCGGCTGAGCGCGCGGGCGACGTTGCTTTTGTCGTGCTCCCCAGCGTAAGGTGGAAACTCGGGGGTGTGGATGCCAATGATCGTGAGCCCGCGTTCTCGATATTGGCGGTCGTACGCCACCAGTGACGGCACGGTGCGCGTGCAGTTGCCGCAGGTGAACACCCAGAAGTTGAGCAGCACCACGCGGCCGCGCAGCTCAGACAGCCGCAGCGGCTGGTCGCTGTTGAGCCAGCTCATATTGGTGAGCTCGGGCGCCGGCGCCCCAGGACCCCTCGGGTCCACCGGCCGGAGCGCCGCAGTGGTGCCCGCGACGACTCCGGCCAGCACGAGGACTGCGATCGCAGAGTTTTGCATCACATCGTCTCAGCGAGCGGGGCGGCCCCGAAGTTGACGCTGAACCGTCGGCACCAGATGGATACGGCCCGGTACCTGCTCAGGTCGAGACCGGCCGGGACATCGTAGTTCTGGTCGCCGATGTTGCCCTTCAACGCGCCCAAGTCGATGAACCCGGCCTGCTTAGCCGCGGCCTCGTGCTGCACGTCACCCGCCGCCACGAGATACACGCGCACATCGGGGCCGTTGGAGGTCGCGAACTCCGTGAGCCGCAGGACACGACGACCGTCCGGGAGGCGATAGATCGTCGCGAGCCCGCGCGTCTCGTGGGCGTTCGTGTGGAACCGGCCGCTGGCGAGCTTCGCGGGTTCGTCGGCAGCCATGGCCGCCGGCGCCATCGCCGGATTTTCGCCCATCGCCGACATGGAGTGCTTCGCGGCGGGCAGCGGCTCGTTGACGGTTTTACTGATGACCAGCGCATCGGGCCGGAATAAGTACCACAGCGCAGCCGCTGCCACGACGACCGTGCCGACGAGTATGGATTTGCGGGTAGTCATTGTTTTCTTCCTTCCTCAGTGAGTGTCAGAGTAGGGGCGTGGCGCACCACGCCCCTACGGTTGTCAGTGACTCTAGAAAGCCGCGAGTCCTCTCGTGCCAGCCGGAAGGCCCCCGACCGGGCCGAGCGCCGTTAGGTGCCCGTCCGCCGCGACGCGGAACGCGTGGATCGCTTGCGCGCCGCCGGTCTGCAGCACATACAGGTAGCGGCTGTTGTGGCTCAGCGCGATGTCGTTGATGCCGGCACCGATCAAGGCGGTCCCGCCGTTGGCGTCCACCAGACTGATCGCGCCGTCCGGCGCGATCGCAAACGCCGAAACCGATCCCGCCCCGTTGCCGGTGAAGCCGAAGCGGCCGTCCGCGGTCACCACGGCCCAGCACGGCGCGCCCTGGTGCGTGGAGACGGCGCCGCTCACGAGCGCGGGTGTGCCGGTCGCGTCCAGCACGTAGGATGATGCGGAGCCCGCCGCTTCCGACACGAACAGATCGTTGCGCAGGCCGAAGGCGAACCCGAACGGCGTGCCGCCGGCGGAGGCCGTCGTCGTGGGGCCCGAGGCCACGCCGTTTGCGTCCACGGCGTACACGTCGAGCAGATTGGTGTTCTTCTCGGTCACCACCAGGCGGCTGCCGTCGGGGCTGAATTGCACCTCGGCCGGGCCGACGGTGGAGCCCGAGAGGGGCAGGGTCGCGCCCGCGATCGGTGTGAGGTCGCCGCTGGTACCGACCGTGAAGCCCGAGATGTTGCCGCTCCCGCCCGCGTTCAGCACGTACAGCACGTTGTCGTGCACGGTCAGGCTGATGGGCAGGGTGCCGCCCGACGCCGTGCGGCTCGCCAGCGCCAGGCCGGCCGGGCTCACAGCGAACACCGACACGTCGTTGGAGCCGGCGTTGACGGCGAACAGCAGGCGGCCGTCATGGCTCAGCGAGACCGCGCCCTGCGAGCCCAGACTCGCGCCCGTGCCGGTCCCTCCCGTTGCGACGCTGCCGGACGAGCTGAGCCTGCCATCGGCGCCGCGCGTGAAAACGGCCACCGCGTTACTCGCGGCTTGGTTCGTAAGCGTGTACACCGCGCCCGGACCGGCGAGGTCGCGCGTGACGTCGGCGTCGCGCGCCGCCTGCAGCGATGCGGTGGGGCTCGTGAGACTGCGGTTCTGGTCGCACGCGGTGAGCGCCGCGGCGGCGAGCGCGAGGAAAGCGAGGTGCTTCGTCATGGAGCGAAACCTCCGGAGAATTGTACATGCCATTGCTTCGTTCTCGGGAAGTAACGCTGCGGTCCGGCACAGCGGATCTACCGTGCGAGCGTTATGAGAGGCTTCTCATACTCCTCTCACGGCGTCAAGGAGTCGTCAGTTCCGTGGATCGTCGCCGGGATCCAAGTATTCGAGGCCCAACGGACCCATAGCCGTTACCTGCGTGACGTACTCGCCGGCTTTTGCCCAGTGGAAGTGGGACGTATTGCCGGGCAGAACGATGACGCTACCGGACGGATACGCCTTCACCTTTTCGCCGTCGAACCGATCGCCCAGGCCGATGTAGAAAACGCCGGACATGACCGTGTAGATTCTGTCCTCCGGGTGTCGGTGCGGCATCAGCTTCACGCCGGAGGGCACTTTGACCCTGATCACGTAGGGGCCGGGCTCTGAGGGCTGACCGACGAGGACGGCGAGGCGGACCGAAGGTGGGAACGCCGGGAATGGCTTCCAGTCGATCTCGTCGGGCAGGACCGATCGGAAAACGGCCTGGCCTGGCTGGTGGGTTCGAACCATTGCGGTTTTCCTCCTTGGGATCACCCGAAGGTGAACACGAAGGCCTCCACGCCCGCATCGAGAAACTCGATCTCGAACAGTCGATCACTGATGGGCGGCGGTTGGCGGATCAGCTGGTACAACCGCTGCTCGGTCACCGTGCCGTAGCCTTGGTCGTCCACGTCGCTTCCATGAGCGGCGCCGGGTGGCTGTCCGTCGATGAGCACGTGAAAGCGCACGGACCTTCCTCGCGCCGCCGGCCCCATGACGAGATGCAGGTCGCGGGCGTGAAAGCGGTATGCGATGCGCCCGTTGGCCTTGTTCAGCACAATCGTCCCCTTTTCCACCGTCCAATCACCGGAAAGCGCCCACTGATTGAGCCGTAACCGTGCGGGAGTGGCATCGACGCCACGCACAAAGTTCTCGGTGCGATCAGAGCCGAGATAGTTTTCCGGAGACTTCAGGTTGTCCCAATCGGCGGCAGCTTCGATACCACGACCATTGACCGAAACCAGATCACGACCGATTCCGCCGATTCCGGCCTCGGTCAGCATTTGCTGAATGGTCCGCTCCGACTGTTCGTAGTCACCCTCGCCGAATTGATC
>WNFQ01005549.1_pt1 | contig 12308 bp, 14 predicted proteins | sample 5400171 | NCBI WGS metagenome assembly WNFQ01 (sample SAMN13153356, study PRJNA577476) | soil metagenome | isolation source: 20 cm soil under Madrone tree | place: USA:California | collected 2016-06-14
GTCGGGTACTTCGACGAGATCACCCAGATCGCGACCGGCGGGCAATCGTCGGTGACGGCGATGGCGGGCTCCACGGAGCAGCAGCAGTTCCACGAGCCCTCTCCCGCGCGCCGGAAGGCGGCGGCGAAGCGATAGAGAAGCGCGTCCACGCCGCAACACTGAGAGCCGGGTGGCGCGAGCCGCTCGGCTCTCCTACTTTGGGGTTATGAAGCGCTCGACGCTGTATAGCGTCGCCGCCGTCCTCGCGGTCGTGGCGCTCTTCTTTTTCATGACCACCGCCCGGGCCAAGGTGCAGTGCCGCGTGTGCATGGAGTACCGCGGCCGGACCAACTGCGCCGCGGCCGTCGGGCCGACCGAGCAGGCCGCCCGCGAAGGGGCGCAGAGCACGGCCTGCGGGCCCGTCGCGAGCGGCATGGACCAGCAGATCGGGTGTGGCCGCACGGAGCCAGTCTCCGTGCAATGCAAGCCAAACTGATTATGATTGTGCCGTGTCCGACCTGTCGCTTCCCCGCACGCCCATTCCCGCGAATCTGCTCTTGACGCAGGGGGCGTCCCAGTCGGGCCAGATCTTCGTGATGGAGCGCGTCCCACATCACGACGGTCCGGAGACGGTCCTGGAGCTCCTGAACCGGCCGGAAGGCTTTTTCGCGTTCCGGCCAGCGGCGAACCACGACGTCCTGCTCATCTCGAAGATCCAAACGGTCTCGCTCTCGGTCGATCGCCAGGCGCCCATCGCCGACCCGGCCCGGCTCTCGGCCGCGCGGATGCTCGGCGTCGAGCTGGTCCTGACGGGCGGCTCCAAGATCGGCGGCTGGGCGAGCGCCGAGCTGCCGGAGCACCACGCGCGCCTGCTCGACTATCTCAACGCCTCCCGCGACTCCTTCTTCGCCGTGTGGACTCATGCGGCGACCCATTATGTCAACCGCGCGTACGTGCTGTACGCGCGCCCACTGGCCTGAGCGATGGCACCGCGGATCGATCCGTTCATCGACGTCCTGCTCCGGGAGAAGGGCGATCAGCTGTACCTCCTGCCGGATGAGCCCGTCACCATGGTGAAGGACGGCAAGCCGCGGAAGGTGAGCCGGCAGCCGCTCACCGATCAGCACATCTACGCACTGCTCGTCGAGGTAGCGCCCTCCGAGTCGGCGGACCACATCGACAAGATGGCCGAGACGGAGTTCGAGTACGTGGCGGACCGCGGCATGGTGCGGGTGCGGATCGTGCCGGACATGGGGCGGTTGACGGCGGTCGTCGCGCGGATCGAGAATTCCGCGGCGGCAGGCCCGGCGCCGGCCCAACGGCCATCCGCCGGCGCGGGAGCCCCCGCCCCGGCGCCCACCGCACCGCCACCGCGACCCCCGAAGCCGTCCGCGATTGCCGCGGCACCCATGGTCGAGACGTCGGGTGCAACCGCCGCTGGGACCACCCCGCCCCAGGGCTTGCCTGCCGACTTCGCCGCACCGCAGTACAAGGGGGCCGAGCGCGCCCTGGGCGAGCTGCTCAAGGCCCTGGTGCAGTCGGCCTCGTCGGACCTGCATCTGCGGGTGGGCGAGCCGCCGGTGTTCCGCACGCACGGGGAGATGAAGCGCCAGGCCACGTCGCCGGTCTCGTCCGACCAGCTCGAGGTCATGCTCCTGTCGGTCATGCCGGAGCGGAACCGCGGCGAATGGAAGGAGACGGGGGACTCGGATTTCGCCTACGAGATCGCCGGGTTGGCCCGTTTCCGGGTGAACGCGGCGCGCGACCGTAAAGGGCCGATCGCCGTGTTCCGCGTAATACCGGCGCAGGTCGTGACCGCCGAGCAGCTGGGCATCTCTAAGGAAGTGCAGCAGCTCTGCTACCTCACAAAGGGCCTGGTGCTGGTCACGGGACCCACCGGCTCGGGGAAGTCCACCACGCTGTGCGCCCTGGTCGACCTCATCAATCGTACCCGCACGGACCACATCATCACCATCGAAGATCCGATCGAATTCGTGCACGAGAACAAGAAGTGCGTGATCACCCAGCGGCAGGTCGGCGTGCATACCGACAGCTTCAAACGGGCGCTGCGATCGGCCCTGCGGGAGGACCCGGACATCGTGCTGGTGGGCGAGATGCGCGACCTGGAGACCATCGCCATCGCGATCGAGACCGCGGAGACGGGGCACCTCGTCTTCGGCACCCTGCACACCACCACAGCGGCGTCCACGGTGGATCGCATCATCGACCAGTTTCCCGCGGATCGGCAGTCGCAGATCCGGGTGATGCTCTCCGAATCGCTGAAGGGGGTGATCGCGCAGACGCTGTGCAAGAAGCTGGGCGGCGGGCGTGTGGCCGCACGGGAGATCCTGCTCTCGACGCCGGCGATCGCGAATCTGATCCGCGAGGGGAAGACGTTCCAGATCCCCTCGATCATTCAGACGTCGAAGCAGCTCGGCATGCTGACCCTGAACGACGCGCTGCTCGACCTGGTCGAGAGGAAGGAGATCAGCCCGGATGAGGCCTACGTGAAGTCGGTCGAGAAAACGGGACTGGCGGCCTCGCTCAAGGCCAAGGGGCACAAGGTCACGATCACCGCCTGAGGATGCCATTCAGCGCCCCGCGGACCACACAATGGGCCGCGATCACCGGCGTATTGCTGCTCTCCACCATGATCGCGTTTGTCTTCGTGTACCCGGCCCAGCGCTGTGGCCGCGACGGCATCGCGTTCCGCCCTGCTGTCCGTCGCCTCAACCAGCTGAAGAACCGGGACAGCACGCCGCAGCCAGCGGACCTCGATTCCAGCGTGACGCTCCAGACCATGCTCGAGCCGGGATACGACCGCTGGCGTTGGCGTGAGGAGCGAGCCGCGAGCATCGTTGGTTATGTGCGCTTCGTTCGGAGCGGCGGCTGGGAGGCGGTCAACTGCTACGGCGTGCGTCCGCGCGACCGAGACACGTACATCCTCTTGGTCGCGGATCTCACCCGCACAGACTCGACCCCACGGGTCGCCATCGAAGTGACGCCGCGCTGGCGCGCCCGGATGCGCCTGCGGGGCGAGGATTGGTCCACGGCAGCGCTCAAGGCGCGACTGCTCGGCCGCAGGGTGCGAGCCACGGGCTGGCTGCTGTTTGATAGGCCCAACGAGGACGCGTCGCAGCACACGGCGGTCGATCCCTCGCTCAACGCTCGCACGACGGCGTGGGAGCTTCATCCGGTCACGGGCATCGAGGTGGTGCAGGAGCCCTAGGGAGTCGACGTAGCGGTGCCTGCAGCGGACCTTCCTAGAGCCACCGGTCGGATTTGAACCGACGACCGCTCGATTACGAATCGAGAGCTCTACCACTGAGCTACGGTGGCGTTCACTGGAAAGGATGGCTACAGACCGTGCCGCCGTTTCAGGCCGGCTCTCAGCTCGTCCGCCAGCGTTTTCCGCTCGGTCCGAATGCGGGTTACGAATGCGGGCGGCGCCGCCGTACGGGCATCGTACCGGGCGCTCCAGGAGATGAGCTCGAGCATCGCCGGTAGGAGGTCGAGCCCTTTTTCAGTCAACCCATACGTTGCGCTGCGCCCTCTTCCCCGCCGCCGGATCAGGCCGGTGGCCTGCAGCTGGTTGAGCCGGGTCGCGAGAATGTTGGTCGCGATCCCCTCCTCCGCGCTGAGGAATTCGCTGTAGGTCCTGCGGTCGGTAAACATCAGGTCCCGTATCACCAGTAAACTCCAGGTGTCTCCGAAGATCTGTAGCGCAAAGTTGATGGGGCAGTCCGACCGTCGACCCGTACGCTTCACCTGAGGCTCCTCCTCGTAGTCTTGCTTGACTTGCATGATGCAAGTCTAACGGTATCTTACTTGCATTATAAAAGCCACGGGAGAAAGCACCATGGAAGCCAGAAAGCCCGCCACCGTCGCTCTGACCGTCCTCGCGTATGTGGCGACCACATTCGCCGTCCAGGGCGCATCCCATTTCGCCGTCAACGCCGCTCACTACGCCGCCATCCCCATCATGCGAGCGGAGCCCGTCATCGCGATGGGGCTCGCATCGATGCTAATCCAGGGCGTCCTCTTCGCGGTGCTCTTCCCGGCGTTCACGCGTGGCGTCTCAACCGTTTGGGACGGTGTGAAGTTCTCCTGGGCCCTCGGAGGCTTCCTCGCCTCGTACATCGTCCTGGGCGAAGTAGGCAAGTACGCCATTCCATCGATTGCGTCGTGGATCGCAGTGGAGGGGAGCGTCGCATTCGTCCAATACACGCTGTTCGGCGTGCTGCTCGGCCTGATCCATCGGCGCAGGGTCGCGGTCGGAGGAACACTTGGCGTTCAGTGAGACGCTGGCGGCGCGGGTCCGCAAACTGTTGGGGCGGCGTCGGCCAGTGAGCGAGAAGCAGATGTTCGGCGGCCTAGCGTTTCTGCTGCGCGGCAACATGTGCTGTGGCGTGCACGGCGACGAGCTAATCGTCCGCCTCGCGCCGGAGGAGACGGACACGGCGTTGGCCCAGCCAGGCACGCGGGTCTTCGATCTGACGGGCCGGGCGATGAAGGGGTGGATCCTCGTGGGGTCGCGCGGCACTAGGGCGGCGCCCGCCCTTCGCAAGTGGGTGGGGATCGCCGTCAGCTACGCGGCGTCGCTCCCGGCCAAGCGGTGAAGCCCTAGCCGTGCTGCGCGCGCGGGCGTCGCCGCGCTCGTCAGCCGCCGCAGGCCGCCTTGTACGCCCCCTCGAAGATCGCGACCCAAGCCTGGCCGTAACCCCGGTCACGCAGCATCGCCGCCTTCTCTCCGAAGGCTTCCCAATTGCTCTGGGTTAGGACGACCCGCGTTCGTTTGTTTCCAAGGGCGGTAAACCGCACTTCCACAAGGGTTCTAGCGTCTACTTTTTCGCCTGGCGGGGCGAAGTGGAAGTCCATGCTGAAGAAGTCGTGCGGATCGTATGATTTGATCGTGCCCCACAGATACTCTGTGCCACTGGGCCCTATCTCCACGATCTTGCCGCCCTGCTTCGCATCGACGCGTATCGCCTTGGCAGGCGCGCCACCCATCGCCGATACCGTGAATTTGCCGAGCGGCCACCAGCTGTCCATTTCGTTCACAAATACGTTGAACGCTTTTTCTTGGCTACAGGGAACTTCGATGGTCTTAACGATCGGATCCAGCATTACGTTCTCCTTTTCGGTGTCATGCGTCGCACAATCTCGGCACCATAAGAAGACAAGACGTCTGACCAGAAGGTCTCCAGATATGTCCGTAGGTCATCCAGCCCGTCGCGGTTGATTGCATACACGCGACGATTGCCTTGCGGCTGCACGCTGACCAACTTCGCGGACTGAAGCACTTTCAGGTGTTGCGACACGGCAGGTCGGCTCACCGGCTGGCCTTCCGCCAGCTCACCCACGGTCTTAGGCTGCTTGCGCAACGCCTCGAGGATGTGGCGGCGGGTTGGGTCTGCTAGTGCCGTAAACACTTCGGCGTAAGCCATTGCTTACGGTAAGCAATGACTTACAATAAGTCAAGAGGTCAATCGCGGCACGCACTCAGATCCATGGTGCCAACGGTGGTGCCATGAGATTCGGTGCGCATCGTCGCAAGTCGTCGTCCACGTCACCCCCCTCCGCTGAAACACAACGGCCAGCGCTGGCATGCGCTGGCCGTACGGGATTACGAATCGAGAGCTCTACCACTGAGCTACGGTGGCGGTAGGTCCCTAACTTAGCCACGTGCTGTCCACGCGGTACTCCACGGCCTCAACCAGCACGAAGCGGGCTAGGCGACCTCGCCTTCGCCAGCCTCTCCCCTCCAAGCCTCGATCCCTTCGTGCACGATTAGCGGCAGCATCGCCAGCGCGGCCACCGGATCGGCCCACCACCAGCCGAGCACCGCGTTCAGGCCCAGACCGAGAAGCGTCGTCGCGGAGAGCCAAGCGCAGACGATGGTCTCGTGCGCGTCGGCCCGCAGTGCCCCGCTCCCGAGGCTGGCTGCCACGCGGAGCTTCGCCCGGGCCAGGAGGGGCATCACGACCAAGGAGAGCGCCGTGAGCACGATCCCTACGACGCTCTCTCCGGGCCGATCGCCGGTGAGGAGGCGACGCCCCGACTCTACCACGATGTAGACCGCGAGGGCGAGGAGCAGGATGCCCGCCCAGCGCGCCGCACGCGCTTCGACAGCGGGCCCGACGCGCGCCGCGCCCAGCTCCGCCCGCAGTCGCCACCAAAGAACGGCGCCGCTTGTCACCTCGATGACCGAGTCGATTCCAAATCCGGTCAGGGCTACCGAGCCGGCAGCAAGACCGGCCGCGATCGCGACAATCCCCTCCAGGGCGTTGTAGCCAACCGTCACGCCCTCGAGCGCGACCCCCCGGCGCAGCGAAGCCACACGCTCCATGCTACCGTCCTCCCGCCTGTGCGTGTCGCGGGGGGCGAAGCAACAGTGCATTCACCGTCACGGTCATCCGGTAATCGGTCCAGCCGTGGTTGACCCCTGAGCCTTCGATGATCTCGACCCATGGGTTCGGCGCGAACAACGTGTCGAGGCCCGCGATGTCGTTCGCCTCCTGCAGCGACGCTACTGCTGCAACCACCTGTCGAACGGTGATCTCCTCCATCGTCTGGGCCCGAAGTACCGGCACGACCGCGCCGCACCAGATGAGGACTGGGAGCATCAGTAATCTCCAAGTCATCTCGTACCTCCTGTTACTCATGGGAGCCTCCGTCCATGCCCGGCATCCCGCCCATCTTCATACCGCCCTCGGGGGCGCCTGCCGGCCGCAGTTGGAGATAGATCGCCGCTCCTGCCGGTGTACGGCTGCCGTAGACACCATTCAAACTTGAAGGGACGAAGTTCACCGACCCGCGCACCCCCACACCGGCGGCGAACCCTGCGACGGTGCCGACGGTGCGCTGATAACCAAGCGCCAGCGCGCCGACATCGTACTCCGTCGTTAGGGGAACGGATGGAATAACAAGCTCCGCAGCGCTCTTCCGCACGTGCTCGGCGCGACCGAAGAAGGCGTTCCTTCCGTCCAGGTCGAGCGTACTCTCCAGCACGACGCTGCTCGCGACCGGCCCCGGCCCAATCTCGTCGTTCGCGCCGTAGATCAAGGCGCCCGACCAGGTCCCCCGGGTGCCGACCGGCTGCGTGGTCAGCGCGGACGCTCCGATTCGGTGGAGCGACTCGTCGGGATTGAGCGCTTCCGGACTTCTCAGATAGGCGTACCACGCGGACACGCTCCAACGCGGTCCGGGATTCACGGTCAAACGGGCGCTGTAGGAATCGAGCCGGCGGCCCGTGTAGTCAAAGTTCGTCCGATTCTCGTCCGGCTCCCGGCCGTTGAACCAAGAAGCTTCGAGCTTCGCGTTCTGCGTGAACACCCCTGCGGTCACGACCCCAAAGGTGATGTGGGTGCCGTCCTGCCAATGATGGGAGATCGGCGCCAACGGATCGTCCGCCGCGGACGGCCGGTGCGGGAAAGCCACCGGGCCCACCGCCGGCTCGCCGACGGGCGCGAGGTAGAGCGAGAGCCCAAGATTCCGGGCCACCGGCCGTTCGTAGAGCGCCGCGAGCTCCATGAAGAGGTCGTGAGGGTGCTGCCGATCGTGCAGCGGCGCGCCCTGGTAAGACTCTCCCGATTGGACCAGCAGCGGGTAGCCCCGGCTGCCGATGGTCCACGGCTCGGCGCTGAGCATCGCCCGGAGCTGGAGTTGACCGCCGCCCACTGGCCGGCTCGCAGCTGCCATCGCCCAATTGACGATTCCCAGCTGGTTGCTGCCGCGGGAACCTCCCTGCCAGTCGTACTGGAAGAATCCCTTCCCGTGCAGCATGAGGGTCCAACGCCCGAACATATAGTGGGCGGCGTGCATCGGGGAGGCGTCGGGAAGCCAAGAGGTGCCGGATCCCATCCGCGTCTCAGGAATGCCGAGGGGCCCCGCGGGCATCTCCATGGGGTGTTGCATGTGCATTTGCGCTCGGAGCGGCCACGCTGCACCGGCGACGAGCGCCAGCGCCGCGGCCACCGAGCCGCTGAGAATCCTTCGCATTTCCAGATCTCCTCAAGCCAAAGTCGCGAGCGCGCGCCGCTCGCGCGACGCGGACGCACTACATCTGGGATGGCCGACTTAGGCTTGAGGCGGTGGAGAGAGGGGTGGGGCGACGTAGGAAACGAAGGTGGGGCTTGGTCCCAGAACTCCCGTACGGGATGCGGCCCGCAGGCCGACCAACACCTTGGCCCACGCCGGTGTCGCGGGACCTCCCGTCGGGCATGTGGTCCCGGCGGCGCAGCCGAGGCCGGCTGCATCCTGATGACACATTTGCCCGGACGCCTGAGCCACGACCGCGACGAGATATGCGGCGTGCGTATGCGTCGGGGCTCGGTTGTGACCCGAGTGCATATCGCACGGGGCTGCCGCCTGCGCAAGCAGGCTGACGCACATCGGCAAGCCGCTGCCAGCCGTGCCGACGGACAGTGCGACCGCGAGACGGATGGCTCGCAAAGGGGTCGGTGCTCGGGAGAAATGAATCACACTAGTCGCTAAGATAACACACCGGACAGCCGATAGTTCCTCACTGCCCTCTTCATCCGCTGCATCATGCTCTCATGCATCGCCATCAGGCGCCGCATCCGACCGATGTGAGCCTTGAGCCGCGCGTCGAGCGCCCGTCCCGATACCGCGGGCAGGTCCGCCAGGTCCTGTTTGATGGAATCAGTCAGCGCGGCCCACGCCGGATCCGGCTTCATGCCCATGGCCGTCATGTCGGCCCCCATCTCGTCGAGCATCCGTGACGCCATGGCCTCGTGCATGCTGACCATGCCCGCGGCAAACTGCGGCGAGATCGCCGCCAGCGAGTCGAGGTGCACGCGCATCATCGGCATCAGGGAATCGCTCCGCACCCCCATCCCCTGCATGCCGGTCATCCCGGGCATGTTGCCCATGCCCGGCATCGCCTGCTGCGGCGCCGACTCCTTCTTTCCACAAGCGGCGACCACGAGCGCGGCGGTGAGCCCGGCGATCATCGTTCTGTTCATGCTTCCTCCCTCGTTAACCCGCTAGTCCTTGGCGGCGCCACAGGAAGTAGATGACTGGGATTACGATCAACGTCAGGATTGTGGACGTCACCATCCCGCCCACCATCGGCGCGGCGATCCGCTTCATCACGCTCGCCCCCGCGCCGTGACTCCAGAGCGCCGGTACGAGCCCGAGCATGATGGCGAGCACCGTCATGAGCTTGGGCCGCACGCGGTTGACCGCGCCGTGCTCGATGGCGCCCACCAGCTCCGCGAGCGTGGGATGCCGCCCGCCCTGCGTGACCGCCTCCCACGCGTGATCGAGGTAGATGAGCATCACGACGCCGGTCTCCGCAGCCACCCCAGCAAGCGCGATGAATCCCACCGCCACCGCGATCGACAGGTTGTAGTCGAGCAGCCACATGATCCACACCCCGCCGACCAGGGCGAATGGCAGTGACAGCATGACAATCGCCGTCTCGGCTACGGTCCCGAACGTGAGATACAGGAGCAGCGCGATGATCCCGAGCGTGAGCGGGACGACGACTTGGAGCCGCGCCTTGACCCGCTGAATCGCCTCATACTGACCGCTCCAGCGCAGCCAGTAGCCGGTGGGGAGCTTTACCTCGCGCGCCACGACACCTTGAGCGTCGCGCACATAGCTCCCCACGTCCCGTCCCCGTACGTCGATCGACACCTGATCGTAGAGGTACCCGCCTTCGCTCCGGATCATGGGTGGGCCTGGGCTGAACTGAATTTCCGCCACCTGCCCGAGCGGCACCTGCGGGCCGTCGCCGCTGCCGACCAGGAGCCGCCTGATCGTGGTGGGGTCATCCCGGAAGTCACGGGCATAGCGCACCTGCACGGGGTAGCGCTCTCGGCCCTCCACCGTGGTCGTGATCTCCTCCCCGCCAAGCGCCAGGCTGATGACTTCCTGCGCGTCGCCGGTGGTGAGGCCATAGCGGGCAAGGGCATCAGCATCCGGCCGGATGTCCAGATAGCGTCCCCCGAACGACCGCTCGGCGTAGACGCTCGCCGTGCCCGGGAGCGGCGCGAGCACGCGCTCGATATTCTGACCGATGCGCTGGATGGTCTGGAGATCAGAGCCGAAGATCTTGACCGCGAGCGTCGTCCGCACGCCGGTCGAGAGCATGTCGGTGCGGTTCTTGATCGGCATCGTCCACGTGTTGACGGCGCCCGTGAGCCGCAGCCGTTGATCCATTTCCGCGATCAGGCGGTCCTGGGTCATCCCCCGCCGCCACTCGGATTCAGGCTTCAGGTTCACGATGGTCTCAACCATGGACATCGGTGCCCAGTCGGTGGCCGTATTCGCCCGGCCCGCCTTGCCCCACACCGACGCGACCTCAGGGAAGGTCATCAGGATCGAGTCTTCCACATGGAGCAGTCGCCGCTGCGTGGTGAGGGATACCGCAGGCAGCGTGTTGGGCATGTACATCAACGAGCCCTCGTTCAGCGGCGGCATGAACTCGCTGCCGAGCCCCGCCAGGGGAAGGAGCGTCAGCAGCAGGACGCCCGCGGCACCACCCAACACCAGCCAGCGGGCGCGCAGCGCCCATTGGAGCACCGGCCGATAGAGCTGGAGGGCCCAGCGGTTGAGCGGGTTCTCCGCCTCCGCGCGGATCTTTCCCTTCACGAACCAGCCCATGAGCGCGGGCACCAGCGTGACCGAGAGCAGCGCCGCGGCCGCCATCGCGAAGGTCTTGGTGAGCGCGAGCGGCCGGAACAGCCGGCCTTCCTGGTCCTCCAGCGTGAAGACCGGCAGGAACGACAGGGTGATGATGAGGAGCGACATGAACAGCGCCGGCCCCACCTCGCGCGCGGCCGCGAACACGCGCTCCCAGTGCGGCCGGTCCGGCTCGTGCTCGATGTGCTTATGCAAGTTCTCGAGCATCACGATCGCGGCATCGATCATGGCGCCGATCGCGATGGCGATCCCGCCGAGACTCATGATATTGCCGTTGATGCCGAGCCAGCGGGTGACCGCGAGCGACACCAGAATGCCGAGTGGCAGCGTGGCGATCGCCACGAGCGCGCTGCGCGCGTGCAGCAGGAAGACCGCGCAGACGAGCGCGACAATGACCGACTCCTCGAGCAGCGTGCGCCACAGTGTCTTGATGGACCCGTGGATCAAGTCCGAGCGGTCGTACGTCGGCACGATCCGGACGCCGGCCGGCAGCGCGGGCGCGATCTCGGCGATCCGCTGCTTGACGCCGTCGATCACGCGCAACGCGTTCTCGCCATAGCGCATGACCACGACTCCGCCCACCGCTTCGCCTTTGCCGTCCCGCTCGGCGATCCCGAGGCGCAGGTCGGGCCCGATCGTGACCCGGGCCACATCACCGACCCGCACCGGGCGCCCATCCTTCCCGACGCCGACCGCGACCTTCCCGATGTCCCCGACTCCACGGAAGTAGCCGAGCCCGCGGATCGCGTAGTCCGAGCCCGCGACTTCCACGGTGCGCGCCCCGACGTCCTGGTTGGCCCCGCGCACCGCGGCGATGACCTCGCGCGCCGTTACGCCGTAGCCGAGGAGCCGGGCCGGGTCGAGCAGCACTTGGTACTGTCGCACGTATCCGCCCAGACTCGCGACCTCAGCGACACCCGCCACCGACTGGAGGGCGTAGCGCACCTGGAAGTCCTGGATCGAGCGGAGCCGGTCGGGCGAGTAGCCCGGACCCTCGAGCGCGTACTGATAGACCCAGCCCACGCCGGTGGCGTCGGGACCCAGTCGGGTCTTGGCGCCGGCGGGGAGCCGGCTTTGAATCGCGTTCAGGTACTCGAGCACGCGTGAGCGCGCCCAGTAGAGATCGGTCCCGTCCTGGAAGATCACGTAGACGAAGGACGAGCTGAACATCGACTGCCCGCGCACGACTTTCACCTTCGGGACCGCGAGGAACGTGGTGAGCAAGGGGTAGGTCACTTGGTCCTCGACGACCTGCGGCGCCTGGCCCGGGTAGTCGGTGTAGACGATCACTTGCGTATCCGAGAGATCCGGGATCGCATCCACCGGCATCGTGCGCAGCAAGAACACGCCGGCCACGAGCACGAAGATCGCGCCGAGCGCCACAAGCTCACGGCGCTTGATGGACCAGGCGATGAGTTTCTCGATCATGGCCGGCGCGCCCCTTCCTTGGCGGGCATCTGGATCCCGCCCATGTTCAGGCCCATCCCCATCTGGAGCATGAGTCCCTGAATCGCCGCGGCGAGGTTCGACTCCGAGTCGAGCAGGAAGGTCGCCGAGGCCACGACTTCGTCGCCCGGCTTCAGGCCTTCGACGATCTCCACGAGCGAGTCACCCCGGAGCCCCACGCGAACCTCTCGGGGCACGAACCGACCGTCGCC
>WNFQ01007168.1_pt1 | contig 12308 bp, 7 predicted proteins | sample 5400171 | NCBI WGS metagenome assembly WNFQ01 (sample SAMN13153356, study PRJNA577476) | soil metagenome | isolation source: 20 cm soil under Madrone tree | place: USA:California | collected 2016-06-14
CGAATTATCTGAGATGACGGGATGCGCACTAAACCTTTTCCCTGTAAACTGTTGCAAGTAGTTAGGGGCGTAGCTCAGTGGTAGAGCAGCGGCCTTTTAAGCCGAAGGTCGTGGGTTCGATCCCCACCGCCCCTACCAATCATCTTCCTGATGGGTGGGCACTTATCCAATGTACGCGGGGGCAAAAGGGGGCAGACAAGGTCAACGACCCGGTTCGCGCGTTAGTTTTCGGCGGCACGAGTGACAACCGGATTTGCCTTTCTGCAACCGATTTTCCGACGTAAGGCGCTTAGCCTCATTTCAAGAAGAGAGTGTAGACCTTGCCTGCGGTGAGGGACGCCAAACTACTTCCAAGTGGCGTTATGCCGTCCTCAGCGTAAACGACCATTGTCCCTTCGAGGAATCCTGAAGCTGGCGACGGGAACCACTGGCGGTCCGGACCGTAAGCGCTTTGAGTAATGTACTGCACCCCCGAGGAATCGGTGATCACCACTTTCTTCTGTAGCCAACGGGCAAAAATCTGTGCATCCGGAAAATCCGTAGTATTGGGATCGGCACCGTAAAGAACCCCCAATATCTGATCGCCCCTGGTCAGAAAGGCTGGTGTGATGGGGTATTGGTCCAGCGGGAAAGCTCCGCCGAACAAGGCATGCTCCGGCTCGAAGGTAACGCCGTCATTGGAGAGGCTGTACGACAACGTTGGAGGGCTGATATTCGTCACCCACTCAACATACAGCGCCATGAGATACCAATTCTTCCCTCCGACCTGGAACTTCTTCACGTCGTTGGCGTAGTGGAGTGTGGCAAGAGCCACCCCCTGAGCCTGAAACACGGGAGGAAAAACACTTGTCGCCCGGTAAACCTTGCCGATGCCACCGTAGATTCCAACGCTGTAGTAGAGTGTCCAACTTCCATTCTCCCTAAACAGTACGTTGCCGCCGTTGTAGTCGTAGCCCGCGTAGAGCGGGTCGTTCGGAATGGAAACCACGTCGCTCAACTGAGCGGAATATGGTTCGGGCGAGCCGTTCCAAATCACCCCGTCAGGGCTGAAAAAATAAGCCGGCTTGTCGTTGCTGGTCTGGGTTAGGGCAATTGTGCAAATCATGTGCATCGAGCCGTCGGGAAGCTGGGTAACATTGACGTTATTCACGTGCAGGAAGTCTCCGTGGTCGATCACCAGCTGGTGGTCGTTGAAGCTAAGAAAGTCAGAGGTCGTGACGCTGTATACTCTGTCGTTGGAAGTGGCTGTTCCGTCCCAGCCCCCATAAAACATGCGCCAGCCATTTACCTGCTCAAGCGGCCAGGGAGAGTAAATGTTCTGAAAAGGCCCAGGTTGAGGAGCGAGCATCGGCACTCGCACGTCGGGCACCCAGTTCAAAGTGTTTTTCTGCCAGTAATCGGGATTAAAATTCCCCGCGCTTAGGCCTTGGATTTCGATCGTGCTCGCAGCCACCTGGCCCGATACCTCCTGCAGTACCGCTGTATCGGAGACGGGAGTAATCGTCAGCGTTAACGTGGCACTGTGGGAGTGGCTTCCGCTGGTGGCGTCGAACTGGATGGAGAGAGAGCCAGTCTGTGCTGTCGGTGGAATGAACAACAGAACTTGTTGACTTCCAAATGGTGAAACTGTGAAGGGAGCGGCCGGTGACGAGGTCGCCCCGGGCGGCAACCCCGTAATCGCAACGTTTACGCTGTCTGCGAAGCCGTTGTGTCCAGAAACCGTAATTGCCACGGCCGGACCTATGGTTCCCACAGTCATGGAGATGGTAAAAGGACTTACGGACAAGCTAAAGTCCTGCGGTGGAGGCGAACCGGATGAGCCACCTCCACCGCAACCTACGACAAGAAATGCGATGACCGACGGCAAGCAGCGTAGAGCGACAAGGATTCTTGAAACGCTCAATGTCCTGCCTGTCGCTAACATTGCCGCCCCTTTAACTCATCCGGTGATTCCTAAATCGCAATGTCGAATTCTTCTATTTCACCGTTACGGATATGGTTGTCGAGTGCTGGATGGCGCCTGAAGTAGCGGTCACTGTGACCGCGTAGCTCTGCGATACTGGAGGAGGTGGCACGCTGTTACCTCCTCCGCACGCCGCCGGAAGAATCGTGGCCGTCATCACCAAGAGGCACAGCGCCCACATTCTCCGCCGTTTCTTGTCGAGGCCAGTTGCCAGGACGCATCCGAACAGTCCGAGTGGAACCAATGCAGCATAGAGTTTCGCTCCCTGCCCGAACCACGGCGCGGAAAGTGAGGCTGATAGCGCAGCCACGTTCACGGTGAGTGTCGCATTGGCGCCGGGAGTGACGGATGCGGGCGAGATGGCGCACGTGGGTATTGGCGAAGGGCCGCTGACGGAACATGCCAACGCGATGCTCCCAGCAAATCCGCCCTGCGTCCCAAATGTCAGCACTTCGCTCACCTGACCTCCGCGCTTCACCGTGAGACTCGTCGCGGCAGGGCTAATCGTGAAGTCAGGCAGAATATTAAATGTGGCGGTGACGGATTGATCCGAGTTCAAGGTGACCTTGCAAGTCTTGGGATCCGTCCCGGTGCATGCACCGCTCCAAGTCGCAAAAGTGGAACTCCCAGAAGGAGTCGCTGTGAGCGAGACGGAAGTCCCAGGGAGCAAGAGCGCCGAACCGCAAGCGCCTCCCGAACTGCCACAGCTTATACCACCCGAATCGCTAACGACGTTGCCGCTGCCGGTGCCCGCCAAATTGACATTGAGTGTTGTACCAGTCACGAAATTTGCGATGACGCTCTTGTCTGAATCCATTGTTAAATTGCACAACGCCGAGACGTCGGTACCCGCACAAACGCCACCCCAACTCGTGAAAATCGCTTTTCCTCCCGTGTCCGTATTATTGAGAGACGCTACAGTCCCACTCAGGAATCGCCCGGAACATATACCAGGGCAACTGATCGTCGATCCGTCAAGTCCGGCAGGAGAGCCAGTAATTCTCCCCGATTGATCTCCAGTGATCGCAACAGTCAGAGTGTAAACCGGCAGCACGGTGCTGTCTTGGGTTGCCGAATTGTTCGCGGGCGCCAAGTCAGGCTCCGCGCCCGAAACGCTCATGGCATTGCTGATCGTACCCGCGGCGGTCGGCGTAACCATGATGGTGACTTGAACCTCCGCAGCGTCAGGCAGGGAGCCAATACTACAGCTGACGATTCCAAGCGCCTGCGTACAGGTACCTCGGGTCACCGTAGCGGAGACAAAGTCCACGCCGTTTGGCAATGTGTCTTCGAATCTCACGCTGGTGGCATCCGTCGGACCTTCGTTCAGTGCGTCGGCCGTGTATGTCAGGCTCGTCCCCTCGCCGATTGGGCTCGGCGTAGCACTTGTACGAATAATGCCCAAGTCAGCGCCGGAGGTCGGACTGCTATTGAGGAGTACCGCCACATCGTTCGAGCCACCGAAGGCAACCAGATCGTTGAGCTGATCTGCGTTGAGGTCGTCCGTGAGAGCAAGAGAGATACCCGTAGCGTCGAGCACGACCGGGTTTGAAAAAGTCCCGTCTCCCCTCCCTAATCTCACGAGGCCAAGTGCGGGAGGAATGTTAGTCGCGCTGGCGACAATCTGCTCTCCTTGAAACGATCCATCACCATTGCTAAGGAACACGCTTATGTGGTCCTGATGAGAGCTGATGCAAAACTCTCGGCAGTTCGGAATACTGCTGCGGTGAAACGATTTGACTATCAAGTCCTGCTTGCCACTTCCACGGAGATCCCCAGCTAAGATGGAAAGCGGAGCGTAGCTAATCGTGACGCTCGTGCCTGAGGCTTGCTGAAACGTTCCATCGCCATTTCCGAGCAGTATGCTAATCGCAGCTGTGCTGCCGACGGCCAAATCCAACCTCCCGTCACTATTGAGGTCCGTTGCGAGCAAGGCTCCAGTGCCGTTCGAGAAAGTGGAGAGCAGACGGGGAGTTAGAAAGCTACCGTCGCCGTTCCCTATGAAGAGTTCCAAGGCGAGATTGTCCGTCGCTTGGTCGATGTCTCCAATCACCATGTCGGATTTCTTGTCTGAATTGAAATCTCCAACAACCATGGAAGCTGCCTGTATTGTGAGGTTCGTGGTCTTCGCAGCCTGAAATGTACCGTCTCCGTTTCCCAGGAGAATGCCCACAATACCGGCAATGTTGTTGCTGGAATCGCCCGGCCGGAAGACAGCGAGGTCCAGTTTGCCATCGCCGTTGAAGTCACCGACGGCAATTGAATAATTAGGACTGAGGCCCGCGTCGAAATTTACGGCGGCTTGAAATGTGCCGTCACCATTGCCGAGCAAGATGCTCACGTTGTTGCTTCCGGAATTGGCCACGGCGAGATCTGGCTTGCCGTCACCATTGAAGTCGGCCACGACGACGCCCAACGGGTTCGTCCCCGCCGGGTAAGTCTTTGGCGGCGCGAATTCGACCGCTCCACTTTTTGCCGGATAGCCGAGAGAAATGAGCAGCACGAAAACAATCGCAAGAATCCGATTCGTTCCACGCATGACGAAGCTCCTTCCACAGTCAGCAGCCTACGAATGATCTAGCACCGCTCCGGGAGCTATCCCCGGGGCGGCGCTGCTGGCGGATTAGTCCTCGAGTTCGAAGGAAATCCTTCTCGCCTCAACGGTGATCACAACCGGAAGGAACGCGTTGTTGGGGAGTTGCAGTGATTTTTGAACCATGCGGATTTCCCGCGAATTATTGTCGAAAACGATCGACAGCACCGAAGTTCGGACTAACTGGCCAGATTCATAGAACTTGATGGTCGTCGTGCCCGTGCAATCCGCATTCACGGCGTACGTTCCCGTAAAGGTTTCGTCGGCAAAGCCGCCGCCCACGCTTCGAGATTCTGTCCCCGAAACATTTCCAGCAGCATCCAAGTCCGCTCTGCCGACTGCGGCAATGGGAACTCCACCCGTTGAAAGAATGACGACTCCCGAGAGCGTGAAGCCATAACTTCCGGCGCTGCTCCCCAATGAGCACTGTCCGGCCTGGGAGACCGGTGTTATTCCTCCTAGAGCAGCCAGGAAAAGTGTTCCACCAATCACTTTGAGAATTGTTCGTTTCATGTACGTCCTCCTAGAAAGTCGCTCGGCGGAACTTCCCGAAGGCGTCCAGCCGCTGAAGCGCATTCCTCGCAGAAAGACCTTCTGGGGTCAATACAACGCGGCTCAAATCCCTTGCATATCGAGCTCACGGGCCAACCCAATGAGCCGTAGGGGGTTAGCAGACCGCCTCGTCTAATGTCTGGAAAAGTGGTAGACTCCGCAACAACATCTAGATTCCCCGTTTCGGAAGTAGCCATGCTGTCAGTGCGGATTCAATTCGGCGCATTTGAGCTGGATTCAGCAGCCGGCGAGTTGCGCAAACAGGGCATAAAGATTCGCCTTCAGGAACAACCCCTTCAGATTCTGCAGCAGCTCTTGGAACACCCAGGCGAGGTCGTCACTCGCGAAGAACTGCAGCGGCACATTTGGCCGGCAGATACGTTTGTGGACTTTGATCACGGGCTGTACAGCGCCGTGCAGAGATTACGGGACGCGCTGGGAGACACGGCCGAGACGCCTCGGTACGTCGAAACTCTACCTCGCCGGGGCTACCGCTTCATCGCGTCGGTCAAGAACGGAAAGGGGGTTGAAGCGAAGGTAGAGACTGCGAGTGTCGAAGCGCCACACTCCGTTGTTTCAGAGCGGCCAGTTCCGCGCCGCAGGTTGGGCATACCCATGCTTGTTGCGACGGGCGTAATCCTTGTAGCCCTTCCGTTTGCACTGACGTTTAGGGAGGGAAGTCTCCGAGAACGACTGCTAGGGAAACCCGCAGTACTCTCGATCCGCTCGATCGCAGTGCTGCCGCTGCAAAACTTGTCGAGTGACCCGAATCAAGAGTATTTTGCCGATGGGATGACCGATGCGCTGATCACTGACCTTGCGCAGATCGGTTCACTGAAGGTGATCTCGCGCACTTCTACGATGCGCTACAAGAAATCGGACAAAACGCTGCCGGAAATCGCACGAGAACTAAACGTCGATGGGATTGTCGAGGGAATGGTGCAGCGCTCGGGCGATCGCGTGCGTATCACCGCGCAGCTCATCCATGCCCCCACTGACAAGCACGTTTGGGCCAGCAGCTTCGAGCGAGATGCGCGAGATGTCCTGACGGTGGAAGGCGAGGTGGCGCAGGCGATTGCCGTAGAAATCCGGGCGAGGCTGACTCCACAGGAGCAGGCGCGGCTGGCGCAGCCGCGGCCGGTGAATCTTAAAGCCCACGAAGCCTATCTTCGAGGCTGGCATGAAGATGATATCGGGGGAACCCTATCAAATCGCCGGGGTATGCAACAAGCTGCGGGGGAACATTTGCGGCGAGCGGTTGAATATTACGAGCAGGCACTCCGGGAGGACCCCGGGTTCGCCCCGGCCTATTTAGGACTGGCTTACAATGGCTTCCCCGATAGAGCTGAGACAGCCGCGAGAAAAGCGTTGGAAATCGACGACAGCTTGTCCGATGCGCACCTGATCCTGGGTGAGATCAAGCTGGTTCGTGACTTGGATTGGCGGGATGCGGAGAGGGAGCTACTGCGGGCGATCGAGCTCAACCCCAATAACGCAGCCGCCCATCAAGGCTATGCCTATTTTTTGGATGCCGCGGGCAGGTTAGAGGAAGGCATGAGGGAGTATGACCGAGCACAGGAGCTGGACCCGGGGAACGATCACCTTGCTTCGGCGCTTTACTCGCGCCGCCAGTTTGATCGTTTGATCGAATTGGAACGCGACGCGTTCGCGAGAGACCCTGCGAGAAACGCGTACGATTCTGCCGTCTCGCACAAGACCTTGATGGTTGCTTACGCTCGAGTGGGCAGATACAAGGAATCGATCGAAGAATTCCGCCAGGCTTTGATTTCCTATGGTTACGATGGCCTAGCAGAAGACTTGCGCCGTGGTTACGCACGTGGAAGTTACCAAGGCGCTTTGCGCGAGTGGCTCAAAGGTGTGCAAAAACAAAAACCTGATTTTCCATTCCATTGGGTCGCTGCCTATGTCCATACTGAACTCGGAGACCGCGACGCCGCGCTTGCCTGGCTGCCAAGAATGAAGGACGAGACCAAAGGGTACAGCGACGCTCGCGTCGAGCCCAATCTCGTGACTCTGCGCATAGAGCCGATGTGGGATCCCCTTCGCTCCGACCCGAGATTCGAAGATCTCGTGCGGCGCGTGAAATTCCCGCACTGAGACTCCTCATACACGCTGACTCTAGAACTCAATCTTGATCCCCACCTGCCCTTCGCGCCCGGGGAGCACTTGTGTGACCGTGCCAAATCGCACCGGCCCTTCGGCGACGGTTTGGATTTGCGAAGGGTTGGCTCGATTGAAGGTATTGAAGAACTCGATGAGCGCTTCGACGCGGAACCGATCCCTCACGTTAAACCATTTCGCGAGCCGGACGTCCATATTGACAAAGGGCGGAGCCACGAAATGGTTCCGGCCGACGGTGAAGTCGTTCGAAGCGGGGATGCCGTCGCCGTCCACATCGGGCGCATCATTGGAGAATGAGCGGCTATAGTGGAATCCACTCTGCGCCCGGAAGATGGCGGAAATCTGAAACTGCTTCGGCAATTGGAAGAGTCCGTAGGCCGATAACGTCTGAGTGTAAGCGAGATCGGAAGGTCCGCGATCGAGATTCGGTCCGTAATAATATTTTCCCGCCCTGGGCACTGGGTTGCCGTTGCTGGCGATGAAAGAGCCTTTGGCATTGGATTGCCCGGTATTCGGATCGGTCACTACCGGCGGGACCCCGACGAAGCTATCGGTTGTACTGTTAAATGCCGTGAGCCGAACGCCTAAGCCGGTCTGGACATTGCTGTGCAGACTGGAACCAAGAAGGTTGTCGATGGCGTCCGCGCGCGTGTAATTCAAATCAAACATGAATCGCCCGGTCATTTGTTTGCGAAGGCCTATAACAACCGCATTGTAGTTGCCGCTGTACCATGGCCCGTAGGTATTGATGGGCAGGTCACCGGTTCCTGGGAGAGTTTCGCCCGCAAGCCCTGGCAACCGGGCCTCAAATGCCAGGTTGGTCAGCCGCACACCTAGAATGTTTCGGATGTCCTTGTAAAAATAATCAGCATAAGCGGCGAGACTCGGGGTGAGTTCGCGCTGCAGGCCCACGTGAAGCGCATGGGAATACGGCGTGCGGAATTTCGAATCAACTGCAATAGGTGGACGGTATGAACGGGTGCCCAGAAAACCCATAGACAGATTCCCGGCGATGCCCCAGTAGAAAAATCCCGAGGGTTGACCGACGGCTGCACTGGCCGCATCTACGAATTGCCGTGGCGTTAATCCTGTCAGGGAGCTGACCGTGTCATGGGTAATGATCGTGTTTGGCTGCAATGGCGCGTGGCCCGGGGCGACCAAGCTGTTCAGATGATCGGTCCCGTATAGCTGCTGGCCGGGGATGTCCAAGCAGGTTGCTCCAGAAGCGGCAATCTGCGCGTCGGTCTGGTCGGAAGAGAGACACAAACCACCCAGAAGCGGGGCCACGGACGGATCACCGTAAAAGAGTCTCGGAAAGGAAATGTCCTGAAAGACGCTAATCGCTGCGCCGCCGAAAGCGGGAATATCTCTCGCCACTCCCATTCGAAAATGGTCATAAAAGACGCCCCAACTGGCGTTCAGTACAGTTTTTGCGTCCGGTGACCAGGAAAGACCCACCCGCGGAGACAGATTCAACTTGTTGGGAAACTCCGAGTCGTAGTCCCAACGCAGCCCCAAATTGAGGGTAAGGTTCTTGCGAACCTTCCAATCATCCTGAAAAAACAGACCGTTGTAGCTGTTTCGCAACCTGATTCTATTCTGGTCGGATGTGACTCCGTCTTGCGTAAACGTAACGTGCACACCAGAATTCACGAGCCCGTATTGCTCGAAATCCGGAACCGTTGCAAAGAGCACATCAAAAATGTTGATAGATTCCGTCCCGTCCACACGAGTGTGCTGAAAATCCCACCCAAATTTCACGGAGTGGCGCGAAAACTGTTTTGCGAGATTCACGCCAAATGAGAGGTAATCTTCATTCAACTGCAGCGGTGTATACCCTGGCCCGATGATTTCCTGCGTGACATCACCGAATAGTGCGCCCGTGGTCAAGCTGCTGAAGAGATTCACATAAGTCGAAGGTAGCCCCAACTCAAGGTGCGCGGGCCGCGTCAGGCTCGGTTCTCCCCGGTATTGAACATAGGAGCTGACAAGATAAGGGTTGCCCCGCTCACCCCACATCATCGTGTCGTGAATTCCAAACATCAGGCGGTGCTGGTCTGTATCCGAACGCCGTGATGGCTGGTCGCCCGAATCCGCAAAGTGAGCGTTGTTAAGGTTTACCTCCTCCGTCAACCGATGGCGTCCGAATACTTCATCCAATCTGGCAAAGCCACGGCTCTCATAATTCTCGCCATGCTTATTGATGGATTCCTCTTCCTGTTTCAAAGAGAGCGGGAAATCCGACGGGAATTGGAAGTTCGTTTGTCGGGATTCGCGAATTCTTTCGGCTGCACCGAAGAAAAACACCCGATCTTTAACGAGCGGGCCGCCAAACGTGGCGCTGGTGTCCCAGCGGAGGAGAAACGGCACACTCCCTTTCGGCACGTCCGGCGTGTCCAGGAGATAGTTGCGATGAAAGAGGGAGGCTGAGCCGTGCCAGTCATTCGTTCCGTTCTTGGTGGCGACGTTGACGATGCCTCCCGAGCCGCGGCCAAATTCAGCCTTGTAACCGGAGGTCAAGACTTGAAATTCGAGGATCGAATCTTGATCGAACTGGCCCGCAGGTCCACCGTCCACCTCGTCCCGGTTGGGCATCCCGTCGATGAGAACGTAGGCGTTGTTGGCGCGCTCGCCCAGTATCGGCGAGCTGTTGTCGTCTCCTTCCGCGAAATTTCGGTTGATCCCCACACCCGGGACCAGTTGCAGCAAATTGAGATAATTACGCCCATTGAGCGGCATCGACTCGACTTGTGAAGGCAGAATCGTGGTACCTGAAGAGGAGGTGCCGGTCTCCAGCACCGGAGGAATCGCTGGGACCGTGATGGTCTGATGCATGCTGCCAACAGCGAGCATGATGTCCAGCCGAAGCTGCCGATTCACCGTCAAATCCAAATGCGCATAAAGTTTGGTCGTAAATCCGTCGTGAGCCGCCGTGACTGTGTAGGTTCCCGGTTGTAATCCGACGGCTTCAAAGTTCCCGCCTGAGTCCGTGATGGGTTTCGTTTCGGCTCCTGTAGCATCGGCTCGGACCAGAATCTCAGCTCCCACGATTGGTTGACCTTGCTGGTCGGTCACTGTTCCCCGGATCCCGGAGGTTACTTGTGCCTGTAGCAGAGAACCTATTCCGGCACAGAAAATGAAGATCAAAAGAGTTGCAACGATTCGTCGGAATTGGCGCGTTCTTCGGCGACTAAAGGAATCCTTGCACGGCTGGTGGAAAAGTTCTTCTAGCACGATGGTGCCCCCGCACTTTGCAATGACCGTTCGGGGTCTACCCATTCGTATACGGAAAGTGAGCTATTCCGAAATTCTACTCTTCAAGCCCGGCCAGTCAATCTTCGTATCTTCCCGCACTAAGAGCGAGCCGGGGGTGCAGAATATCAAGTCTGTTCCAGCCGAATGCTTTAGAGTTGAACTATGGTAAGCCCGGGGATCAATTGGAAGTGTCGAGCGTTGAGAGTTGCCACTGAATAGCCTAAATGTAGAGCAGTTACGCCGATCAAGAGGTCTGGCAACGCGATAACAACGCCCTTAGCGGCTTGCTCGCCTTCGATTCTTCCGGCAAGTTGCGCGATTTCGAGTGTCACGGGATGGACCGGGAGTGCTTGACTCAGTTCCTCGACAAAGGCGCGCCGCCGCTGGCGATCTGCTTCTGACTTCGCGCGATATATCCCGTGGGTCAGTTCGACGACAGTGATTGCGGAGAGGGCGCTTTCAGTCTCGCCTTGGGAAGCCTTCGCACGTTCAAGAATGTCCCAAACGCGTTGCCCCTGACGCTCACCTGCGATGAGCAGGCTGGAATCGAGGATCAATCCCATGAGGGCGGGTTGAGCGGTTTACGATGGCTGTTAATGATTTCTTCAAGGTCAGCGGCGAAGTCAGCGTCCAAGGTGGGCTCATAACCCAATTCCTTCGCGTGTGCCTTCGCCAAGGCGATGGACTCTGAGAGAAGGCGCCCACGAAAGGCTTCCGCCGGACGCACCACAGCCACGGGTCGTGCGTCGTGTTCAATGACAACCTCGGCGCCCTCGCGGACACGAGCCAGCAGGGAAGCGAAGTCGCTGGCGGCCTCTTTGTCCGAAACGTGAATCACGTCCTTTGCCATGGAACCCATTATATCCCCCTTTCCCCTGGTGGTTGGTCGGCGTTGGTAGATCCAGGCCAGTCGCGGTACCGGAGAGGATTCAGTCTACGACAAACGGAAATCTTATAATGGGGAATCCCGAGACACCGTCGCCTTCACCCGCGCAAACTGGTGCGACGTGCCCGCCGCTCTCTAATTCCATTTGAACTCCCTGATAGCATGAAGGTTATAAAGGATTTCTTGACAACCAGGGACGAGGCGTATATGAACAAGGCGTTTTTGGGCCCTTTCACGTCTGAAAACCTGACCCGCACCGTATTCGCGGGTCACAGGGGGTATTCGAGATGAGAGGTAAACCATTTCGAGTGGTGGTGTTCATACTCTGTTTGTCAATCACTTTTGTCTTGGGGGATCGCGCTCTGGCGCAGCAGCCGGCGGACAACAATTCTGCAGTCAACCCGCTCGTGCGGATCTTGCAGACCAAGGGCATTCTGACCGCTGATGAAGTCGCGCAACTCAGCCAGGCATCGTCTGCCAGCGATGCCAACCAGCGGCTCGCCAAGCTGCTTCTCATAAAGGGCGTAATCTCGCAGGCCGATTACGACCAGTCCGTCGCCGTTCCAGGCATGATGAATGCTTCCAGTACGGCGGTCACCGCCCCAACTGCCATCGCTGCCGTGTACCGCGTGCCCATCAACAATGGCGCGAATGTCGCTCCTGTTTCAAGCGTCGCGCCGTCGGGGACCCGGCCCTCGGATCAAGCCGCTTCGGCTGCCCCGGCGGTCGTTCCCGCCGTGGCACCTCTGCGCGTCTTGCCGATTGACGTCCCGAAGCAAGGCGGGCTGATTCCCGACATCAAGCTGGGCAGCGGGGCTAATATGAAGTTGTACGGGTTCTTCAAAGCCAGCGCGGTCTCCGACACGGCATCGAGTGGCGGCCCCACGTTCGGCAGCCAAGACTTTCCGCTTCCGCTC
>WNFQ01018871.1_pt1 | contig 12308 bp, 10 predicted proteins | sample 5400171 | NCBI WGS metagenome assembly WNFQ01 (sample SAMN13153356, study PRJNA577476) | soil metagenome | isolation source: 20 cm soil under Madrone tree | place: USA:California | collected 2016-06-14
CGACATTGTTGCGGACGGTCACGTCGTGTGTTGCCGGCATCCCTGGTTCTGAGAGTGCTTGGAAGCCGACGCCGCAATGGCTGACGTAATTGCGTTCGATAATGCCAGTGTTGCCCCCGTCGTTGTAGATGGCAGCGGCTGGACTGTTGTACCAGATTGTTCCGTCGCGCTTGATGCTGTTGTATTCCAGCCGGTTGCCGCGAATGGTGTAGTTGTTCGCACCGTTGCGTGCATCGATCCCGATACCATCGGTGTCGTGAATCCAATTGTTTTCGGCGGTAAAGTTTGTCGACCCTAGATCGGCCGTCAGCGTCTCGCTGTAGTTAGACCAGATGTTCCCGAACTCATTCCCGAAGACCCGAATGTTGCTGGCCGGACCCCAGACGCGAAAATGGCCTAACGCCGATGTGCCGTCATGCGGCCCCACATCCTTGTTGTTCAAGAACTTGTTGTATTTGAATTCAATATAGCTAGAAGTGCCGTCAACGCGAACACCCTGATTGAAGACGAAATTTACTTCTTGCGTCGTGAAATTCTGGAATGTAAGACCCTCAATCCGGACATAGGAAATATTATTGACGACGAGGAACGGAACTCCGTCTGTGACGGTTCCTAAATAACTGTAATCCAGGATGACTTGATCACCACCGCATGGGTTCCCGCTGTAGCCTCCGCAGCCGCTGGCGGGAACGGTGAAGCCATAAGGCTGAAACGTGATGTAGTTACCGGGGGTGCCAGATGCACCCATTGTGAGCCGCTCATTGTAGGTGCCGGCGAGAATGTTAACGGTGGAGCCGGGCGTCGCGCTGTTCATAGCCTTGTTAATCGTCCGCCATGGCGTTGACACGCTCGTTCCATTGTTGGCGTCGTTGCCAGCAGTAGATACGTAGAACAACTGTCCTGCGGGGCTGCCATTGGCGGTGACCATTTTCGCTGGAGCTAGCGTTCGGGACGATGCCTTCCAAGAAACACTGCTTGCGGGAACTGCCACGAAGGCGACAAGAATGGAGATACGCGCAACGGAATGCAACATAGGTCCTCCAGAAACTGGGTTTACGCCACGCGGACCAGGATTTGGCGAAGCCCACCCAACAAGGGATGTGATTATCACGTTTGAGTATTAGTGAGGTTTACGGCTACAAAGGCTGGTCGGAACTGGTACATTGCCACATTGCGCAGTCCGATACGGCCTCCTTATCCGGCCGAAAACTGACTTCATGCGGCCGAAAACTGAGCTCTGCGCCACGCGATTGTCGCTTTCTTCCCGCAAGATCCTGCGATAATCCTGAAGAAGCGCGTCCCAGATGATGTCGCGCTGGAATTGCCTTCTGACCCAGTTGGCTCCCGCCCTCCCCATCCGCAGCCGCTTCTCCGGATCAGCGAGGAGCTCCAGTAAGGCAGCAGCGAGTGCCTCTTCGTCGCATACCGGAACCAGTTTGCCGGTGATTTCTTCGAGCAGGGAGTCGACGGCTCCGGTGGCATTTGTCGCAACGACAGGAACGCCTGCCGCCTGAGCCTCAAGAGAGACCAGGCCTAATCCTTCACGGTGGGTCGGAAATGCCAATACGTCCATCACGTGGTAGTAAGGTGCTGTGTCCAAAACCAAGCCGGCGAAATGCACATTTTTGTCCGATTGAAGCTGATTACGAATGCCAGGATCAATGGGATCAAGGTCTTCGAAGCAGCCTACGAGCAGCAAATGCAAGTCAGGAAGTGAACACCTTAGGCGGTAGTAAGCGTTGTACAGGTCGTTGATACCTTTGTCTCGAGTGAAACGCCCAACGAATCCGACCACCTTCGCCGACGATGGAATGCCGAGTGCCAATCGAAGCCCGTGGCTTCTATTCTTCGCGGCTTGATAATGGTCGCAATCGATTCCATTTGTGCTGCCCGCACCAATCACATAGGCCTTCTCGGGTTCTAATACTCCAAACTGAATCGCTCTTTCGCGCACACTTGGGCTGACGCAACGCACATATTGCGCGTTATGGCATGCAATGCGTTCCGTCCATCTCAACAAAGTCCTCGTGAACCCGCTGGCGGTTTCAAAGCGCAAACCGTGAATTGTGTAGATGCGTCCTCGGAGGGAAGCCAGCCGAGCTGCGATGCCTCCCAGCAGCCCTGCTTTGGGCGTACCCACATTAATGATATCTGGGCGCGTCCGCCGCAAAGTGCGCCACAGTCTCCATAACGAGACTAAGTCTCGGAAGGGAGCGATTCCTCGCTCCATCGGCACCGCAATTACTTCGGCGCCCTCGGCCTGCGCTTCCTGTGTCAGCGGCCCGGGACTCGAAATCAAGCTCACACGAAAGCCCGCCTCGCGCAGCTTACCGATTTGCCCGCGAAACCACACCACGCTCAATGGCGATGTCAGGATGATTGCAAGGTGAGGTTGGCAGGCATGATCCTTGCAGGCTGGCGTGCTGGTTCCCGCTCTGGCTTGAGCAGGGGGAGCATTCAGAAATGGGACTTGCGTGGTTGCCACCCTTCCGGATTGACGGTTGCCTGTCATATTACGCGCAGGCTGGACGGGGCCGGAGTAGGCGTAAGTCGCGCCCTGGCATTCTCCTGCTGCCAGACAAAGGTCAAGTCGCGCAGACGTTGATAGAACGCGATGCGCTTCGGCTGCAGAATATCCTTGTGATACTGCCGAGCAGTGCTCAGGTTAAGCGCACTCAGTTCTGCTCTCCGCAGCGGATCGGCGGCGAGTTCTAGAATCTTGGCAGCAAGCTGGTCGGCATTGCCCGGTGAGACGAGAGCCCAGTCCACCAACAATTCCGGCACGCCACCAACGCGTGTCCCGATGCAGGGCAATCCTCGCGCCATCGCTTCGACCAAAGCACGCGGCAGTCCCTCTTGTCGGGAGGGCAACACAAAGAGATCGCTGGCGTCGAGGTGATGCCGGATAGATTCCCCGGCGGGCAGCGAACCCAGAAATGCCAGTCGATCCAACACTCCGAGGTGGCGTGCCTGAGTCTCGAAAAGCGGCTTTAACCTCCCATCGCCGATGATTGTTAGCTCCGCGTCCAAACCCGCACCGATACACCGGGCGAACGCCGTGATAAGCACGTCCAAACCTTTGTATCCAGCTTCCAGAGTGCCTACGAATGCGATGCGAAATCGTCCGTTTCGCCCGGCGTTGCATGGAGGCAGGGCCGATTGCAATAGATCGGCGTGGGCGGCAAAGGCCTCGTCAGGAAGATCGACATCGGAGACACCGATCGACAGAGTTTCTCCATTTTGTTCTCGCATGCTTGGAACGCGCCGAGTTGCCGGAGGATAGAACCACTGACGGAACACTGGCCGTAGAGGGTGCGAATTCGCTCCCGGCGAAAACACATCGTAGGGATCCCCGACCACTTCAACGCCATAGGGACGGTCTTTCCGCATTGCTGAGAGTGCCAGAGTCGCGACGTGCCCCGGAATTCGCAGAAGGAGTGCGGAATCATCGGAGACAGCTCGCGCGACGGCCGAGCGTACATCCTGGAATCTGCGTACGAAATTCCATGGGCCAATATACGCGGGGACTGCTGCAAAGGATACGCCGTCTCCATCCACGCGTTTCCAAGGTTCAGCCGGAGATGACGCTTGATGAGCTCGCGCGAGAAGTTTTACATCCTCGAAGACAGTCAGATACCTAGACCAAAAGGACCGGGGATAGAGCGACGCAGTCCAATACCGCCCATCAGGCGTGCGATAGAAGCGTTGCTCAAGAGCAATGATCAATTGCATAGGAATTTTGGACGAAGCGCCAGGTAGATATCGTGCGAGAGGCCGATGGAACCTGTGATGCGGTCACGCGATTCGATAGAATCAAAAAGCCAAAAGAAAGTGGAATAAATCTTCGGCGGTCATAAGGAGTGATCTCCGAGACGATCCGGTGCACAGATCGGATGGTGAGGAATCCTCACCTTCACTTTCGCTGTCCGATGTCGCACGCGTTGAGAAGATACGTGAAATAGAATTCCCACGAGGAGCGCTGCTATCAGCACTGCTGCCGTACAGGAAAAAGCCTCCAAGTACACGGTCCTGAAGTCGATGCGGTTCGCGTTTATCGTTTCCGGTGCCAGCACCGCAGCTAGAACTAATCCCCACGTATAATTCCGCAACCGGCTTAGGCCGATAAAAGCACCCATCCACAGCGAAGATATGATGCACACTCCTGGCATCCCGAAATTAAGAAACGCCTCGGCAACTGGACTGTAACCCCAGCCGGCCGCAGCGAAACCTAAGAAGCGACCACGGTGGAGATCGTTAGCCATCTCCGTAGCCGGCGACGGCGGCTTAGTGGGATAAATGAATCGGGGGAATATGGCGACAAGCGTATAGAAATAAGAAGCTCCCAAAGCATGCTCTCTAACGTGCTCTGCGTTGTACAGAACGGAAAGAAACGGCGCCCCCAATTCTGAGTTTCCTGGCTTCACACTTTCCAGCAAGGAACTGTTCTTATCGGAATCCACGACTGTGTGCCGCGCGTCCGGGTCAGACACGAGCCGCGGGATCTGCTCTCTGAGCTGGCCTGCGACGGCAAGAACGATGTAAGCTGATATCGCGAGCACGAGATGTTTCGTCCGCATTCTGATGGACCTCGCCGCAACAAACATCCAGGCAGCAAGGACTGCTACGACGGCCTGCAGCAAAAGCCTGCGGTCTCCCTGCACCATGACCATCGCGCACCACAGCCCACTCATAACGATCGTGGCTACCCGCTTTCGTGTGCTGTCGCTAGCGGCGGCGGCCATCACCAACCCGACCAGCACAAAAGCGAAATAGGGCAAGCTAAGTTTTTCCGCCATCACCTCAAAGCGTCGGGTGCGTTCAATGGCCAGTGCGGCCCAATATCCACCAACCTCCAGATACTCCACCTGATACAACAGTATTCCGAGTATGTATGAGCCGATGCCAATCTCGAACCAACCCATGAGATCGGATTTTCGCAGCTTCTTGCATGGTGGGAGTCTCCAGAGTGCCCACGTAACAGCGATGAAGATCGCAGCTAAAGCGGAGAGCAGTCCGGCCTCAAAGTAGATGTAAGGTTCAAACTTCACGGGGTAAGCGCGATTTTGGGGCATGTCATCCGACAATAGCTTGATCAACGGGAGTCCGTTATAGGCTCCAAAACAAGCCGGGAATAAAGCCGTAGGGTCCAGGATTCCTCTTTCCATCATCGCCGCATAGGCGACCATGAAAGGAAGCACTAAAGGGACGACGGCGATCGCAAGGGTCAACTTCGGGCCTAGTGACACGCTGCTCCAACAAATAAGACTGGACGCCAAGAAGGCAGCGGCGAGTACGACCATTCTCCGGTCACGATCGGGGTCCACCGTCCCAGGTCGATTCAATCCACTTCTGGTTGTGTCGTTACTGCTCATAGCATGCGCAAAGGCGGCTCACCGCTGATTCGATGGAGAAGTCGCGCATTGCATCCGGGAGAAAGCCTACGTCAACCGAAGTTTGTACTTTCATCACCGAATCGGCCCAGACACGTGCGCTATCGGCAAGCGAAAGGCGCGTTATAAGCTCGGGGAAAATATCAGTTTCCTCCGAGATCGTGTTCGCTATGAAACATCGCAAGCCAGCCGCTTGTGCCTCCATCAAAACCACCGGAAACCCTTCATAAAGGGAGGGAAGCAAGAACGCATCCATAAGGCCCTTCATAAGCCGGACCACATCATTACGAACACCCATAAATCGCACATTCCGAGTAATCCCGAGGCCTCGGGCTTTGGCTTCCAGGGTTTTGCGCAGCGGCCCGTCACCAAGCAAAACAAGAATTGCCTCAGGGTTAGCCCCACAAATATGTTTGGCGACGTCCAGGAGAAAGCTGTGGTTCTTCTGGGGACAGAATCGACCGACATGGCCGACTACAAACGCGCGCTCGGGAATTCCAAACTCAGCTCTAACCTGACGCGAATCCACCGCAGAGAGAAACGGCTCAAGATCAATCCCCAAATGCGATACCCGCCACCTCGAGTCGATTCTCCATTTCTCTCCGAAGAGAGACCGAGTAGCTTCCTCACTTACACCCAATCCAGCGGTTGCACCCATTTTGAGCAGAACAGTCATTACGAGCTGGTAAAACGGACGATTGTCCGTCTCATGATCTGCGAGGTGAGAATGCGCTATACGGACGGGCACTCCAGCCAAACGCGCCAATGTTAAGACATATCCGCTAAAGCGGTGAACATGGCTGTGAACGCAATCGTAAGGGCCCATTTCGCGCAAGATACGCCAAAAGTTGCGGGCGTATCCAACCGGATCTGAGGGCGAAAGGCACGGTAGGATGTTGGCGCCCAGCGACCTCACTTCGGCATCGAGGGGACAGGGTTGATCTGTGTGCACAAGAAAATCAAATTGATATTTCGTTCGGTCTATGTGCCGAAGTGTCTGAACAAGCCAAGTCTCCACGCCTCCGCGATTCAGACCTCCGAGAACGTGCAAAATTCGCATTCAATCTAACTCCGGTTGGACAAGACTTTGCCTGAAGCTTGTCGCGCGGAAATCCTTGCAGTGTGGTCCATACGTAGCAGCAGCAATCCGTGGGGGTTCTGTCCTGCCTGCCCGGTTCAGGACGATGTATCCGGTGACGTTGAGTTTTCCGTGGTGGCCTACTGCATTTTCTCTGCAATCGGCAAACGGCTGTCGCGGACCATTGCCGCCGATACCTCGGCGCTCGACATTCTCTTGCATCCGATATAATTATTCACAAAAGCCGCCATATTTGCGATCGAGCGGAAGTGATCGATTTGCACGTCTGCGAACCGAATTGTCATCCTGAAGTGTTGTTCCAGTTCGACTAACAACTCCACAATCTTGAGGGAGTCCAGTAGCCCCGTTTCGATCAGATCCTCGTGGACAGAGGACGCTTCTACGTTCAAGTTGTTCAGCAAGAGCGAAGCGATCTCTGCCTGAAGGCTCGGAGCGTGCTCCATCTCAATTCTCCTTGTATTCCGAGGCGAGGAGATCAAACCACAATCGATCGTGCGCACAACCGTCAATCCAGTGACACTGGCGTTGCCTGCCGACGAACTTGAACCCGACACGTTCGGCGACGCGAACGGATGGGTGGTTGTGGTCAACGATCCAAGTATTCACTGCGTGGAGACCAAGTTGTCGAAAAGCCAGCGACAACATTTGGGATACCCCCTCGGTCGCGCAGCCACGCGAGCCAAATCTCTTTTCGCCAGCCACGATCCAGATGCGCGCCGTCTTGAAGTTGCGATTCACCTCGTCGAGTCCGACTACCCCGAGAGGTGTGTTGTCTTCGGACGTGTAGATCCGCAAAACCTGGGTGTCCCTTTGCGTCATGACTTTGAGTAAAGCCGGCGTGACGATCTGCCTGCCGTCCCCGAACTGCAGCCATTCGTAGTTTTCTTTGTTAACTGAGCTCGGTCAACTTTGCCGCTGGAGTTCTTCGGCAGTTGGGCGAAAGGCACCCAGCGCGCGGGCAACATGTAGCCGGGCAAGACTTTTCGCAACTCGTTCTCCAAGCTCGCCGCGCTAACGTCTGCATCGAGTGCACCCACGTACGCACAGCAGATCGTTGTGCCCTCGAATCCGTCGCTACGGACGCCCACCACCGCGCAGTCCTCCACCGCCCCCAAAGCATTCAAAGCTGCTTCAATCTCGCCGAGCTCGATGCGGTATCCGCGGCTCTTCACTTGCGAGTCTTCCCGCCCCACGTAATGCACAAGACCCCTGGTATCAATCAGGGCCAGATCGCCGGTCCTGTAGATTCGCTCCTTCGCGTCAGCGCTCCCCGGACGCTGTACAAACGCAGCCCGAGTCTTTTCTGGCTCCTTCCAGTACCCGGGGCTCAAGCCTACGCCGCCGATATACAAGTTTCCGACCTCGCCAGGCGTAACCTGTTCGAGGTTTTCGTCCAGGACCAGCAATTCTTCCCCCTCGCACGGAATTCCAATCGGGATGGACTCGCGGGGATCTTCGGGGTGCCTCGGAACTGTGTAGTGGCTACTCGCGATGGTGGTCTCCGTGGGACCGTATAAATTCGTGAAACTCACATCAGGCAAGCGTTTCATCCAGTACATCAGCGCCGGTGTTGGGAAAACCTCTCCACACCAAAGGAGGCGCTTGAGCGAGGGGAAGTCATTGGCCTTTACCACATCGAACTTCGCCATATAGTTGAGAACGGAAGGCACCGAGAACCATTGCGTGAGCTCCGAGTCGCGAATGAAGTCCGCGATCTTGTGCGGCAACAGGCTCAACTCTGGGGACACCAAATGGAGTTGCGCTCCCGCGGCGAAGCTTCCGAATATGTCGAATTGCGAAAGATCAAAGTGTAGCGGCGGATGGCCGGAATTCCGGTCCGAGGAGTTAATGCCGAAGTACTTCACCGCCCACTCGACGAAATGAATGACGTTGGAATGGGTGATAACTACTCCCTTGGGTGTCCCCGTGGAGCCTGACGTGAACAGGATATGCGCCGCATCGTCCGGAGTGTTCTGGGAATCCACGAGAGCGCCTGAATAACTGGCCAGGTCTCGCCGGAAAAACTCCGGCCGGAAATTCCGTTTCAGATCCGCCTCTTTGTCCATCCATCCAACCGATACAGATCCCTCGAATTTGCGGTCGCATAACAATTCTTCCAACAGATTGTCCACATGGCCCGCAGCCAGAACCCATCGGCTCTCGGACGACTCGACAATCTTGGCGAGACGGGCGGCGGGGCTTGCCGGGTCGAGCGGTACGTGCATGCAATCCGCCTTCAAGATGCCTAACATAGTGACGATAGCTGTCGGAGACTTGGGCATCAGAAAGCAGACACGGTCGCCTTTCACGCATCCCGCCTCCCGCAGAAGCCTCGCCAGCTGGTTGGAGGATTCCGCGAGCTGACCATACGTCATCATCTCGCCGGCCATGACTATGGCAGTGGCCTCAGGACGACACTGCGCTTGCCGGGTAACTAAATGTTGCAACAATGTCCTCATGTGGCGCAGCAGGAGAGTGCATGCTCAAACGTCCGACTGATTTCCTGTAATTCCTCTTCGTCCGGCGGAATGTCCAAGATGAAAGTGCGATATCCCAGGCTAATATACCGCGCTAATTCGTTGCCAACTTCCGCGTGGCTTCCCACGAGGTATGGGCACATCGTCTTGTAATTCTCAAAAGGCACCAACCAATAGGGGCTCCGCTGCGTCCGAATTTCCTCGGCCGTCTCCGACAACTGTTGGTGCCATGAAGAATCGGAAACCTTCATGGCCAACTGATGGGTGAACTGGCCTTTGCGATCTTCTGGAAAGCGCTGGTGAGCCATTCTCCAGGCCTCCTCCTTGGTCTCCCTAGCGATGATGCCCACGCGAATGCCTGAAGGTACGTCATCCAGCAGCGGCTCCGTCTCATAATCTTTGACCGGCCGCGGATAACCGATCGCCGTTGCGCCTATCGCTCGAGCGCTGGCTAATCCCGCTTCCGAGGAACCGGAAACAAAAATCCCTGGGAAAAGGTGCGGCGGCAACGGCGGGGTCATACGCAACTTATCAACTTTGTAGAAGTCACCGCAAAAGGTAATCGGTGCTGAGCCATCCAACAGGGAACGGATAATCTTGGTATATTCGATTAAACGCGCGTACCTCATGTCGTGAGGCGTTGTGTCATTGAGCTCGAGCAGATCGTTCTTAAAACCTCCGGCTACCATGTTTAAGTACACTTGGCGGCCGAACAAAAATCCAAGAGACGCAACCATTTTCGCCACCGTGTAAGGATGCATATACGCAGGTTGAACGGCCACAAGTGGGCAGAGAGCCTCTGTATGCTCGATGATCACCTGAGAAACGAGCCACGGGTCGACCAAGGCATTGTCTGTATAAATCAGAATGCCTCTGCACCCATTCTGTTCGCTCCATCGGGCCACGTTGGCCACATCTTTCAGATAACGCTCCGGGGTGGACGCGCTGGAATTCAGGCACGTGGAAAACACTTCCACCGGACTATTAGCGCTCTTGTCGTGAAGCACGGTCGCCATAAGCAGTCTCCTCTGTTACCCATCCTCGTTCCGGGGCTGGCAATGGATTGCGACTCCTGCGAAGAACTCGCGCGGGGATGCCAAAAATAGTCGCGTCCGGCTCGACCAGCCCGTGCGCGAGCGAATTTGCTCCCACAACGGCGCGGTCGCCGACAAGTGTCCCGGGCAACAGCGTCGCGTTGCATCCGACTAGAGCGTATTCCCCAACCTGGCAATTCCCGTTGATCCGTGCGCCCGAGAAAATCTCGCAAAAATCCATGAGGACTGCGCCATGTCCGATGGAGACGTGACTGTCGACCACGACGTGACCGCCGATCTTAGCCTTGTAGGAAACGGTCACGACGGCCGCAATGCAACTGCCAGCGCCGATTTCTGCGCTGCTGTCGATAATAGCTGAGGGGTGCACCAAGGTCGCGGCCTTCCATCCAAAACTTTGAGCGCGTTCTACCATTTTCGCGCGCGCGCGGTTGTCACCGATCGCGCAGAAAAACCACAGGTCAACACCGCGGAAACCACGGCTCACGTCTTCAATGGTTCCCAGTACGGCACGTTCGGCGTGCCGCGTCCCGCCCTTCGTAGCGTCGCGGTCCACATAACCGAGTACATCCCACGAAGCTACGCTAACGCCACCCTGAATTCGCGCGGCGTTCATGCTCTCGGCTATAGAAGCGGCTACAGTGCCAAAACCACCCGCGCCGATGATCACCAACTTGCGCTGGGAATTAACGCTCATCGACCCCACGTCTGGACCAAGACATCTGCTGACACGGCGTCAGCATTCCGCGCGCACAAAAGGGCGCGTCTGTGCGTGGCTCTGGCAAGAATAGCGACGCTGCCGCTTAGCTGTACGACGGTGGCAATCAGCATGGCCAAGATCGCTCCCTTCAACCCCAGCCGCGGAATAAAGAAATAACAGCCCACCGCCACACCTAAACTAGTGAAAGTGAACAGCACTACCTGAGAGTAGTAGCACTTTGCCGCAGTCAACCCGAATCCAAGGAACTGGGCCATATATAGGAGGCATCCCACTGCCATCATCCAGGTGAGTAAGTCCGCTTGTTCCGCGTACTCAGGCTTGAACAGGATGGTTAGAATTTGTCGCCCTGCTAGGCTGGCTGCTGCGATTCCACACACCCCCAGCATCGCTGCAAGCGCGAGAAACTGACCTAGTAGCGCCCGGAACTCCCCAAAGTTCTCGCTCGCATACGACCGGGCCAGACGTGCGAATGCAGATTGCCCGAGTGATACTACCGCCATGCTGCCTGCGGCGCTTATGGAGGCAATTGCCGAGAAAATGCCGAGGGCTCGCTGCCCCAGTGCATGCTCGATGAAATAGCGAGGGACATTCAAATTGAGAGAGACCAAAAGAGCAAGGATACTCAGCGGGAGAGCAGACCAAAGTAGTCGGCCCAGCACTCCGGAATCCCAGCGCGGTTGGAGCACTCCTCTTCGGAAGAAGACTCTCTCTCGCGCACCTACTTCGCCGCTGCACTCGCGAATGTCGTAGCTCAAGAGAACGATTGTCCGCGCCAGCACAACTCCAACGAGTCCCCACAGGAGGTTCCTACCGAAACAGACTCCGACAGTCAGCGCTGTTGCGGACAAAACGCTCCTAACAATCATCGACTTGGCAATCCTGTCCATTCGGTCGAGCAGTTGCAGTTGCGCATAGTAAATTTCGCTAACAGCCTCGACGGCTTGCGCCAGACCGACTATTAGAATTGCCCGGAGTAGAGCTCCGCGGAGTCCCAAGACTTCGGCGGTGACGAAAATGATTAGCAATGCCGACACTGTGCAGGACAACCGCAGGCTCAGATAATGCTCGAACTGTATCGCCTGATGGACATCTGAAACCAACACCAGCCGCAGTTGCAAACTCGTGAGCATGAAAACGGGAACAGCGATCGCGAAACCCAAAGCGTACTGTCCCACCAACTCCGGTTGCGTTAGTTTTGCCAGGAGCACGATTGTCATCCATTGGCCGGCGGCATAAATCGCATTCCCCAGCAGAGTCCAAGTAAAGTCTGTACGCAACGACGACGGCGTCCCTTGCCACAATCGCCGCTTGGCTGGCTGACGCTTAGTGTTCATCGTCAAATGTTGTTTGTGAATGCACGAGGCCAGGCTTTCTCCCATGGCGAGGCTATTTTTCCTCGTAACTATACTCTTGGTAATACTTGCCGTAACCGCGATAGCCGTAGTGCCAGACGGTGTTTGGATCGAAACTATTCAGAACCGTTCCAAGGATGGGCGTTCCGTCTTCCGCAAAGCGCTGGGCGGCAAGCTGCGCGCTTTCAGTCGTAGTTTGTCCCGCACGGACAACTAG
>WNFQ01006478.1_pt1 | contig 12307 bp, 10 predicted proteins | sample 5400171 | NCBI WGS metagenome assembly WNFQ01 (sample SAMN13153356, study PRJNA577476) | soil metagenome | isolation source: 20 cm soil under Madrone tree | place: USA:California | collected 2016-06-14
CGCGATCTCGCGCTGGGTATCGAAGTGATCCTGCCCGACGGCCAAGTCTGGGATGGCTTGCGCGCGCTGCGCAAGGACAATACCGGCTACGATCTGAAGCATCTGTTCATCGGCGCTGAGGGAACGCTGGGGGTGATCACCGCCGCCGTGTTGAAGCTTTTCCCCCGACCGCGCGAGCGGGTGACGATTTTTGCCGCGGCGGCCGATCTACCGGCGACCTTGGCGCTGCTTGCCCGCTTGCGCAGCGCCAGCGGCGATGCCCTCACCAGTTTCGAATTGATCCCGCGGATCTCGCTGGCCTTGGCGCTGGAATATGTAGCGGGCAGTTTCGATCCCTTCGCCGTCCCCCACGAGCATTATCTGTTGATCGAGCTCTCCAGCAGCCGTGAATCGGGCGGTCTGCGGGCGGCCGCCGAAGCGGCGCTGGCCGCGGCGCTCGACGACGGCCTGCTGCTCGATGCCACCATCGCCGAGAGCGAGGCCCAGGCGCGGCGATTGTGGTTCCTGCGCGAGGCCATCGTGGAGGCCCAGCGCCCGGCGGGCGCCGGCATCAAGCACGACGTCGCCGTCCCGGTGGCCGCCGTGCCCGATTTCCTGTCCGAGGCGACGGCCGCCGTGACGGCGGCCTTGCCGGGGGTGCGGGTTCTGGCCTTCGGCCATCTGGGGGACGGCAATATCCATTTCAATCTCTGCCAGCCCCGGCAGATGGCCGCGGCCGAGTTCCTGGCCCGCACGGGCGCCTTCAACCGCCTGGTCCATGACATCGTCGCCCGCCATGGGGGAAGCATCAGCGCCGAACATGGCCTCGGCCAATTGCGGCGCGAGGAAATCCGCCGCTACAAGCCGGCGGTGGAAATGGACCTGATGCGCCGGATCAAGGCGGCGCTCGATCCCCAAGGCCTGATGAACCCGGGAAAGCTGCTGTAGCCGGCTCGGTCTCCGGGGGGACAGGCTAGGAAAGAAACCCGGGGAGTGCTAAGAAACAGGAGGCAGACTGCAGTCCGTCGCTCCTTAAGGCGTCGTGGACAGGGAGGCAGGCAGCCGCCATCGCTTACATGAAACAAGGACAACAGGGAAAGCCATGAAAAAATTCGTTCTGGGGGGCATCGTCCTCAGCGCAATGCTGGCGCTGACCACCTTCGCCGCCCGTGCCGACGAAACCATCCGATTTGGCGTCGCCGCGGAGCCTTATCCGCCGTTCACCAGCAAGGATGCATCCGGCAAGTGGGTCGGCTTCGAAGTCGACCTGATGGATGCCGTATGCGCCAATCTGAAGGCCAAGTGCGAAATCGTCGAAGTGGCCTGGGACGGCATCATTCCGGCCCTCCAGGCGAACAAGTTCGACGTGATCTGGTCATCGATGTCTATCACCGCCAAGCGCAAGGAGACGATCGACTTCACGGACAAATACTATCAGACGCCGGCCGTGATCATCGGGCCGAAATCGGCAAGCTTCAATATCGACAACAAGAACCCCGACAGCCTAAAGGGCAAGATCGTGGGCGTGCAGACCTCGACCATCCATGCCCAATACGTGCAGAAGTATTTTGGCTCGGCGGCGACGGTCAAAGTTTATGACACGCAGGACAATGTCAACGCCGACCTGGTGGCCGGCCGCATCGACTGCGAGATGGCCGATTCGATCGCCTTGGCAGACTTCCTGAAGACGGATGCGGGCAAGGACTACGAAGTCAAGTGGACCGCGCCCTCCGATCCGATCCTGGGCGATGGCGTGGGTGGCGGCATTCTCAAGACCAACACCGCCCTCAAGGAGAAGCTGAACGCCGCGATCGCGGCTGTACGGGCGAGCGGCCAATACGACACCATCGCCAAGAAGTACTTCGACTTCAACGTCTACGGCAGCTAAGCCGCTCTACTGAAACGACGGAAGAGTCCCGCGCCCGCAGGGGCGCGGGATCCGGCCGACGGCCGAAGGCGCTGCTGAAAGCGTCCGGCGAAAACAGGAGTTCAGGGGAGACGCGTCGAGATGCAGTCTTATCTCGATCTATTGAGCTATGGCGACACGGGCTGGGGCGACGAGCTGCTGGCCGGCACCCTCCTCACGCTTCAAATCTCGTTTTGCGGTTACCTCATCGGCTTAGGGTTGGGCCTGCTGGGTGCCTGGGCCAAGCTCTCGGGCAACCGCACGATGTTCCTTGTTTCGGAAACGTACACCACGCTCGTCCGCGCGGTGCCGGAGCTGCTTCTGATTCTTCTCCTGTATTATTCCGGCTCCGAGGCGATCGCGAGAGTGCTGGCCTTAATCGGCCAGGGCGAACAGATCCAAGTCAATGGTTTCGCCGCCGCCGTGGCCACGCTTGGTTTCGTGCAGGGCGCCTATTCGACCGAGGTTCTGCGCGGCGCCATTCTCTCCGTGCCCAAGGGCCAGATGGAAGCGGCGAAGGCCTATGGCATGCCCGCGGTCCTGCGCTTCCGCCGCATCCTGTTTCCCCTCATGTTCCGCTACGCCCTGCCGGGGCTTAACAACCTTTGGGTCAATATCCTCAAGGATAGTTCACTCATCAGCGTCGTGGGCCTGAGCGAACTGGTGTTCACCTCGAAGACGGCGGCGTCGGGAACCAAGCATTATTTCTTTTTCTACACCGTGGCCGGCTTGGTTTTCATGGTTCTCACCACGCTGTCGAATGTCGGGGTTGGCGTCCTCGAACGCCGCGTGAACCGCGGCGTGCGGCGGGCCTGAGGGGATCGTCATGGGATTCAGTTATTTCCTCAGCATGTTCCCGCTGCTGGCCTACGGAACATGGATTACGATCGAGATTTCGGTCATCTGCTGGGTCATCGGCAACAGCCTAGCGCTGGGCGTGGCGCTCGCACGCCTTTCCAAAAACCCCATCATCTCGACGCTGGCCCACGGCTACATCCAGCTCTTCCGCAGCACGCCGTTTCTGACCCAGGTCTATATCATCTACTACGGCTGCGGCGATTTCTTCGCCCATACGCCCGCCATTCGCCACAGCTTCCTCTGGCCTTACCTGCGCGAAGCGATCTGGTATGGAATCATCGCGCTCAGCCTGAACACGGCGGCTTACTCCGGCAATATTCTGCGCGGCGCGATCGAGGCCGTTCCCTTCGGCGAGGTTGAGGCGGGCCGCGCCTTCGGCATGTCGAAATGGCTGATTTTCTGGCGCATCGTCTTGCCCAGGGCAATTCGCATCTGCCTGCCCGCCATGAGCGGTGAAACAATCCTGTTGATGAAAACCACGGCCATTCTTTCGACGATCACCATCCTCGACCTGATGGGCGAGGCGCGCTTCATCGTGGCCCAGACGTTTCGGGTCTACGAACCCCTGCTGGCCGCGGCCGTACTCTATATCGTCCTGACCTTCATCATCACGCGCGGCTTCCGGTTCCTGGAGCGTTATTTGAACAAGGATCGGCTGGAGCCCATTCAGATCAAGACGCCGCTGCCCATAGAGGTCGCCTGACCTCGGCGCTGAGCCTACCTTGCGCCTAGAGCAAGATCCGATCAGTTTGAATCAACCTGATCGGTGAATCTTGCTCTCACTCAACAAAGGAGCGCCTGATTCACGTCTTAAGCCGAATTGGCTTAAGACGATCAGGCGCTGGTGGATTGCCATCCGCGGTTCCCTTAGCATCATCCCATGACACCCTACCGCCCGCCGCTCGCCGACATCGGCTTTTGCCTCGAGGAATTCGCCGATCTGCCCGGGTTGATGGCGCTGCCCGATTTTGCCGAGCTCTCGCCGGATCTGGTGAGCGCCATTCTTGCCGAGGGCGGCAAGCTTGCGGCGGGCGAGCTTGCCCCGCTGAATGCCATCGGCGACCGCCAGGGTAGCCGGCTGGAAAACGGCGTGGTGCGCTTCAGGAGATGTGGGGTTCGGCCAATCTTGCCTTTTCGCTCTGCCCGCTGCTGACCCAGGGTGCGGTCGAGGCGATCTCCGCCCATGGCAGCCCTGCCCAGCGCCAGACATATCTGCCGAAGCTGATCGGCGGCACCTGGACCGGCACCATGAACCTGACCGAGCCCCAGGCCGGATCGGATGTGGGCGCCCTGCGCTGTCGTGCCGTGCCGGACGGCGAGCGCTATCTGATCACCGGCCAGAAGATTTTCATCACCTATGGCGATCACGACCTGGCCGAGAACGTCATCCATCTGGTCCTGGCCCGCACACCCGAGGCACCGGCGGGTTCGCGCGGCCTTTCGCTGTTCCTGGTGCCCAAGCGCCTCGTCAACGCCAGCGGCGCGCTGGCCCAGGCCAACGACCTGCGCGTCGTCTCGCTTGAACATAAGCTGGGCATCCATGCCAGCCCGACCTGTGTCATGGCCTATGGGGACGATGGCGGAGCCGTGGGCTATCTCATCGGCGAGGAGAATCATGGCATCGAATACATGTTCACCATGATGAACAACGCGCGCCTCTCCGTCGGCCTCCAGGGTCTCAGCATCGCCGAGCGGGCCTATCAGATGGCCCGCGACTATGCCCTCACCCGTGTCCAGGGCCGGCCCATCGGGGCCAGCAAATCCAATACCCCCATCATCGGCCATCCCGACGTGCGGCGCATGCTGATGACCATCCGGGCCCAGAGCGAGGCGATGCGCGCCTTGGCCTATTTCACCGCCGGTGCCCTGGATCGATCGAAGCACCAGGGCGATCCCGCCGCGCGCGAGCAGAGTCAGCGCCTGGTCGATCTGTTGATCCCGGTGGTCAAGGCGTGGTCCACCGATCTCGGCTGCGAGGCGGCCTCCATGGCCATTCAGGTCCATGGCGGGATGGGGTTCATCGAGGAAACCGGCGTCGCCCAACTCTATCGCGATATCCGCATCGCGCCGATCTACGAGGGCACCAACGGCATTCAGGCCAACGATCTGGTGGGGCGCAAACTGATGCGTGACAAGGGTGCGGCGGCGCACCATTTCATCGCCGGCCTTCGCACCTCGGACGGCGACCTGGCCAGTTCGCGCGGGGAGGATCTTTCCACTATCCGGGCCGCCCTGGCAGAGGGTGCGGCAGCTCTCGCCCGCAGCACCGATTGGCTGATCGAGACTCATGGCACCAATCCCGCTTTGGCGCTCGCCGGCGCGACGCCCTATCTACGGCTGTTCGGCACTGTCGCCGGCGGCTGGCTCATGGCCATGGCGGCCCTGGCCGCGGCACGGCGATTGAGGGAGGGTGCTGTGAACGAGGCAACCGGCGACAAGGCGTTTCTGACGGCCAAGCTCGCCACCGCCCGCTTCTATGCCGACAACATATTGGTCCAGGCCGAAGGGCTGGCGGCCCAGATCACGCGCGGCGGCCTGTCGGTCCTTAGTCTGCCGGCAGAGCTGTTTTAGGACCCGGAAGCGATTGCCGCGGCCGGACGAGCGCCCAGTGACTGGGCCAATACGTCGTCCGCGCGATCCTTCTGTTCGGCCAGCTCGCGCTCGCGCCGCTCGGCCCGCCGGCGCGATATTTCATAGGCGATGGCGCCGACGACTGTCAGCGTGATCAGGATCAGGGCCAACGCGTTGATCGTCGGCGTGATGCCGGAACGAACCTTCGATCCGACATAGACGGTCAGCGTGTCGGAATTGCCCTTGGTGAAGAGCGTTATGTTGAAATTCTCCACCGACTGAAAAAAGGCGATGAGCGCGCCCGCGCCGATGGCGGGATAAAGATGAGGAATCATGATCCGGCGCATGACCTGCGCGTTCGATGCGCCAAGGTCTAGGGCCGCCTCTTCCAAAGCCGAATCGAAGGTCTGCAGGCGCGCCAGTACCAGCAGCATGACATAGGCGGAAATGAACGAGCATTGGCCGAGCGTGGAAAGATGCAAGCCCGCCGGCACGTCGAACTTGTTCCAGAACAGCAGCGTGGAGATGCCGATGACCGCACCCGGCGTCAGGATCGGCGCCACCATGACGCCATAGAGGAACGATCGGAAGCGGCCTTGAACGCTGTTGATCAGGATGGCCGCGGCCGTGCCGATCGGAATCGAGATCGCCACCACCGATAGTGCGATCAACACCGTATTGCTGGCCGCGTGCAGCATGCGGTCGTCGTTCCACAGGTCAATGAACCAACGGTTCGTGAACCCGACCCAGGGGAAAACCGAGGGGAAGCGGGAATCGTTCAACGCAGCACCACCCATGACGATGAGGGGCGCCAGCATATAGACGAGGAAGATGCCGACATAGATTTTGACGATCAGGCGGGGAAGGGCTCTGGCATTCATGCGTCGCGCCTCACTTTGCGATATCCGCCAGCCGGACTTTGAGCAGGCGCATCATCAGCGTGACGAAGACCGTGCAAAGAACGAGCAGCAGGAAGGCATAGGCCGATCCCGTGTTCCAATCCTGCGCCTCGAACATCCATTGCTGCACAATCTCAGTGAACCAGCGCGACCCCGGCGAGGCCAGCAGGCTGGGCACGATGATGGAGCCCGCCGACAGCATGAACACCATGACGCAGCCCGACGCGATGCCGGGCTTCGAATGGGGGATGACCACGCGCCAATGAACTCGCCAGGCTGGCGCGCCGAGATCCTCGGCGGCTTCGATCTGATTGGAATCCAGGGCCTGGATGGCGTTGTAGATCGGAAACAGCATGAAGAGCACGTAGGTATAGACCAGACCGATCATCACGCCGTTGAAACCAGAGATCCAGCGGATCGGATCGGCAATCAAGCCGACGCCTTCCAGCAAGGCATTCAAGGGCCCGTGAAATGAGAGAACGATGAACCAGGCAAAGGAGCGCAGAATCTCACTGACCCACAGCGGGATGAGCAGGATCATGAACAGGGTCGGCACATTGTGCGGCTTTGCGACTTTCGCCAGGAAGAAGGCAAGCGGGTAGCTGAGAATCAGGCAGATGGCCGTCACCACGCTGCTGAAGAAGACGGTCAGAAAGAAGATCCGCACATGGATCGGGCTGGTGAAGAACGTCAGGTAGTTGCCGATGCCATAGACGTCGTTCGGCCCGCCCCACTGGTCCGCCGGCAGATAGGGCCGCAGCGAATATTCGAACAGGATCATGTAGGGCAACACGACCAGCGCCAGCAGCCAAAACGCCGGCAGCGTGACAATGAAGCAGGTCAGCGTGCTGCCATAGCGCCGGACGATATCACGCATGGGAGAAGCGACCGGCGATCATGCCGATTTCCTCGATGCGCCCTCGGCCAGGACGACGCCATCGGTGGGCTGGAAGGAAAGCCGCATCTTCGAGCCGAGCGCCAGCGGCTTTTCGCTGGGATCGTTCTGGACCTGGACCATATGCAGAAAACCGCGGTCGTCACGAGTCAAGACGTTGACGAAATTACCCTCGAAGGTCAGTTCCATCACCTCGACCGGCAACTCGTTGCCGCCGGGTGTGGGCGCCGGATTGAGCGACGAGCGCTCCGGCCGCACATACAGCTTCGCCGTCGTGCCCAGGTTGACGCCCGGGCCCAGTCGCGCCTTGAACTTGCCGAACTCCGTCTCGAACTGGCCGAAGCCATTTTCGGCGGCGATGACCCTGCCGGCAAACACGTTGTTCTCGCCAACGAAGGAAGCGACGAAGGCGTTGACCGGGAGATTGTAGATTTCCTGCGGGGTTCCGACCTGCTGCAGGACGCCGTTCGACATGACGCCCACGCGATCCGACATTGCGAGCGCTTCGCCCTGGTCGTGGGTGATGTAGATGAATGTCACATTGGTGCGCTTCTGGATGGCCCGCAGCTCGCTGCGCATATGCTGGCGCAGCTTGAGGTCAAGCGCCGAGAGCGGCTCGTCCAACAGCATGACTTTCGGCTCGACGCAGAGGGCGCGGGCAATGGCCACGCGCTGTTTTTGGCCGCCCGAAAGCTGGCTTATCGTCTTCTCCGCCGCATCGTGCAGATCGACGAGGCGCAGCAGCTCATCGGCTTTGGCCCGTTGTGTCGCCTTGTCGGCGCCGCGAACCGAAAGACCGAACGAAATGTTTTCCCAGACCGGCATCAGCGGGAACAAGGCAAGGTTCTGGAAGATCAGCACGGTGGGCCGCATGTTCGGGCGGATGCCGCGCATGGAGCGGCCGCCGATCAGAACGTCCCCTTCCGTGGGATCGATAAAGCCGGAGATCATCCGCAGGATTGTCGTCTTACCGCAGCCCGACGGCCCGAGAAACGAAAAGAATTCGCCGGCCTTGATGGTAATGTCGACATGGTCCACGGCGCGGAATTTGCCGAAATCCATCGACACATTGGATAGCTGGACGTCCTCGCTCATGGGCCCCCGGCGATTGGCTTGAAGGAAAGCAGCGAACGCAACCGCGCGAAAATACCGGTCAGGCGCTCATACGGGCCGCCGGGAGATTCGTCCCGACGGCCTGCATGGGTTGCCTAGACCTTATGCGGCCTTCCACTTGTCGGCATATTCGCCGCGTAGCTTGATGAACCAAGCCGGCTGTGAGGGCCACCACCACAGCTTCGCTAAGGCGTCGCCCGGATATGCGGCCTTGTAGAACTTGGTGACGCTCGCATCGGCGAGATCGATCGCGCCCTTGGCCGTCGGATTGGCTGAGAACGACTTTGCCCAGGCCGCCGAGCCCTCTTTCGTCGAGATGAACTTCGCCCACTCGTGCGCCTGGTCGACATTTTTCACGTTCTTCATCAGCATGAGGCCCTGCTGCCAGCCGAAGGCGCCTTCCTTCGGCGAGATATAGGCGATCGGCAGGTCCTTGCCGAGGTTATACCCGGTTGAATCCCAGGTCAGACCCAAGGTGCAGCCGTTAGTGCGGAACGCAGCCTGGGCATCGTTCTCGCCGTTCCAGAACTGCACGACGTTTTTCTTGTGCTTGATAGCTTCGGCCAGCGCGATGTCCCACAGTTCCTTCGTAACCGCCGGGTCCTTGTAGCTGTCGAGCCAAGGCTTCGGCAGCTTGCCCTGCGAATCAAGCCAGCGACCCATAGCTGCAAGCGACGAATGGGCACGGACGACGACTTTTCCCTCGAAGGCCGGATCGAAGAGTGAGCCGAGAGTCGCCGTCGGCCAATCCATCGGTGCCTGCTTCGTATCATGCGTCAGGGCTTCGGTGCCCCAGACGCTCGGCACGTAATAGCGTTCGCCCTTGATCGTAGCCATCTCGCCGGACTTGCCTTCCACGAAGGCAGCCTCGTAATTGTCCAGTTTCAGCTTGTTGACATCCCAGCCGCGGAGAATGTCCTGCGACACCCAGCCTTCGACGCGATCCAGCGTCGGCTCGACGACGTCCACGGCGCCCGTCTGTAGCGAAAGCTTGCATTGGGCGAACATGGAATCCTGATCGGGCTGATCGAGGAAATTCACCTTGATGCCGGTCTGAGCCGTGAACGCGGCAAATGGCTCCTTGAAGTCGTAGCCCGACCACCCCATGAAATTCACTGCGCCAGACGACGAAAAGGCGTCCTTGACGATCCATGGACCCATGGCGGCAACGGCGCCCGCCGCGGCGGCGCCCTTCAAGATTGTGCGGCGTGAATGACCGCTGGCGGCCCGCAGGGTCGCCAGCGTCGATACTTGATCCTTTATCAGTCTTTTCACGTGTCTCTCCCTTGATTGACGTTCGAAATCGGCAGGTTGATCCTTACCCCTTGAGTACTACGAAGATGTGACAGGATCGAGTCAATCGAGAACCGCAGCCCTGCGATCTCGATTTGACTGGCCATGTTCTTTGCGTCTTCTTTGGCCCAGGGGCTCTCCCTGAGCAAACTCTGCCACAAGCGCCGAAACCCCGCAAGAACGCTGGTGGCAGGCCCTCGGTCGGCACTCCGGGAGAGGGCGCTTTGGCGGTGCGCCGGCGTGGCGTGTTATGGTCGTCGCCCGAGGCTGCGAGCCAATTCATTGCCCAGGAGACGATAGAGCAATGCCCACCCGCGAACCGCGCAAAGTCCTGTTCATTTCGGCCGACCAATGGCGCGGCGAATGCCTCTCCGCCCTGGGCCATCCAACCGTCAAGACCCCTCATCTCGACCGGCTCGCCCGCCAAAGTGTGACCTTCCGACGGCATTATGCCCAATGCTCGCCCTGCGGTCCGTCCAGGACAAGCTTGCTGACCGGACTCTATATGATGAATCACCGTTCGGTGAAGAACGGCACGCCGCTGGATGCCCGCCATACCAATATCGCGCTTGAGGTACGCAAGGCCGGGTTCGACCCGACGCTGTTCGGCTATACCGATTCCTGCCCCGACCCGCGGCGCTTTCCTCCGGACGACCCGGCGCTCACAACCTATGAGGGCGTGCTGCCCGGCATGACGGTCGGCCTCCAGCTTCCCGACCACATGGCCGCCTGGGTCGCCGACCTGAAGGCAAAAGGCTACCGCTTCGAGGGGCGCGACGACGTCTATCGCCCTGTGGCCGATTATCCCGGCGCGAAAGGCCGCGGCCATTCCTTTGCCCCGCCCATTTTCAGCGCGGCGGACAGCGAAACCACATTCATGGCCGATTCGATCCTAAAGTGGCTTTCGGTGCGCCAGGACCAGAACTGGTTTCTGCATGGCGTCTTCCTGCGGCCGCACCCGCCGGTTATCGCGCCGGAGCCTTACAACGCGATGTACGACCCGGCCGGGGGTCCAGCACCGGTTCGCGCGGCCTCGGTCGCCGCCGAAGGTGCCCAGCATCCCTATCTCGCCTACGCGCTCAACAATCAGCGAGAGATCGGGCTTTATACGGAACACCACCCCGGCGTGCTGCAGGACATCGACGAGACCGAGCAACGCCAGCTACGCGCCACCTACTATGGGATGATCAGCCAGGTCGACGATCAGATCGGCCGGATTCTGGCGCATCTGAAAGCGACCGGGGAAGACCGCCATACCCTGGTGATCTTCACCTGCGATCATGGGGAAATGCTGGGCGATCATTACATGTGGGGCAAGGACGGCTATTTCGATCAGGCCTATCACATCCCTCTGATAATCTGCGATCCCAGCGCCGGCGCCGACAAGGGCCGCGGGCGCATCGTGGAGGATTTCAGCGAATCCATCGACATCATGCCGACGATCCTGGAGTGGCTTGGCATCGAAACCCCCGTTCAATGCGACGGCTGTTCCCTGATGCCCTTCCTGGCCGGCCGGCAGCCGGACAATTGGCGCCAGGAGGCCCATTGGGAATTCGATTTCCGCGATCCGATGCGCGAGCGCGTCGAAGGCGCAATGGGGCTGGCCGACGACGAGTGCTCGCTGGCCGTACTCCGGGGTCGGAAATACAAATATGTGCATTTCGCTGCCCAGCCACCGCTGCTGTTCGATCTGGAGAAAGACCCGGGCGAGCTGGTCAACCGGGCGAACGATCCGGCCTGCAGGGATGTCCTGCTGGCCTCTGCGGCCAAAATGCTCTCCTGGCGGATGGTTCACGCCGACCGCACCCTCACCAGCCGGTTCGTGACGCCGGAGGGCGTGATAGAGCGCAAAGGACCTAGAACGGCCGCCCGGAAGCGTTGAGCAGACGGCCCGGATCATGGAAATTCATGGACCGAGGCAATTGTTACAATTATGTTTCACTCCCTTCGCGCCCCGTGGATAGCTCGCCCGTCCTGTGGCGGGCCAGGGCCTGATCCTCGTCAGCCGCATCGGCTCAGGACGTGAATCGGGCTCTCTTTGCCCGACGAGCGCCAGGAGGGTTTTGACATCGGCACTCATTTTCTATTGAGCCTGACGGGTGCGGCGGCCCTGCTGCTGTGGGGTCTGCGCATGGTCAGCACGGGCATGCTGCGCGCCTATGGCGCCGATCTGCGTCGCGCGGTCGGTCGCAGCATGCGCAACCGCTTCGCCGCGCTGTTCAGCGGCCTTGGCATCACCATGCTGCTGCAAAGCAGCACCGCGACCGCCCTAATGGCCGCCTCCTTCGCCTCGCGCGGGCTGGTCAGCACCGGCTCGGCGCTCGCCATCATGCTGGGCGCCGACGTTGGCACCAGCCTGGTGGCCCAGCTCGTCACCTTCAAGGTCGACTGGCTGTCGCCGGTCCTGATCCTGGTCGGCGTCGTTGCCTTTCGCGCCAGCAGTTCGACCAGGGCCCGCGATCTGGGGCGCGCTGCCGTCGGCCTCGGCCTCATTCTGCTGGCCCTTCACCTGATGTCGCAGGCCGCCGCACCCATGCGCGATTCCCCGCTGGTGGCCGACGTATTCGGCGCGCTGTCCGGCCAGCCCACGGTGGCCGTTCTGATCGCCGCCTTGCTGACCCTGCTCTCCACATCCAGCCTCGCCGTAATCCTGTTGGTCATCTCATTCACCGCCAACGGCATCGTCGGTACCGACGTTGCCTTCGCCCTGGTGCTGGGCGCCAATCTGGGCAGCGCCGCCACGCCCCTGCTGGCGACCGCGAGTGCCGATCCCGAGGCCCGGCGCGTGCCGAT
>WNFQ01002975.1_pt1 | contig 12306 bp, 10 predicted proteins | sample 5400171 | NCBI WGS metagenome assembly WNFQ01 (sample SAMN13153356, study PRJNA577476) | soil metagenome | isolation source: 20 cm soil under Madrone tree | place: USA:California | collected 2016-06-14
CTCCAACGCATGCCGGTAGAGTAGAACATGCTCGAACCCGGCTCGAGAAAGATGGCATCGATCTTGTGCTCACCCATTAAGCGCTGCGCGTTGGCGATGCGCGCTCTGCGCTCGTCATCGGCAATCTGCACGACGCCGGCGGTCATTTTCTTAAGGCGTTGAATCAGAGCGGGCACGTCTTGCCGCTGTTGGATAGCCTCGACGTCGTCTGTGGCCGCAAAGGAACCCTTGCTGCCGATCAGAGCGGCCCCGGCCACACCGGCGGAGAGGCGAAGGAAGTCTCGTCTGTCTGTACACATGCAGTTGGAGCGCGGACATCCTGTCCGCATCGAGCGCAAAGCGCGAAAAGTTGCTGACCAGAGCAGCGCCATGCTACACGAGCCGATGCGCATCAACAACGTTTGGGAGCGCACGCATCCTGCGTGCGGTTCGCGGGCATTCAACCCGCAGGCATAGATGCCCGCGCTCCGGTAAATTCACGCTACAATGTTGCGCTCTAAACTCAGGTCTAATATTGGGCCTGCGAAGCGCATGGTGCCGAAACATCTACTGACAACCCTGCCACGTCTGATTCGCTTGGGTCTCGTCGTCGGGTTCTGCTTTGCTTCAGCCCAAGCCCAACAGACCCTGCGCTGGGGCGCCGACCCGAGCGGCGGAGCGCCTTATGTCTTTAACGATCCCAACCACCCGGACCAATACATCGGTTATGAAAAAGAGCTGGTCGACGCGTTGGCCGCCGCCATGGGCCGCAAGCCGGAATTTGTGGCCTCCGAATGGGAGACCCTGGTGTCTTCGTTACAGCGCGGTTCGTTTGACGTGATCGTCAACGGCCTGGAACCCACGGGCGATCGGGCCAGGCAGATTCAATTCAGCAAGCCTTACTACATCTTCCAACTTGCGTTGACCGTCCGGATTGACGAGCAACAAATTCACACGCTCGCGGACTGTCGCACACGCGTGGTGGGTACGCTCGGCAATACGGCAGCTTCCAGGTTGCTACAAAAAGAAGGCGTTCCTTTTAAAGGCTATGCCGAGCCGCTGACCGCCTATCGCGATCTGGAACTGAAAAGAATCGACGCCGTGCTGATGGACGTGCCGGCCGAAGTTTATTACGTCAGCAAGAGTACGACTCTTAAGCGCGCCACGGAACCCTTCTTTCGCGGAACCTACAACGTCGGTTTGCGCAAAGGCGACGATGCTCTGAAAAAAGAAATCGATGCGGCGATCGATAAGATCATCCGCGACGGCTCACTGGAACAAATCCTGCGCAAGTGGAACTTGTGGAACGATGCCCAGGTTGAGCTACAAACATCGACCAGGGCAGGACAATCGAACGACAACGCCGCTTATGAAATCACTTCGACGACCTTCAACTGGCGCGAAGCGATGTGGCGGCTGGCGCGCGCAGCGGTAGTCACAGTTCTGATCGCTTTCGGCTCGATGTTGATTGCCGTGATTCTCGGCATGCCGCTGGCGATGGGCCAGTCAAAAGGTCCGCCCTGGCTGCGTTGGTTGTGCACCGTCTACATCGAGTTCTTCCGCGGCACGCCGGTGTTGGTCCAGTTGCTGTTTCTTTATTTTGGCTTGCCGACGATTGGACTGGCTATGCCGGGCTCTTTAACTGCATTGCTGGGTTTGGGGCTGAACTATGCAGCCTACGAGTCTCAGGTTTATCGCGCGGCCCTCGAAGCGATTCCGCGCGGGCAGTGGGAAGCGTCGTACCTGCTGGGCATGAATCCGCTGCTGGCGTTTCGGCGCATCATCCTACCGCAGGCGTTTCGCATCGCGCTGCCGGCGATGACCAATGATTTCGTTTCGCTGTTCAAAGATACTTCGGTGGCCTACGCCATCTCGGTTTGGGAGCTGGCCACTGCTTATCGCGAACTGGCCAACGCTTCGGGGCAGTTTCTGCTTTTGGGAACGGCCGTTTCGATTTTCTATCTGGCGATGAGTCTGCCGATGGCGCATCTGGCGCGCCGGCTTGAACGCAGATTGCAGCGGAGGCAGGTTGACCAGGCCTCTGAAATTAAGGCAGAAGGATAATTGTTGTCGATCGTTTAGAAGCGGGCTATTGCCCGCTTAGTCGGGCGGTAGCCCGACTCTAAACGACGGCGAGTACAACGAGAATGATTCGAGTCACAGACCTAATCAAACAGGCAAACGGAACGCGCATTCTGCGCGGTGTCTCGTTTGAAGTCGCGCCGCAAACCGTTTTGGGAATTATTGGCGCGTCGGGCAGTGGCAAGACGACTTTGTTGCGCTGTCTTAACGGGCTCGAACGCATCGACGGCGGCGCGATCGAATGCGAGGACGTGCATCTTGATGCGAATCTTTCTGAACACGAGTATTCTCGCCGGGTCAAAGAGTTGCGCCGCAAGGTTGGCACTGTCTTTCAGCATCTGTACTTGTTTCCGCACCTGACCGTCCTCGGCAACGTCATCGAAGCGCCGACCCACGTGCTGCGCGTACCGCGACAAAAAGCGGAAAGCGAAGCCCTGGGGCTACTGGAATCCGTCGGCCTAAAGGACAAGGCGCGGCGCTATCCGGAATCGCTTTCCGGCGGAGAGCAACAACGCGTGGCTATCGCGCGCGCGCTGGCGATGCACCCGGCACTCTTAATGTTCGACGAACCAACCAGCGCGCTCGATCCAAAGCGCAGCGCCGGACTGCGTTCACTATTGCGCGGCTTTGTTACGCGCGGGCACACCATGGTCGTAGTGTCGCACTCGATCCGCTTCCTCGAAGGGTTAGCTGATCAGTTGCTCTACATGGAAGCTGGAGAGGTGGTTGAGTTCGGCGCGACGGAAACGATTCTAAACGCGCCGCAGGACCCGAGGACCAAGGACTTTCTTCAGCAGGCAAAGTGAAATGGAGCGCGGACATCCCTGTCCGCCTGAGCGCGATAGCGCGAACAATCTGGCGTTTAGTTCAATTGAGATTCAATATCAGCGTCGCAAACCTTAGCGCGCTTTCGCGCGCTGTGCGGACAGGATGTCCGCGCTCCGTTTCAGACCAGATTCATCGGCGTCGGGTTCTTCGGATCTTTGGTGTAGTCGTAAAAACCTCGACCAGATTTGCGACCGTAAAGTCCGGCCATCACCATGCGCTTTAGTAACGGCGGCGACGCAAAGCGCTTCTCACGAAATTCATTGAACATGATCTCGGCGATGTAATAAGTGGTGTCGAGCCCGACGAAATCACCCAGCGTCAGCGGCCCCATCGGATAGCCGCAACCCAGCTTCATGGCGTTGTCGATGTCCACGATTGAGCCAACGCCTTCCTCCAGCGCGCGAATCGAATCAAGCAGGTACGGAACCAACAAGCGGTTTACGATAAAGCCCGTCTTGTCACTGGCACGGACCGGCACCTTGCCCAACCTGGTCGCGAAGGCGATCGCCTGTTCGTAGACATCCGCGCTGGTCAGAATCGTGCGCACCACTTCGACAAGTTTCATGATCGGCACGGGATTAAAGAAGTGCATGCCGATAAAGCGTTGTTGCCGCCCGGGCGAAGTGACTGCCATCATCTCAGTTATCGAAAGCGACGAAGTGTTCGAAGCGAAGATCGTTTCCGGCTTGCAGATCGCATCGAGCTGCCGATAGGTGTTGTGCTTCTCTTCCAGGCTCTCGATGATTGCTTCAATGATGATGTCACAATCGACCAGATCGTCGAACGAGGTAGTCCCGAACAAACGATCGCGTGTTTGTTTCTGCTGTTCGGCGCTGATCGTTCCTTTCTCGGCAAACCGCTCCAAAGACTTTTCAATCGCGGCAAAACCTTTTTGCAGCAGTTCCTCCGAAACCTCGCGCACTGTCGTTTCAAAACCCGCGCTCGCCGCTGTCTGGGCAATGCCGGAGCCCATCAGGCCACAACCGAGCACGCCAACTTTCTTTATTTCCATCTTGAACTCCTCTAATCAAATCGACCCGCAGATTAAGCAAACCACACATGTTGAGGTCGGTACCACCCCGCGTGAGCGGGTGGATCGAACATTTACTATCCCAGGTTGAACGAATGGATCCACCCGCTGACGCTGACCTCATCTCTGGTATTGGTAACTCTCTGCATTCTTATATCGTGGGCGTTGGCTGCGGGCGTTGGACACCGAACTGCTTGCCCTCACTCCAAAACCAATTATCGTAACTCGTCTGCCATTTTTTGAAGTCGTCGATTAGCTTTCGCTGTTCCGCCACACCATCGGGAGTCATTAGGCGTGGCGGCCGCCAATCACTGAGATACTTTCCCGCCCGGCCCAGCAGCGATTTGAGCTCTGCTCGAATGGCATCTGTTTGATCATCAAAGTGTTCAGTCTTATCAAGCTGGGCAATTGCAGGGTTAATTCCGCTGGCATCACCCTTTTTCAAAGCATTGATCGCCGCCACTTCGCCCGCCCCAAACGCACTATTGTTGGCGTCAAAAATAGCAGCCTGCCGATTTCGCGCGGTCAGGTCAGACATCGTCCGCGACCGCAGGCCGGCTTCCGGATTCTGCCGATGAGCCCGTGCTGCCATGAAGAAACATCCGATCACCAGCACCAGCGCCGCAATTTGCAAGACGCGCCAGGCGATGGTTACGCCGGTCGGCGTTCCGGGCCGCTTGTAACTTACCACTGCCGCAAAGGCCGCGCCTGAGATCAGCCCGCCCATATGCGCCGCATTATCGATGATGCCGCGCGCCATAAATCCAATTCCGAGATTCAGCAGGATGATCGGCAACATGCCAGTGCCAAAGGCGCGCTTGAAGCCTTCCGGCAGTTCGTGGCGATACTTAATGCCAAAAACAAAAAGCACTCCGACCAGGCCAAACAGAGCGCCCGATGCTCCCGCCGAAGGGTCGTCGCCGGCCTTGATCAGAAAACTTCCGATCACGCCCGGATGCGAACCGGGGACCACAGTCAGGTAACTCGCCAATACGCCGGCAACCCCGGTCACAACCCAAAACACCACGAACTTTGCCGAGCCATAGAGTTTCTCGACCCAGGGACCGATGACCCAGAGGCTATACATATTGATCAGCACGTGCAGCAAATTGACGTGAATGAAAATTGGCGTGACGAGGCGCCAATATTGATGTCCATGCTGAATCCAGTAATTCGTTTTAGCCCCGAAGGCCAACAGCACTTCTTCCGGGAACTGGCCCCAAAGGACGGAGGTCTGCATCCCGCTGGCTTCCCACATCAACAGGAAGATGAAAAGATTCGCGACCAGAAAAACTATGGTGAAGATGTAGGGGCGCGACAGGACGGCGCGCGCATAACTCATCGCGTAACGCTCGTGCAAGGGCATCGCCGGCGCAGGACCGGTCCGCAACGGCGCCTCACAAACCTGGCAACTGTTTTCACCCGCGCCGATCAGCGCGCCGCAGTTACGGCAGACGCTGGGGCGGCCGGCATAGCTTGGTTGTTTGTCAGGCAAAGTTTTCTTGGGGCCTGAAGCGAGCACGAAATGTTTTCAGTGCCCCGAGATTAGATTTCTCATCCGCTGCCGTCCCCGTAATGTTTAGAGTCGGCGCTTGTGCCGACCGCTTTGGCGAGACAAGTCCGCCTCTATACGAGGACACGAGGGGAATCGATGGGCTGGCCGCGAACTATTTGCCGAGATCATCCAGCAGATTCACCAGATCGTCGGCGTGCTCTTCTTCCATCGCCAGGATACCTTCCATCATGCGCCGCGTGGTCGGGTCGTCATTGCCGAGGTACTGGATTATCTCGCGATAACTGTCGATGGCGATGCGTTCAGCGACCAGATCTTCTTTGATCATATCGAGCAAGGTGTCTCCCTCGACGTATTCGGCATGACTGCGCGACAGCAAACCCTCCGGGTTGAAATTCGGTTCGCCACCTAATTGGACAATGCGCTGCGCGATTAGATCGGCGTGTCCCTGCTCCTCGTTGGCGTGTTGCAGGAATTCCGCCGCGACACTCTCCGCATGGATTCCGGAAGCCATGAAATAGTGCCGCTTGTAGCGCAACACGCAAACGATCTCGGTCGCCAGCGCTTCGTTCAGGACCTTGTTCACCGTCTCTCGATCGGCCTTGTAGCCTTCGGTTACCGCGCCCTTCTCGATGTGTTGACGAGCTCTTTCACGCAGCGTTTTGACGTCGGTCAGAAATGGTTTGTCAGCCACGATGTGACTCTCCTTCAATTCCAGATTTGTGGTAGGAAAGCGAGAATATTACTCGTCCGCGGTAAGGCAGGGCAAGTTGGTTGAAGGACGCGTGGGTTCTACCCCTCCCTCTCGGAGGGGTGTACAGAGGGGTTAGGGGAGGTGCGAAGCTTGACACAGACAAGCCCTCTCCCCCTGCGCTCTCCCAAAGGGCGAGGGAGAAAGACTAAAGCTTTCCCCAGTTCAGTCGCCATTTACTTTACCCGCAAGAGTAATTTCACCAGCCGCGCCGGGATCGTTGACTACTTCCACCGCAGCACGCCACACGAGTGTCTTGATGCGACAAGTGCCGGTGTTATCTTCGCGGCAATAGACAAACGTGAAGGAGGCGTGCACCTCGGCCGTGCCCACTATCGACGCTTTGATTGGAACCCGAATAGGAAGCTGAGGGCCCTTCGTAGATCGAGAAGCATCCTGCTCTGAAATCGACAGCGACGACGTTCCGTTGTCGATTGAGATCTCATAGTGCTGGGGCGCGGTCGGGTTGAGGTGATAACCCGTGGGAAGTTCTATATTGATTAAGAGTGTAGCCTCGCCGGCGCGCAGTTTCTGCAATGGCAGTTTGATCTCTTCTTTGTTCGGTGCTTCGCTATTAGAAGCTGGCTGGATCACAACCGGCGGTTGCAGACCCTTGATCTGAAGGGTCGTTGTTTCTTTAGTTTTCAAATCTACTACGCGAATCGCGTGATTGTTTGTATCCGCGACGTAAAGCTTATTGCCCGCCACCGCCAAACCGCCCGGTTCGTAAAAAGACGGCTTGGCGCCATCAGCCTGGCCCGGCTTCCCGGTGCCAGCGAAACTCTTTACCGAACGCGCCGCCGGATCCAATAACTTGATTTTGTGATTGTAGGTATCTGCAATCAGCAGCTTGTCATTCCAAAGGGCCAGGCCGAGCGGGTGTTGCAGCCTCACGTCGTTACCCGATCCATCCTTATCGCCGAAATCGAACAGGTTCCCGCCAACCAGCGTGCGCACTCTGCCGCCCGGACCAAGATTAATCGCGCGAATGATGTTCGCCTCAGCGTCAGATACATACAAAGTCCGCTTGTCCGTCGCCAGCGCAGATGGTTGTGCGAATCCCGCCTCGTCGACCGACCCATCAATTCGCGCTTCGCGTCCCGTGCCGGCGAAAGTTGAAACTTCCTGCTGGTCGAGATCGAGTTTCCAAATTTGATGCGGTCCGGCCATCGCGATATAGAGCGTCCGACCCACCAATTGCAAATCCCAGGGAGAGTTCAGCGCCACCTGCAGCGCCGGCCCTCTGACGCCGTGCTCGCGCGCTTGCTGACCGGTGCCCGCAATAGTCTTTACGGTTCTTGATTTCAGATCGATCTGGCGGATCAAATGGTTCTCAGTATCCGCGACGTACAGCAGGTCACCGGAAAGCGCCATACCCTGCGGCCGAAAGAACGTGGCCTGATCAAGTGAGCCGTCTCGGGCCCCATGAACTCCGTTACCGATCGTTTCGATTAAAGTGCCGTCATTTTTCGCAATCACGATGCGGTTGTGATCCGAGTCAGCGATGAACAGCCGTTCGCTGTTTTGATCGGCGAGAATTTTTCCGGGAAAAGCCAGCGGCAAGTCGCCAATTTTTGCTCGTTCGAGGACGAACTTAAGCGGCGCTTCGTTCAATTCTCCTCGTTGGCGAAACTCAGCTATCGAGTCGGCAATGGCTTTATCAAGCGCTTCGTATCCACCTTCTCCCGTTAACTTACCAATGATGTAACCGGCCGGATCGATCAGGTAGCGCGTGGGCCAGACGTTGACTGCATAGGAATGCCAGATGGCAAAGTCGGCATCGTTTATGATCGGATGCTCGATCTCGTAACGGAGAACGATGCGGCGAATATTCTCGGTATCTTTTTCGTTTTCAAACTTGGCTGAGTGGACGCCGATAACCACCAGCTCGTTCGAATATTTCTTTTCCAGCTTCTTCAGATCGGGAATGATATGCATGCAGTTGATGCAGCCGTAAGTCCAAAAGTCGAGCAGCACAACTTTGCCTTTCAAGGCCGCGAGCGAAAGAGGCTTGGCAGTATTCAACCAGCCTCGGCCACCGACGAGCTCGGGCGCACGCACTCGGCCACGTTCCTGTACCGGCATTTCAAAACCTTTCCGTGAAGCTAATATTAAGGATTGAGCTTTTGCAGTTGAAGAGCCAATTGAAAGGACTAAAAGGACGAGTCCGATGAACGAAATCAGATGGCGCTTCAAAAGCGAATCAAAAACTGACCAGTTCAACCAGCCTGCGTTAGCAGGCGGCATATTAGTAGCCCCGGGCGTAAGCCCGGGGTACGCGAGAGGCAATAAATTCGTTAGCCCCGCAGGGGCGGCAGAAGTTTCTGTCGCCCTCTTCGAGGGCTCGATCACATTTCGGGCACGGATCCCCGGGCTTACGCCCGGGGCTACACTCTGCCGCCATCTGAGATGGCTCATTGAGAAGTCCTTCCCAAAAGACCCCATAGTTTACTGATAAGAAAACTCACTTCGCTCTAGCTCACCCTTCAAATCATCTTATCCAATTTCTCAACCGCTCTTCTTAGATGTGGGATCGTAATCGACCCGCCCACCACCAGCGCGACGTTGAAAGCGTCCATGAATTGTTCGCGCGTCACGCCGTTCGCGGCGCACTGTTTGACGTGATAGGTGATGCAGTCATCACAACGCAAGACAACTGAGCCAACCAGGCCCATGAGTTCTTTGGTCCGTTTGTCCAGCGCGCCGTCTTCATAGGCCTGAGTGTCGAGCGCAAAAAATCTCTTGATGCCGAGATGGCCGCTGTCCAGAAGTTTCTCGTTCATCTCACTGCGATAACGATCAAACTCATCCATGGTAATAGCCTTTCACCAAAGTCTTTTTTGGGTGCGCTGGAAAATGTACCACAGGGAGAGGGTTTACTTTAGTCTCAACCTATCGTTGGGAGGGCGGACGGGACGTTCGGGCTCCCAGCGGATCGAAGCTTTCAGCCTAATCTCATGTTTTCATGCTCGTATCTTTACCTTGTCGCTGTACAATTCAAGATCAATGAGCGACCAACTCTCCCTGCGCGATGCACCGGACGAACCGCAACTTCACGACCTCGTTCCATTCGTGGCCGGCGATCGAATCTTTGCTGTCTTTGCCGAGCAGGTTGAAGGTACAGCCGAAGCCATGATGCCCGCAGCCTTGCCCAACGCACCGCCGGCGGTGCTCGGAGTCGTTTGCATGCGCGGTCGAATGATCACAGTGCTCGATCCCATCGCAGTCTTAAACGGGGAAACATTCGTTTGGCCGGCCAGTTTGCCTGCGGTGATCGCCCTGCGTGGAGATGAGCAACTGGCGCTGGCCGCGCAAAGCTCCCGCAACACGATTACGATTGCCGCAGAAGACATCCAGCCGACAAGCCAAATCAATGACGACGGTTTTGAAAGTGCAGTCATCGGAATAGCGCGCTATGGCGGAGAAGAGATTACGGTCTTACGCGTGGATAGATTGTTCGCGGCGGCGGTGCGCCGAAAGGAACGACGGAGACGACGGATTTAGTGATTTACCGATTGTTCCGCCGGCCACACACAACCACGATCCGCGAACACACACGAAGTGACTCGAGGCTCGGGTTCGTGTGACTTCGTGGATCGCTTTTTCCGCTTACTGCCTACTGCTTACTGCCTACTGCTTTCTCGCCGCCGGTGTAATGCGAAGCGTCATACGTTCATCTCCGCGCACGATCTCGACTTCATATTCCTGGCCGGCCTTCATTTCGCCCAGCGCGTAGGTGTAGTCGTAAACGTTCTTCACTTCGTGTCCGGCCATCTTCACGATTCGATCGCCTGCTTTCAGACCGGCCTTTGACGCGGGAGAATCGTCGCGCACGCCGTCCAGCTTCAAACCATCATTCGACTCGACATAATTCGGAATCGTCCCCAGATAAACGCGAAAGCCCATCGAGCGGCCCTGCGATTCGCTCTTCGCCACAGCGTATGTAGGCCGCTTATCGGTCCTGTCAATATCGCGAATGATGCGGTCGACAAAATCCACGATCCGAGCTTCGCCTTCATAGTTGATCTTGTCAGCCGTGTCCGAAGGCTTGTGATAGTCGTTGTGCGTTCCGGACCAAAAGAAGAGCACCGGGACTTGTTTGGCATAAAAAGAAGAGTGATCGCTGGGACCGTAGCCGTCTTCGTTGAGTGTCAGCACTAATTTCTTGCCCGGGTCGAGCATCACAACGGCCCTGCCATTCGAGCCGGTGACAACCGGAACGCCAATGACCGGGTTAGAGCGATCGCTCTTATCTAGCGAGACCGTCATGCCCTGGACGGCGTTGCCCGTATCGATCAGCGAGCGCCATTCCTGCGCGGTTCCCACTCCACCAACAATCAAGTTCCTCTCCTTCAAGCGCCCGATCATGTCCATATTGATCATGGCGACGGTATTCGCAAGCGGCACGATGGGATGATTGACGTAGTAGCTCGAGCCAATCAGGCCTTCTTCTTCACCGCTGAACGCGATGAATACCACCGTGCGTTTCAGCTTCTGTGAAGAAAGCATCCGCGCGAGTTCGATCAATCCGGCCACGCCCGAAGCGTTATCGTCCGCGCCGTGATGAATATCGCCTTCGCGCGGTGCGAGGCTGCCTTCGCCGCCGCGGCCCAGATGATCATAGTGCGCACCGATCACAATCGCTTCGCTTTTCAGCTTAGGATCGCTGCCCGGGAGGACACCGATAACGTTGAATGACGGAGATTCGCGGCGCAGGAGATCGCTTGCCATGTTGACCGATCCCGGCTTTACGGGATTCGTAGCCGGATTCATAGACGTTCGGTATCCATAGTACTTCGCTTCATATTTGAGTACTCTAGAAATGCCGGACCGTACTTCTGTTTCAAAGACGCCGAGGTTAACAAGATCGGCGAGACCAAGCACTCTGGCGGCTAGCTTTCGGGAAATGACCGCGACCGGCAATCCTACGTCACCCGCGCTATTGTCAGTTCGCAAACGCGCGAGCCGTTCGTCCGAGAACTTGTCTTCAGCGGAGATAATCAGCAGAGCTTTAGCTCCATGACTACGCGCGGCGATCGCTTTGAACCGTACATCTTCAAATCGCACGAACTGCCCGTGCGGATTATCGCCATCGGGCGTTCCGGACATGGCGACCGCAATTTTTTCTTTTACATCGTAGTCATAGTCGTCGTAATGAAGGGCGGAATCCGTAATGCCGTATCCAACAAAAACCGCGGGCGCGTTTTCAACCTGGCCATTTGCCGAAAACCACAGCGGCATCCAGTCTTCACCTACTTTAAACTGAGCGCTGTCATCCGCTTTACCGGGGTTCACAAAGAACAGATTGTTTTTGCCGAGCTCAACGCCGGCGATATAAGGAAACGGTTGTAGATAACGCGATTGAGTTTCACCACGCGTGCGCGCCGGCCGAGCGATCTGCAAACCCGGACGCAAGCCAAAGCGATTGAACTCACCGGCGATGTAATGCGCCGCGTCGTTCGCTCCCGGCGTGCCGGTGCGGCGTCCTTCCAAGGCGTCGGAAGCGAGATAGGCGATCACCTGTCGCAGACGATCGACGCTGGGGGTCGTGGAACTTGGTTGCTGGGCGAACGCGACCGTGAAGGTTAACGCGACAACCAGAGCGAGATTGAAAAGCTTGCGAATCATGTTTACCTCTCTTTGTCTCGACGGAGCGCGGACATCCTGTCCGCCTGAGCGCGAAGCGCGAACAATCCCTGGGCATCATTTACGAACGGCTGAGCGCGCGGCGCGCGCGGGCGGGCAGGATGCCCGCGCTCCATTCACTCGACCCAATCGGCTATAAAAATATTCGTCTCGCCCGGCTTCTGACCGTGACGGTTCGAGGCAAACACCAGCTTCCTACCGTTGGGCGAAAACATCGGAAAACCGTCGAACGTGTCGTTGTAAGTAATCCGTTCCAGGTCCGTCCCGTCGGTTTTGATCATGTAGAGATCGAAATCACGGCCCTTCGGATCGGCATAGTTCGAAGCAAAAATAATGCGTTTGCCGTCGGGAAAGAAGTAAGGCGCAAAGCTCGCTTTGTTCAGATGCGTGACTTGCCGCTTGTTCGAACCGTCCGCGTTCATCAGCATGATCTCCAGCGTGGTCGGCCGGATCAGATTCTGTTTCAGCAGCGCGACG
>WNFQ01006322.1_pt1 | contig 12304 bp, 10 predicted proteins | sample 5400171 | NCBI WGS metagenome assembly WNFQ01 (sample SAMN13153356, study PRJNA577476) | soil metagenome | isolation source: 20 cm soil under Madrone tree | place: USA:California | collected 2016-06-14
TTGGGCAGCGGGCCGGAGTTGCCGATACAGGTGGTGCAGCCATAACCCACGATGTGGAATTTGATTTTTTCGAGATAGGGAAGCAGCCCGGCTTTCTCCAAATAATCGCGGACGACTTTTGAGCCGGGGGCGAGCGAAGTCTTCACCCAGGGCGGAACCGTCAATCCTTTCTCAACCGCTTTTTTGGCGACCAGGCCCGCAGCCACCATGACTGATGGATTCGACGTGTTGGTGCAACTGGTGATAGCGGCGATGACCACGCTGCCATGGCGAAGGGACTTCTTTACATCCGGAGGAACATGTTCTTCGACGCGGTGATTTTCCACGCCGATCGCAGTGGGGCTTCCGCCTTCCTGCTCCCAGCGATCCACCTGCTTGAGCACGCTGGCGGAGGCCCCGGTCGCGGGCGCCGTGGTTTGCGCGGCAGACTTCGGCTTCATCAGCGAGGGCAGCGCGATCCGGAACGATTCTCCGGCTTGCGAGAGGGGCACACGGTCTTGAGGACGCTTGGGGCCGGCGAGGCTGGACTCGACCGTGGCCAGGTCCAAACTCAGAAGCTCGGAATATTCCGCTTCGGGCGTTTTCTCATCGTGGAACATCCCCTGCTCGCGGCAGTAGCCTTCGACCAGCGCAATCTGTTCCGCGGAGCGGCCAGTGAGGCGCAGGTAGTTGAGACTTTCTTTATCCACCGGGAAGATGCCGCAGGTGGCGCCGTATTCGGGGGACATATTGCCGATGGTAGCGCGGTCGGCGAGGGCCAACTCCTGGAGCCCGGGGCCAAAATATTCGACGAACTTTCCTACCACGCCGTGCTTGCGCAGCATTTCGGTGATGGTGAGAACCAGATCGGTGGCCGTGGCGCCCTGGTGAAGTTTGCCGATGAGCTTTACCCCCACGACCTGCGGGATCAGCATGGAGACGGGCTGTCCCAGCATGGCGGCCTCCGCTTCGATTCCGCCTACGCCCCATCCCAACACGCCCAAACCGTTGATCATGGTGGTGTGCGAATCGGTGCCAACCAGCGTGTCCGGGTAGGCTGTGCGGTGACCGTTGAGTTCCTGTACGAAAACTACGCGTGCCAGATATTCGAGATTCACCTGGTGAACGATGCCGGTATCGGGCGGCACGATGGCCAGATTGCGGAAGGCGGTTTGGCCCCAGCGCAGGAAGGCATAGCGCTCTTTGTTGCGCAGAAACTCCAGCTCGGCATTGAATTGGAAAGCTTGGGGCGTGCCGAATTCGTCGACTTGCACTGAATGATCGATGACCAACTCGGCAGGTTGCAGCGGATTGATCAAAGTAGGGTCGCCGGAAAGGCGCTTCATAGCGTCGCGCATCGCCGCCAGATCGACCACGGCGGGTACGCCGGTAAAGTCTTGCAGCAGCACCCGGCTGGGTGTAAAGGCGATTTCCTTATCAGGTTTGGATTTAGGGTTCCAAGCGGCCAGAGCCCGGATGTCATTCTCAGTGACGTTGCGGCCGTCTTCGGTGCGCAAGAGATTTTCCAGGAGAATGCGCAGCGAGTAGGGGAGATGCTTGGTGGCAACGCCGTTGTCGTCCAGCGCCTTGAGGCGGTAAATTTCATATTCTTTGCTGCCTACACGGAGGACCGAGCGGCTGCCAAAGCTGTTCATAGCTGATTGCCTTCCTGATTTCTAGTTTAATCCTTGCGTTGAGAATTTGCGTAGTGGGGCGGTGGGGACTTCGGCGCGGGATGGGACCGTATCGGGAGAAGAAAAGTGGAAGTGGGCCGCGGGCCGGCTTAAGGGCGGCCCGTGCGGTGCCGCCCTTAAACAGCTCGCCTTGGGGGTTAATTATTTCTTGGTAGTGGTGGCCTTTTTCTTCGTGCCATAGCTGGTCTCGATGCTGCTGCCGATGTACTGGAGCATGCCTTTGGCGCCTTCGGCGAATTGTCCGGTCGGCTGTAGCTCGAGATACTTGTTCAAGGCTTCGGCGGTGCCCGGCGCGGGAATGACTTTGCCGCTCTTGTCGGTGGTCGCCTTATTGATCAGGTTTACGCCCTTCTGATAGTAGGCGTCCGCTTTAGTGGGATCGGCGGCGATGGACTTGTCGAAGGCTGCATTGGCCTCGTCCACTTTGCCGCCATTGGTCAGCACTGCACCCTGGTTGTAATAGTACTGGGCGGCGCCGGGGGGATTTAGTTGGGCAGCCTGGTCATAGGCTTTCACTGATTCCTCGAGTTGCCCGGTCCGGGCTTCAGCCTGGCCAAGATTGTTGTAGTAAGCTGCCAGGCTTTTCGCGTCCTCGGGCTTTGGCGTGCCCTCCATGGATTTTTTCTTGAGTTCGATAGCCTTCTGGTAGTCAGTGACCGCATCGCCGTAACGCTTTGCTTTTTCCGTGGTGTCAGTCTGCTTCGGACCCGCGCCGAGATTAGCGTCACCCAGGCGGGCCCAAAGCAGATCTCGCGTGGGATCAATTTGCGTGGCTTCATTCAGAGTGGTTAAGGCAGTCTCAAAATCGCCTGTCTGAATGGCCTGGTTGGCTACAGAAAGCTTTTCGTTCAGCACCTTTACCGTGTTGGTTTCTTTGGCGTTCTTTGCCTGCGCCTCTTGCATCTGCTTCAACTGCTCGGCGCTCATCCCCTTCTGTTGGGCGGCTTCGGCCTGTGACTTCTTCAAATCGAAGTCGAGTACGGTCTCGTCTAACCCGACCGGGAAGTTGCTAACCTGGTCCAGTTGCTTGCCGTCCTGGGTCAGGGTGACCTTGTACTTGCCGGGCTCGATGCCCAGAGAAAAGTACTCACCCTTGTTGTTGGTCTTGAGGTTGTACTTTCGGCCGTTGTCGGTATTGGCCCATTCCACATTGGCGCCGACGACCGGCTTTCCTGTCATATCCTTGCAGGTGCCTTTGACTGTCCCTGTGGCTTGGGCGAACACCGGGGATACGCACAGTGCCGCCACCGCCATTACCAGCATCACCGTCAGCAAACGTTGCTTCATGTTCTTGGCCTCCCGGCTCACAAAACTGATTTCGCTGTCGTAGCGATTTCAAAACGTCTAAGTTCTCTCTATCAGGCTCTTTCGATCCGGACCTTTCTATCGGGCTCTTTCTGCCAGTGCTGCATACGGAATAGGATCGGCGCTGCCGGCCTCTCGGAATGCCCGCAGGCGCAGTACACAACTATCGCACACACCGCAGGCACGATCTTCCCGGCTATAGCACGACCACGTTAAATCCAAGGGCGCGCCCAATTCAAGGCCCAGGCGTACGATTTGGGCCTTGCGCAATTGGATCAGGGGCGTCACGATTTCGATTCGCCCTTCCTTTGTGCCCAGCTTTACCACCTGGTTGAACGCCTGGTAATAGGCGGGACGGCAGTCGGGATATCCCGAGCTGTCCTGCTCGACCGCGCCGATGTAGACCTTGGCTGCGCCCAGCCCTTCCGCCCAGCTCACGCCCACCGACAGAAAGTGGGCATTGCGGAAGGGTACGTAGGTGACCGGGATATCGTTCCCCGAAGTCTCGCCCCCAAAGGCGTGCGATTCCGGCACCAGGATAGCGGGATCGGTCAGGGCCGAGCCGCCAATCGCGGCCAGTGCCTGGTTCCGCACCAGGAGCCGGTCCTGGATGCGCAGGCGGTCGCAGATGGCGGAAAAAGCTCGCCGCTCGCGCTCCTCAGTACGCTGTCCATAGCTGACGTGCACCGCGGCGGCATCGTAGTCGCGCGCGGCCAACGCAGCGCAGACGCATATCTTCCATCGGTACCACCATCAGTTAGATGCCCTGCAGAATCGTGCCGCCGCTCTTGCCTAAGCGCTTGAAACGAAGCTGGATGCGGACTTCAGATTGTCGATTGTAGACGTCAGATTGAACTTCGTCAGCCTCTGCCATTCGGAATCCGAGATCTTGGGTTTTCAGTCTGAAATCTATAATCCTCAATCTGAAATCCGCTAGACTCCTTTCATCGCCGGATCCCAAATAAATTTGTGGATTTGCAGCCCCAACCTTGCCCGGACCCCATCGGCCAACATCCAGTCCGCCAGTTCGCGCGGATCCAGCAGGCAACAAGATGCGTCGCGGGCGCCGCTGGCTTGCTTGCTGAAAGCAGGCGAGAATAGCACCGCGTTCACCTGCCGGTCCAGACTGTGACGCTTCACGAAGTCGCGGGCAAACTCGTAGTCGGCGCGATCACTTAGCACAAACTTGACTTCATCGTGAGCATTCAGCTCCTCGAGGTTCTCCATGCGGAAAGTGTCAGGTTCACCTGAGTTCGGACACTTTACATCCACGATTTTGATGACCCGGCGCGGCACACGTTCCAGCGGTCGCTCGCCACTGGTCTCCAACAGTACGGTGTAGTCGGCGTCCAGCAGGCGCTGCATCAGCGACACGACCTCGCGCTCCTGCAGCAGCGGCTCACCGCCAGTGATTTCCACCAGCCCGCCTCCGGGACTTAAACGCTCTACCTCCGCGGCGACCTCTTCCAAGGTGCGACGTTGACCACCGGTGAAAGTGTATTCGCTGTCGCACCAGGAACAGCGCAGATTGCATCCGGTGAGCCGCACGAATACGCAGGGCAGCCCCGCGTGGGTGGACTCGCCCTGGATCGATTTGTAAATCTCGGTGGTCTGCGTGGGATGCAGCCTCTAACTTCTCGCTTCTGGCTCTAGCGCCCAGCTTTCCTCTCGGCTCTCAGCCCTCAGCTTTCACCTTGAAGCGACAACTACTCCGAATAGGTGGCCGTAGTGGTGTCGGTTTCGAAAACGGTGACGTTCTTTACCCGCACCCGGCCTTGGGTGATGCGGTCAAGATTTACGTTGGTCTGGTCGTAGAAATATTTGGCCAGATTTTCCGCTGAGGGATTCAACACCTTGAACGGTTCCAGGTCGTTGATCATCTGATGATCCAGACGGTCAACGACGGGTTTCAGGGCTTCCTTCAAATCCTTGAAATCGAGCAGCAGGCCGGCTTTATCCAGTTCCTTGCCGGCCAGCGTCACCCGTACCTTGTAGTTATGGCCGTGCGGGTTCTCGCACTTGCCTTTGTAATTGCGCAGGTAGTGTCCCGCGGCGAACGAATCTTCGACCGTGACCTCGAACATGAATTCCCTCGGCGGGCGGCATGAATACAAACCAAGCCGCAGCGCGGCGTCCAATCAACTATTCTACCGCGATCGCCGGTATAAGTTACTTTCAGCAGCCCGCCAATTCCAGGGCGGCGCGAGCGTCTCGTGCTCAGTTCCATGACATCATTTGCAACATTGTTCCGGGACATCCTTAGTACCCTCCGCGCAAGCGCAGGGGTGTGAGCCTGGATGTCGTGGAAGCAGGTAAGCGTGGACAAACAACCCATGCCATCTGCGGTGGCCGCTAGCCGGCGGAGAAGCCGTTGCGGCAACTGTGTCAGGAGTTTAGGATTTCCTGGCCCACGGGGGTGAGGCCCGAGAATGGCCACGATCACGGGGCGCAGCGTTTCGAGCGGGACGAACTGAACGAACGAACTGCGGTAAGGACCTCAAGAAGCCCAATCATCGCCACTTCAAGCTGTAGCCCAGCGCAGCCAGAATCTGGTTCTCGAACTCATATTCTAGGACAAAGGTAAAGCTATCGCCCTGATCTTCCCAGGAGGTGGCATATTGGGTGACGTCCCGACTGTAAACAGAATACGCGGCGGCGTAACGGACGTTACCGGGTTGCGGGCAGGCGATCATCCCGGTTGGGTTGTCCCGCTCCAGGCCGGTCGCGGCCAGCAGCACGCTGGAAGTAACATCTGGCTTGGCGCCCACCCGGAGTTGGTGAGGCATGATCTTGAGCGCACGCACGTCTCCCGGGCGAATGTCCGCCGGCGCTCCTGAAAGCGACCGCTGCAGGGGATTCAGGTCGACTTGCTGGGCCAGGGTTTCCTGTGCCGCCTTCCATATCGTCCAGAGGTGGGCGTCGGAATGGTGGGTCTGGTTAACAAACCCCACAGGCAGTGAGTCTGGCCGCCCTCCGCATCCCACCAGGATCAGCCCCAGGGCAAGCCTCCACAGACTCCGCCGCATAAACCTCCTGGTTACAGTGATTTGTTTCGTAGCGATTTAGTCGATAGCGATACCAAGTTAGCTATCGGCCACTTGATCCTGTATCTCCAGTAGGTTGACCTGCCGAATCGTTCCGGAGGGGGGCGCATCTAATTAGTCGTTATAACGAGGATACTATGATCACTGTCCGACGCAGCAACGAGCGTGGCGGAGGCGACTTCGGTTGGCTCAACTCCCACTTCACTTTTTCTGTTGATCAATATCACGACCCGCGCTTCATGGGATTCCGCTCCTTGCGCGTGATTAACGAAGACTGGGTGCAGGGAGGCCACGGTTTCCCCATGCATCCTCATCGCGACATGGAGATCATCACCTACGTGCTAGAGGGTGCCCTGGAGCACAAGGACAGCATGGGGAACGGGTCGATCATTCGCCCGGGCGATGGGCAGCGCATGAGTGCGGGCACCGGGGTGCGGCACAGTGAAGCCAACGCGTCGAAAACCGCAGCTGCTCATCTGCTGCAAGTCTGGATACTGCCCGACCGGAGAGGTCACAAACCGGGCTATGAACAGAAGTCGTTCCCGGAAACCGAAAAACGGGGCAAGTTCCGCCTGATCGCCAGCCCGGACGGCAAGGACGGCTCCGTTACCATCCATCAGGACGCCAAGCTGTATGTTTGCCTGGTCGAACCTGGGCAGGAAGTGAAACACGGGCTGGGTGAGGGCCGCTACGCCTGGCTGCAAGTCGCCAAAGGCGCGGTGGAGCTGAACGGCAAGAGTCTCAACCAGGGCGACGGCGGCGCGGTCAGCGATGAGCAGCAGCTGGTCGTGAACGGCTCTGAAGACGCCGAAGTGTTGTTGTTCGATTTGGCGTAATCATTAGCATCGAACCGATCTTGTGTGGGGTGGACACTCTTGTCCCCCGCTTTTGACCTCACTTTTGATTTTAGGATTTGTGGTTGGCCGTTAGGCGGAAAGCGGCAAACAATTCTCCATGAGTCAAGATCCAGATCAAAGGCGGCGGACAGGAGTGTCCGCCCCACACCTTGAACGGCTGTCCAGGTGACCCGAGGTGGTGACCGTGGTGACACGTGGTGACCGACGGTGGTTGCCCCATGCCCGCTTGCTGTGCTAACTTCGCCGATCAATTGTTCTGTGCGCTTCCTCTTCCACCACGAAAAGTCTTCTCGCCCTCCGGCAGACCCCGTACACGCCGCGGTTCCGGAGCTCCGCCAAGCCGAGCTGGCTGCTGCCTATTACGGCGAGCGGCAAGGAGGCGACCACTACGATTTCGTGCGGGTTAGTCCGAGCCGCGTGATATTTGGCTTGTTGGACATAGCCGGGCGCTTTGAAGAAACCCGGCCCATAGTTTCCGCGGCCCAGCATACCTTTCGCACCCGGTCGCCGGAGCTGTTCACGGCTGAGGACGTCAATGAAGCCGATGCCATGGCCGAACTCTGCCTCGAACTCAACCGGGTCATTATGGCCGCCGAGGGCGGAATCCGATCTTGTCCGGCCTTTGCCGGCTGTTACAACGAAGATCTGGGAACGATCTGTTATTTCAACGCCGGTCATACCCCCGGACTGCTCCGCGACGGAATCGGCATCACTGAGCTTGGCGCCACCGGCTTGCCCATGGGACTTTTTTCTCATGCGACTTGTGACGCGTCCCTGGTCGCGTTGCCTCCAGGCGCGGCCCTTCTGCTGGTTTCGCGTGGAGTGCTGGAGGGCAAACGCAAGCGCGAGGAATTCGGGCTCGACCGGGTAAAAAGCGGCCTGCAACAGGCCGCTGGTGAAACCGCCAAAGAGTTGTGCATCACCGCGATCGACGGTGTGCAGCGGTTCATGCGTAAGCCCCCCGTCCACAATGACGTGACCGCCCTGGCTTTGGTTCGGACGACTAATTCCAAAGTGCGGAACGTCGGTAACGGAGAATGACGCGCCATATCGCGCGCCGCTATTTCAATTGTAGGGATAATCTAGGGCGACTAAATTGCTACCTTGAGTAGAAACGCGTCCTGATCTTCTTTCGCGTCGGCCTTGCCGTCGGCTCCGAGTTCTCCGGCGCCAACTCATCCGCGGTCACGAAGGTCGGTTCGATGTCGGTGGGAATTCCATCCAGATGGTCGAAGGCCTTTTTCAATACCGGGTGCAGGACGCCCATTTCGTCCAGCAGCTTCTTCGCGCCGGCATAGTCACCTTGGGCTTCGAGCGTGAGCAGATCATGGTCCAGATCACGCACTGCGAGCCTGAATTTTGCTAGATCTAATGCAAAAGTCCCGTCCGCCTGTTGGACGAATGCCCCTTTATCGATGAGGTAATTGAACTGGATTGCCATGCCTTTGCCATGAGCGTCGCTCAACCCAAAGCGTAGGCTGCGGAACATGGAGGCCATGTAAGTTGTGTACAGCTGCCGCTGAGCCGCTTCGTCGGAAGGCAGCACGCGGGACAATTTCATTTCCGCAGCGTGGTCCATCATATACTGCAGCGCGAACAGGCCGGTGATATCGGCCTTGGCCTCCTCGATCGCGCCATAGACTTCCTTCAGTTCATTCCGCACCGTCGTATCCCGCCCGTCCACTTTGATCTGGTGCGGGCCCAGCCCATGCATCAGTTCATGAGCCACGATATGGGTAAAGAACGATTCGAAATTCACGTCCAACCGCGCCGATGGAGAGAGCATCCGCCGGGCAATCGGCAGGAGCACGCTGCGAAACTTGGCCTCCTGAACATTCTTGAGCATGACGCGCTTGCTGCCCTTCTGTTGGACCACGCGCTGGTCATTGGGCAAATTGTAGGCCGCGGTTGCGATTCCGTGATTGCCGTCCCCGGCGGAGAGTATCTCATCGACCACGCGAATCGGCGCGGCTGCTCCCAGTTTGGGGTTTCGATATTGGGAATCGATCGGGAGATTGTTTTCGATCTCCTGCAGGTGTGTGCTGAAAACCGAAAGCCTTTCGGATTCTTCGTCGTCCCGCAGGTTCACATAGACTTCGAAGGCTGTCTTGTAGCCAAACAGCTCGTCGTTGTAGGTTTCGTAGGGACCAACGGTGATATCGATGGGTGCGTCCAAATTCATCCAAGCGAGATCACTGTCGTAGTAGTCGTTTGAAAGAAACGCATCCGCTCGCAGGTTGAGAAAATCCTTCAATGAGGCATTGTCGGTGAGACTGGCGGCTTCTTTCAGCAGGTTCGCCACCTGGGTTAGCTCATCTTGGTATTCTTCGCCGTAGGGAATGGCGACCAGTTCGCTTTTAGCTTTCGCAGCTGAGCCGCTGTTCTGGCCTGCGACCGCGCGGCGTATCACAGTGAAAAAGCCTGTTGCCAGCTCCTGCTCTTCTTTCGGTACGGATGCAACCCAGGCCTCGAATTCCTGCCTCGTCATGTCTTCAGGGTAGAAATTTGCGCCCTTGGGCTTCTCTGCGGGAACGCCTGGGAGAAAGGCCTTGAAGTCGTCCAGCACGGACCAGGGACCCTTGTTGATCCAGAAATACCGCAGGCGAGCTTTGCCAAGTGGTGATGCGTCCCGTTGTAGCCGGGCGTAGAGAGCTGAATCGCCGCTCCAGTATTGCATCAGGAAAACATGGTTCATGATGCGCCCAGCTTCGATCAGTTTTACCAGCGCCTGGTGGTCCGCGGCGGAGAGCTTGGAGGTATCCACCCGCAGCGGCGTAGGCGCAAAGCGAGCCGTCATCTGCTGCAACTGGACGAGTCCTGGCGCTGAAATATTTTTGCTGGTTCTTGTCTTCTGTGCCCTGGCTGAAATATTGGCGAGTCCGAAAACAACCATGGACGCAACCACAAGTACGAGAAACTTCATTCATTTCTCCTGGGGCTTAGAACGACGGCTAAGCAAAGCCGATCATAAAGCATCGGACTATTTGTGGTTCCTCCATAGCGGGGTCGTGATAGCCAATCGTGATACTGCGCAAGCGCTCAGCTAAATCGCTGTACGTGATCATAACCGGCGTTGAGCTCGCGCGCTGACACCAGATTGCTCTCGCCTCTGTAATCGCAGAACGCCACTCTGTGCCTCTAAGACCGCGCTTTGTGGGCCCCTAGTAGCTGTTTTTTGCACCGCAATTATTTATCCTTAGCGTGCTTCGCTCATCCTGGCGGAACGAGCAGTGGCCGCAGTCCGCTTCGAGAGGTACAATTTAGCCAGGCAGTACAGTTTGCAATCTGGTGAAGCCAGCTTGCCGCCGGCCGGAATACTATGAGAAAACTGCTCTCCTGGCTGTTGCTGATTTGCTTTGCCGCCTTGCCGCCGGTTTTGTCCGCCGACACCGTGGTCGAGGAGATTATAGCCCGCATCAATAATCAGATTATTACCCGCACCGAGTACCTGCGCAGCAAAGAGCAGTTAAAACAGGAAGCGCAACAGCAGGATCCGGCCAACGCCGAGAAGATCGTCGCCGAAAGGGACAAAGATGTTTTGCGGGACCTGATCGACCAGCAGTTGCTGCTCGAAAAGGGCAAGGATCTGGGCATTACCGCGGACACCGAAGTGATCAAGCGGCTCGACGAAATGCGCAAAGAAATGAAGCTGGAATCGATGGAGGACCTGGAAAAGGCCGCCGCGGGGCAGGGCATTTCGTTTGAGGATTTCAAGCAGAACCTGAAGAACCAGATCATTACGCAGCAAGTGATCTCCAAGGAAGTCGGCTCCCGGATGTCCATCTCCAAGGAGGAATTGCAACAGTTCTACGATGAGCACAAGAGCCAGATGGAACAGCCGGAACAAATCCGGTTGAGTGAACTCCTGGTTTCTACGGAAAAAAAAGCCAAGGACAAGGACGACAAGGACAAAGACCCTTCCGCTGACGAATCGGCACAGCTTGCGGCCGCGCAGGCCAAGGCTGACGAGCTGCTGGCCCAGATTCGCAAAGGAGCGGCTTTCGACGAAAGTGCTAAGAAAAACTCGGACGGACCTACCGCCGCTCAGGGGGGCGATCTGGGTTACTTCAAGCGCGGCGCGCTGGCCAAGGAACTCGAGGACAAAACGTTTGCCATGAAGCCGGGCGATCTTTCCGATGTCATCCGGACCAAGCAGGGATTTGTGATCCTCAAGGTTGCGGAACATCAAATGGCCGGCGTACCTCCACTCAGCCAGATTGAGCCTAAGGTTCAGGACGCGATCTACATGCAGAAGCTCCAGCCCGCGCTGCGCGCCTACTTGCAGAGGCTGCGCGAAGACGCCTTCATCGACATCCCCAAACCCGGCTATGTGGATACGGGCGCCAGTCCGAACCAGACCAAACCCGTCGAAACCACCGCCAAGGACGCCGGCGCCAAAGAACTTAAGAAAAAGAAGAAAAAGCTGGGCATTTTCTAGTCTAAGCTAGCCCCATGGAGCGCAGATCGCGGGCGCATATGACGGGCAGTGAGCCATGAAGGAATTCTTCATTTCCGACTGCGTCAGGTACGAGAACAAGGTCGTCACCTCCAGTTTCGTTGTCGTTTCGAAACAGGTCAAACCCAAGAAAAGTGGCGAGCCTTATCTGGCGTTAACCCTGGGTGATCGCAGCGGGCACGTCGAAGGCAAGATGTGGGACAACGTCGAGGATGCGATCGACGCCTTTGGCCAGGATGACTTCATCAAGGTCAAGGGGTTGATCAATAAGTACAAGAACCGGTTCCAGCTCACCATCCACAAGCTTCGCCGCATGGGAGAATCCGAAGTCGATTTCTCCGATTACCTGCCTAAGACAACTAAAGACATCGGCGAGATGTGGCGGACCGTGGCGGGCTTTGTGGCTACTTTCAGGGATCCCCATCTCAAGGCACTGGTTGAGGCCTTCATGGCCGATCCGGAAATTGCAGAAGCTTACCGCAATGCGCCGGCCGCCAAGACTCTGCATCACGCTTTCATCGGAGGTCTGCTGGAGCACGTAGTGTCGTTGTTTAATTCCTGCGACCTGATGTGCCGCAACTATCCGCAAATTAATCGCGACCTCCTGCTTACCGGCGCTTTCTTGCACGATATCGGCAAGATCCACGAGCTCACATTCAATCGCTCCTTTTCTTACACGACACGGGGCCAGTTGCTCGGGCACATGATCATCGAACTGGAAATGCTGCAGGCCAAGCTCACGCAAGTGCCAGGCTTCCCGGATTCGTTGAAGACGCTGGTTGAGCACCTCATCATCAGCCATCATGGCCAGTATGATTTCGGTTCGCCCAAACTGCCCATGTTTCCGGAAGCGCTCCTGCTGCACTATCTTGACGATCTCGATTCCAAGATGGAAGCCATGCGGGCGCAGTTCGAGCGCGGATCGGGGTCGGATGGAGCATGGACCGCCTACAATCCATCGCTGGGCCG
>WNFQ01002978.1_pt1 | contig 12302 bp, 13 predicted proteins | sample 5400171 | NCBI WGS metagenome assembly WNFQ01 (sample SAMN13153356, study PRJNA577476) | soil metagenome | isolation source: 20 cm soil under Madrone tree | place: USA:California | collected 2016-06-14
GTTTGACGCGTTTAGGGCAGGACTGTGGTGCGTCCTGAACGCAATGGCGTTTGGTAGGTATACCTGGTGTAGCGGTGCCCGTATCCTCTGCCATTTGTTTCCTATACTAGGCCACAATTATGGAGGTTGGCCTTAAAGTTGACAAAGGCGGCGCTATGACAGCCAGTGGGACGGGCGAATTTGACCAGTTTGGTCAGCGGGAGGCGGGCCGCGGAGTGAGGGACACTTGTTCTCTCTTCGACTTCAAAATCATGTATACGCTTCAATCAACCTGTTATGCACCTGTTACTCATTATCCTGCCCTGAAATTCTTCATTCTTTTAGCTTCACCAGCGTGCGTTTCTTCAAATAACATTCCAAGTCAGTGCATCTTCCGCCGTTTTCAACCGATGATACATGCGATCCCAAGCTCCAAGTGCGCTGTTTAGTGGGCATAACTGACCAGCTCCACTGGCAGAGATGGCACGGATCTGGCCGAAGTTAAAAATGGCACTGACATCTTTCAAGCGCAGTAAAATGAAATCGAGTACTTCAACCATCATCGCTACCAGCGACTGGTGTGGCCGCACGTATCGCCGTAGAAGCGCATATTTGCCTCCCCCGCTGCGTCTCGTCCCGGATCCTTTCTCTTCCCAGTCCTGTTTTTCGTTCCCCTCTTCCTGCACTTCCCTGCGCTTACTCCTTTCAGCCCGCCTGATATTGGGACCTGCCAGTCGACCTTGGCCGACTCTGACACAAGCTGGAACACCAAAGTCATGGACACCCCTGTCTTTCCGTGGTAAAGTGTGAGTCGAAAGATTTTGCTGGAGTCGATGAAGTCGTTGGCGAGGATGTCCCCCCGGAGAGTAGATGGGAAGTCAGGCCACGAGGAATTTCTGAGGAACTTCGCCCTGCTGAATCCCGGGTCTAGTGCATAATTCCGGGGGCTATCTTAGCCCCAGCCAATGACGATCTCATCCCATTCAGGATGCATGACCTGGTCCAACTTCCCGACCACGCACGAGTTGCAGGAAATACTGGAGAGCTATTTACAGGCCTTTAAGACATAGTTGTATCTAGAAAGGCTCATGTCAGCCAGTTCTTTAGGATCACAAACTCTCATACCTTCCACCCCTCATTGCACTCAGTCCTTCTCTTTCCAACTGGCCTGTTGGAATTTGGAAAGAGGAGGACAGCACGATGAGGGATAGAATGGATGGGAGTCTGAGATTCTGAAGAACTGGTGAGTGCTTGAACGATTCTCCTGATGAAGCGTACCAGGAGACACGAGGACCATCGCTGGATAAAGGTCGAGGATGTATCTAATACTATATGCACATATATGTTGTCAGTCGGAACTCTGACATCGCTTGTGACCAATACGAACTTGGGAAGCCGGGGGCCTGTAAATCACTTATTTTCCCACATTTGCCTTTTGTCATTGTCCATAGGAACTCTAGTGGTACCAGGGACATGTCCAGGGTGTTTTTCCCATAATACACTGAGCATCTGAACAGGTTTTCCACGGGTCAGAGCTTGAGTTGCCAAGCCAGTTTCAAACAAGGAATCCCAGAAAAATCTGTCAGACTTCAAGGTTGAATCCTCTCTGGGACGTATCTGTTGAAATTATTGCATCGAATTCCGGACATGATCTTTTGTGTATCGAATTGCAGCCAGGGACCCTGGTAGAAAGGGCGATGCTTTTCCGTACGGCCGTACCGAATAAATAGTCACACAGTCACTCTTTTCCCAATAGAAGATAGGAAACATGAAAGACATTCCTGAAGTTGAAGTAGATGGTCTCGGTGGCCTCTGACTGGCGGTGACCTATGACCAGCGAAGTCCTTCTTTCACGCCCATTTGATCTGAGTGGTACATTCAAGTACTCAGTCTAGCATTGTCCCCCGAATGTGTCAGATACCCTTGACTTAAAACCAACCGCCAGTATTACATCACCTGTCGGCCATTGGAGTGGTAGATCCAGTCGTTAAAAGGTGTTATATAATTACAAGGCGCGCAAGATCGCCAAAACGCATGCGTGATAATATGGCTTGTGATATTGTGAGTAACGATGGATATGAACTCCGGACGAAATTCAAAGCTCGATAACATCGTCGCCGTCGTCGTCGCCATCGTCATCGTCATCATCGGAGTCGTCGTCATCATCATCCTCCGAGTCTTCAATTACAATGGGACTAGAAAATGTCTCTAACTTTGCGCTCCAATCCTTGACCTTTACGTGGACAAACACCTGAGCAGTACGGTGAGTAAAATGCAAAGGTAAAGGATGCATTGGCTGTCTTGCCTTGCTAGGGTTGAAGTTGAGGACTTGCAAACCGTCAAGGGATGTAGCACGAGAAAGAGCCACGTAGGCTTGACCTGGCCCAGGGTCACCAGATCGTCAGCACGAGAGAGATAACCGAGAACAGAAAAAGTGTACCCTTCTCGAAGACTTTTGCGAGGTCTACTTTCACCCTGTCAAGTGTCTGACCTTGTGATTTATGTATAGACATCGCCCATGCTAGGATGAGAGGATACTGCATCATCGAGGTGAATGAGGTGGACTGGTCGGTGCAGAATTTGCTGGGTCGTACCTGCGTTCGTGACGCCTGGACCTCACCGTTCGGTAGCTCGATTTTCCATGTCTCTGGTTCAAGCATTACCTGACGTATCCCCCCTCCAGGAACGTTGAAGTCAACTACAGGTCTCTTCTTTTTTGATTCGTCGAGTGCTAGAGCCTTGATAACCCCAACCTTGCGCGTTTCCTCTTCCGACTCTCCGCCAAAATTCTTGTCAAACAAGTGTTCCTTGAACGCAACCACGATGCCCATGCTTCCGTTGACTAGCGTCTCATCAATGTTCTTGATAAGCATGACTTGAGCGCCAACCGTCAGATGTAAGACGTGTTGGGCCATGAAATTATCAAGTAGCTTATGCCGCTGTTCACCGCTAGCTGACCCGCCGTCCTTTGCATGGTAGGTCTTGCTCTCGCCCCGGAGGTGGCTCATACGCAAGTTATTGGAGCTATCTACATCTAGACGGCGAGGGAAACTGAAACCAGCTCAGAGGAAGGGGTTATAGTTATGAAAGAACACTGTAGCTTACAGTTCGGTTGGCCCGATGCCATCTTCGTATGTGATTTCTCTTGATAACTGTCGGAATCTTGTGATTGATTTTTGAGACAAGGTCCCGTGGCGCATTTCGTTCAACATGTTTACGAACTCTAAATTCCTTTAACCAGTCGGACCAGAGTTCTGAGGAGCTCGGTTCGTACCCTCGTCTTTTTGCCGAAAGACTTTCGTAAGTTTGATTGCTCTCTCGATTGCCTCTCTCCAAACAGTAGCTTCGAAAGCGAAGTGCACTGGTGTACTTCCTTTGCTAACAGGGGGCAGCTGAAAGAAATCCCCCGTGACGACAAGCTACCTGATTGCGTTGGTCCGAAAAATTAAACAAATGTGGTCCCATACGTACCTGAATCCCTCCGAAAGGTTCATCTTGATTACCCCTGATTCTACGACCAATTTTATCCAACTTATCGAATAGTCCACCGTCAACCATCGAGACTAAACGAGCTGTCACACATAGTCTATGCAAAAGTGGCACACTAACCTTCGTCGATGATAAGGACTCGAGACCGACGCCACCTTGAGGCGGCTTTCCTGTTCGTCTCGATTTTCTTGATAAGCTTATCAGCATCTTCTATCCCCAGGCCAATACCAGCAAATGAGTGGATCGTCACTCCACCAATGTTACAGGCAGCAATACCTACGGGGAAAATCCTAATGTTTTAGTCTACCAGAATAGACAATTGAGTATAAATACCGGTAGATGCAGTTACTGCTACCGCATCGGGTAGTTTCACGTATTTTTTATGAAGAGATTTGATAATCGAGCGTAGAAGAACAGATTTGCCCGTTCCTAAACGCAGGTCAGCCTTCCTCGAAGACAGAATGCAAGTATATGCTGTAACCGTAAGCCTCCAAACGGACACTCCAGACAATTGTTTGTCTTTCAACGCATAACGTAGAAGACCAACAATGACAGGATTGACATCCAGCATATAGGACCTAAGGAAAGCCGGACATACCTGCACTCCCGGTGTAGAAAACATTTTTCCCCTCCATGACAAGCTCTAGAACATTTTTCTGCTCCTCGCTCAATGATATTGTGGGGCGTTGTTGGGCGGGCTTTAGTACGAAAGGAGGGACCGAATGGGCGTCAAGCTCCTCATGATGGCCATGTGACGACACATTGGATGGCAAAACGCTACTCATAGAAGAGCGTGATTTTAAATACAGCGAGGATGAGGACTCGAAGTCACCCCATGAGCGGGGAAGTTGGCGCTTCCGGGGAGGTGGTATTGCCCCGGGTGAAAGTGAACGTTTTTGTGACGCGGTCTGTGATGACGAAGAAAGAGAGGCTTTGTCGGTTTCGCGACTGGCGACACCATCCTGGATGGCCTTCCTAAGGGCATCGGAAAGTGCACTCCGCTTGGGAGCAGGAGGCACAGAAGCGGGAGGGGTATCTGTCATACTATTTGAGGAAAAATCACGCTTAACGGTGGCCAGACCCGAGCGCGGTTGTCGATCGCGCTGCATTATTTCCAGCGATGATGAAAGGAATGAAGACGCGTTGAGCGCCGCTGACCGTGTTGTGTCGGAGTGTCCCATTCACCGTCTTGGCGAGTACGCCAATGATCACGTGGACGCGCTATACCATTAACGGGTGAGCCAAATTCTGCCCGCGGCATCATCGCATCGGATCACGACGTCCGTCCATGACCTTCCTCTCTTCCGCCACGCGGCCGCGCGCGTCACTCAGTGCTTTCCGAGAAGTGGGATTGTCACTTCATTCACGCTTATATGCAGCCCAGGCCAAGGGTGGCTCCATGAAACAGCAGCATGGTAAGTGCCTCCACTAGCAATGTCTTTCCGACCAGCTTTATGGAACCGAGCGCAACGGGACTCCCTCAGCCCAGGGGTTCAAGGGCAAAGGCCAGAAATTAACTAAGAAGCAGAAACGAATGGAGGCTATGCAGAAACATAAATCCCTTGGTGTGCGTGGTTTATGCGCGGGTGCTGTTGTGTTGCTGACTGTGTGTATTCTTGTTTAGGCTTTTGTCCCACTCCCCGCTAGCCAACTTAAACACGAGTTATTTCAAAGCCAACGCCCGGACGAGCTTAATTTACCTAGCTTCAGTGCTGTTCGTGAACGGGCTTTGCAGCGATATGCGGATAACACTGACGCAAATATACAGGAAGTGCTTACCGAACGAAGCGTAGGCAATGCACTGGCTTTTCCGCTACCAGAGAACGACGCAATTCGAGTTTTTGGGATGCCACGCAATGTGCTCTTGGACGTGAGTCAACTTCCATCCCATTTCTTTCCTGGCCCGAATCCTTTTTTTTCTAGTTTCGTATTCTTTCGAAACCCGCATCGGTCGTGCGTGATGTGACAATTAAACTGGTGGATAAGCTACAAGCTGCGAGCCAAGAGTCGAGCCAACGGAACAGATTTGTCTTGAGTTCGTTCATTCGCCCGAGCATTTTGTGGGTGTAATTCATGACATATTATAGGTGGTCCTACGGGTTGCGGAAAGAGCTTCCTGTTGATCCAAGGAGTAGAATATGCTGCGTCCGCAGGCTGGATAGTGATGTACATCCCGCGTGGTGCGTCTGATTGTTCATGCGTGGACAAAGTATCCTAACCGCCGTCAAGCTATCAATCTCGTGAACTCATCCACGCCGTATTCATATGACCTGCGCACGCAGACGTATCTTCAACCGGTCTTTGCTCAACAAACACTTCAGCGCTTTCGCTCTGTGAATGAGCATGCTTTGAATTCGCTTGTCGCGGAGGACAAAATTGAGCTGGGCACTGGTTCATCGCTGCCTCAAGATACCCCTCTTCTCAAGTTGATCGATGTTGGACTCAAAGATCGGACCTCTGCACCTACTGTTTTGTCTGCGCTGCTCCAAGCTCTTGGGAGGCAAACAAGGTAAGTTCATCTTCGCGTATCTTTTGCCATGGAGGGGTCACGACCGCATTGTAGAGTACCTGTACTGCTTGCCATCGATGACTTTCAAGCGCTTTTTACGAGGACAGCATATAAAACCCCACATTTCCAGACAATTCCCGCGTGGCACTTATCCATGCCTCGCCTCCTTCTCGAATACGCAAGCGGCCATAAATCATTTGTATGTTGTTATATTTACTCTACCCGTATTATCAAACCAATCAACGATCTCTAAAACAAGGCGCATGGTGCCGTCATTGGAGCCTTGTCCCTCTCAGACAAGACATATGGTCTCTCACAAGAACTCCGTTATGCCTTGGGCTTGCAGCCGTGGCTACGACCGTCACCATATCTCAAAGTTGCACCTGAAATCGCAGCATTTACAAAAGGAATTCAGCTTCTGAATGTTCCGGAAAAACTAAACGTAAATGAGGCAGCATCGTTATTCGAGGTCTGGAATAAAAACAAGTCATTCCATACTCGTAAGTTTTTGAGTCACTTTTAGCTGAATTGGCATTGATCGTCCTCAGCTGGGAATGATGAACATTTCATGGCAAAATATACGGAGTCAGGAGGGAACCCGCGGGATTTTGTTTGGAAAGGGTTGCTCACCACGCTCCAGACGTAGACGTAATGGCAGCTTCAATTCGCCGTCAGAGTGGGGGTTACTTTTTGTCACTTCCACGTGCAGATGATGTCTTCCACCGAAAAATATTTTTTTAAATCTGGCCAAAGTTACGGGCACAAGTTCTGTCCAGGGCACGGAGATCCGCAATAGTTTCGAGAAGTACACTTGCGAGGTCGCCTTTCAATATACCATTCAGCAGGCAGGATGAACGTGAGAATAGAGTTTAACATGGACACACCCTCTCTACGCGAGGCTAACCACCATCGTAAATTCATCCGGAACCGGAAAGTCCCGCATGGTGGATCAACTTGGGACGGATATCCTAACTGTGCCTATGTGCCTACGTCCGAAGGGAAACCAAGGTTCGCTGTTCTGCTCATTCTCAGGTACCAACTAGTATGGCTTGTTTATATTCTGACCCTCATAGGGTACCCTCCTACGTGATCAAAATCGAAGATAAAAGGATGGTCTCGATTGACCACCTCTGAAAATTTGTTACGCGCGGGGCGATGATAATGTTCGCAACAAATCAACAAGGTATCGACATCGTTTTGCCCGTATGTCACACGACACAGAATCTTGGCCCTGATTCTGTGAAGGCTATAATTGTCTAGGTGAAGAATGCGGTAGATTACGGGGCGACACGACGAGACGTTGTATGACACGATGGATTCTGCGGGCACGTCTGCCATATTCTTCACGCTTCCCGAGTCCGTGGCAACCGCTGAGACCCATATGCCGGAGAAGGTGACTCTGAAGCCGGTTATCCGACTTGTGTTCGCGTTGGCTTCTCGCAAGCCTGCGGTAGTCTTTCGGGAACGGGCAGTAGTCAAGCACTATCTGGATGAGTTCACCACGTTCGATATCTGGTTTGCGGGCCTCTCGGACCAAACGTTCAGGCAGATCGGTGGAGATTTGGAGCCGTATAATGCGCTTTTGGAGCGTTCGATTCTGAATCATGACGCATTCTAATTGAAGGATGACAAAAGAATGGGCGAAAAGGCGGGAATTTTGAGAGGGCTCGCAGGCGGAGGATGGCACCGTTGAACTTTCCAGGGGTTGGTCATGGTGGTTTTCACCAGGAGAAGGACCTGGAATCAACCCGGCGCCAGCTGATTGAATTTTCTAATACTGTAGTACTGACCATTAGGTGTGATGGGGACCGTTGATGTCTCGCAAAGATTGTTTTTCAACGCAATGAATGTACTCTTATGATTAGAACGTCCTCATTCTCTGATGTGTTCACTAGATACCTTGATCTGACCAACGTATGAGCAGCATGTTCAATACGAGTCGGAAGTCAGTGCCACCCAGTGGACCATCTAATGCAAGGGATGCAAAGCATTCGGCCTTCAGTCTTGGGCACCGTGGCGAAATTTCCAGTACAGTGACGTGATGGGATGCATATCCAAGATGAGGTGTTGATGCAGGGTTGCTTTGCGTGAATGGCGACGGATGCGAACAATTAATTAGACAACCTCTGCTTACGTTATAACATATTTGATTATCACGTGACTGACGCGTCGACGCGAACCAACACCGACTCGGACGGACAGCAGATTGTGGCGAGTGCTGTCAAGGTATCCCCGAGTATGCCAGCCTCATTCTCCTTCTCTCTTCCAGCTGTGACCTCTCTCAAACGTAGACTTCCCACCGACACTGACGATCGCCATGAATCCACACACCCATCCAAACTCCCTACCATTGCCGAAGCGGGCACAGGTCGACCAACACGGCCTCTTGGACAGAATATCTCTGTTACGAATACTAGTACTACTCGTAGACTGGGCCTTGGGCCACCGCCTCTTACAAAGCCTCGCCCTCCTGCATTATCCGGTTCACTGCCCACTACCATCACAACGCGTCCGACTCGCGCAACAAGCGCGCCGCCTAAATCAGTTGCTCCTCGTTATGTCTCTCAGCCGTTAGCTCTCCCACGTCCCGCCGGTGTACGGACGGTATCCGGTCCGCAAAGAGCAGCTTTCAACGGTATCAACACACATGATTTCTGCTTCCAGGTGTCACAAGAGAGCCAGATGGAGACATTTGTGAGCAGCTCGCGGATGGCGGAGAATGCGAGATTGGCGGCGGACATGGATGCAGAGCGTACGAAATGTTCTGCCTTGCAAACAGAACAGCTTACTCGCACGCGGGAACTGGCCGCTGCGCGTACGCAAGAAATCGGCCATAGACGCGAGTTGATACCTAAAACGGACGAGCTGGAAGCCCTGCGCAAATGGCACGCGCGTGAAATTCTCGAGCTCGAGGCGGACGCTCGACGGCGCGAACGCGAACTCCACGACGTCGACGCCGACCTTACTACTACGCGCGAGGACCTCGAACGGGAACGTAAAACCGCCGCATCGCTCAAAGAGGCACTCGCTCAACAAGGAGCGGCACAGAAATCTTTCCAGTCGCAGAACTCGGCGCTGCAGGCACAGCTTGATACTCTCCGTGCGGCCAACGACGGAACTGCTGAGACAGTGTCGACTCTCCGGCTTGATCTCAACGCGGCACGACGTCGCATCGATGAGCTGGAGGCGGAAACACGCGAGGCGGAGATGGTGCGACGAAGGCTGCATAATTTGGTGCAGGAACTCAAGGGCAATATCCGCGTCTTTGCGCGTGTACGGCCATTGCTGTCGTCGGACGTCTCGGGAACAAACGACGAGAAGGCGCGGATGGCGGCACTGGCAAATATGTCTTTTCCTGACCTGAGAGATCATCGGGAAATTGTATTCAGCTCTACGAGCGAGAGCGCGACGGGCCAGGAGCGAAAAGATACCTGGAACTTTAATTTCGATCGAGTAATTACTCCATCTTTATCTCGTGCTCCACATATTCATGCGAATACACTGACTTTAGGTGTTTGAACCCCAATGCACACAAGAAGAGGTCTTTGAGGAAATATCGCAACTTGCGCAGAGCTGCACTGATGGTTATAATGTTTGTATTTTTGCCTATGGCCAGACTGGATCCGGAAAGTCATTTACTATGGAAGGGGGCTCGGTGAGTGTTCCTCTAAAATTCTGCGGTAATACCCATAAAAAAATACTGTCTTCAAGTCTCCGGAGACCGTGGGTATGATACCCCGCGCCGTCGACCAAGTTTTTCAAGTTGCCGACGAACTGAAAAGCAAGGGATGGGAGTATACCCTCGAAGGTCAATTTCTTGAGATCGTACGTATCTCCCTATGTCCTCGATACGGTATTCATAACCCGGCACAGTATAACGAAACCATCAATGATCTTCTCGGAAAAGGTGAATTCGACAAGAAGAAACATGAGATCAAGCACGAAAAAGGATCAACGCGCGTCACAGACATTGTAGTCCAACAACTCCGCTCAGCCGCCCAAGTTCGCTCTCTCCTCGCGATGGCAAACTCGCGGCGCACGGTGGCGGCGACATTGATGAACGAACGTTCCTCGCGCTCGCATTCCGTGTTCACGCTACGCATTCGCGGCACGAACTCACACACCGGCCAGGTGTGCGAAGGCGCGCTGAATCTGGTCGACCTCGCTGGCAGCGAGCGGTTGAATGCCAGTGGCGCTGGGAGAGATAAAGAACGACTGCGGGAAACGCAGAATATTAATAAGAGCTTGAGCGCGCTGGGAGACGTCATCGCGGCGCTTGGAGAGAAGAGCGACAAGAGCGACAAGCATATCCCGTATCGGAATTCGAAGGTTAGGAACACAATTCTATGCTTTGGAGAGGACGTTGATGAAATCTTTTTGCACAGTTGACGTACTTGCTGCAAAACTCGCTGAGTGGGAATTCCAAGACGTTGGTAAGTATTAGAGTGCCCTTGTCTACGTCGTCGAGAAGGGCACGGTGGATGCTGATACATCTGAGCAGATGTTCCTGAATCTTTCGCCGCTGGCGGCCCACCTCAACGAGTCACTGTGTTCACTGCGTTTCGCTACCAAGGCGAGTACACAAAATGTCCTGGATGAATGCGCTCCGCTGATGCTTTGTGCGGAACAGGTCAACAATACACAAATCGGAACCGCAAAGAAGCAGGTCAAGAGTACCTAGTGAGCTTTTTTGCATCCCAGACATGTGTGGTCCCCACTGGCTTTTTGTTCTCGCGACGTGATCTCCTTGGTCTTTCCAATATTATTATCTCATCCTTGTCGGTCTGTCGCGCCCACGACTGTTGCTAGCTGTGCATGTCTACATCCCATTTGTAACTTATGAACGACTCTTTTCTTCTCTCCTCCCTTAACCTTGGTTCGGAGATAATGTTATGAAAGTAACCGGCGATGATATGGACAACAATATATTATACACACTATGCATCATAAAATCGATGAGCAACAATTGAGACTACCAGGAAACTTGAAAATGGTGGTTGATATCACGGTCCTTTTCAGGTAAGTGTCGGTGTGAGAAATTTTGTAATTAATAAATGTCCCCGTGTCACTTAGGCTCTGTTCTGTTGGCTGTATCTCCTCAACAACTAGCTGGACTCATGAAAATTACACTGGATGACTTTCCATAACCCAGAATACTATTTTGGTTGGCAGAGGGGCAAATAACAAGATTTCGGGATTTTATGATTACAAAATTTCTCACACCGACAAGTCGACAAGTCGTCCAGTGGGCAGGGACGGGCGCAAGCGCAAGCTAGCAATGCCTAGCACTTCATGAGGAAGAAAAGACGGTATAAGCATCTGGTACGGGTTGTTATTTGTCAGATGGGATATTATCTCTTCTCCAAGAGGATCTTCCCCCGCTTTAAGGAGGGTCGCGCGGAACGGAGATAATTTGAAGATAATTCGACGGCGCAACTGCGATGTGAGGAAAGGAAAGGAATTGTGGATCAGCAAATGAGTAAAAATAGTGAGATGGGTGTTACTACATACTACCAAGTGTGCCGTCACCTTTCCGTGCCACCCACCATTTTCCGTTCATATCGATGATATCCAAAATATCGCCTTTGGAGAATGAGATTTCGTTGGGGTCATCTGGCGACGCGGTATCTATGGCAGATCTTCAGGATCAAACACGAATGCGAGACTGTTCTGACACGCACATGCGTAAAATGCCTTTGCCGTGCACAGAGCAGGTGCGCTGATAATTCGAAGATAATTCGACGGTGCAACTGCGATGTGAGGAAAGGAAAGGAAGTGTGGATCAGTAAGTGAGGAAAAATAGTGAGATGGTGTTACTACATACTACCAACTGTGCCATCACCTTTCCGCGCCATCGCTTCAAGATGCAGAGTTAGAAATACAAATGATTTGGGCAGCTCAAGTTGGGTTCAGGGTCCGACGAGGACAGGAAGGCAAGACGAAAGGGAGAGAATCTTAGAAGTGCACATCCCTTTTCTGAGCGTGGTACAACTGGCATTAAGGGGCGTTGATCATGAGGAGGCTATGCAAGGATACCTTCCTTACACAGCGAGTCGCTAAATGTCTCGCCGGTATACATCCGCCGGCACTTGCGCACATCATAACGTGGTTGCGTCCGAAGGAGAATCGTGCAGCTGGGTTCCCGACGTCCGAGTCCATAAGAATGGGAGTAGGCTGCCCTGTTCGTATGTCATATGTGACCTTCATCGGCCGTTCCTTGCTTGAGGTGGGAATACATGGATTCCACTCTCAACCATATCTCAGCTTATTAAATCCTGTGATGATTCCGGCACCAAAGAAGTACAATATAAGTAGCGAATATAAG
>WNFQ01002979.1_pt1 | contig 12298 bp, 10 predicted proteins | sample 5400171 | NCBI WGS metagenome assembly WNFQ01 (sample SAMN13153356, study PRJNA577476) | soil metagenome | isolation source: 20 cm soil under Madrone tree | place: USA:California | collected 2016-06-14
TGTCATCCAGGGTAGGGAGGTGCCGCGGCTTATTGACGAACTACCGATTTTGTCTGTGGCGGGCGCCTTGGCAAACGGCAAAACAATTGTTCGCGGTGCGGAGGAGTTACGGGTAAAAGAAACTGATCGCATTGCGGCAATCGCGCACAATCTGCGCACCATGGGCGCCCAGGTAGCCGAGCTGAATGATGGCCTCGAAATCCATGGGCCGGCGCCGCTGCATGGTGCGCGCGTGGCGAGCTTCGGCGATCATCGCATTGCGATGGCGTTTGCCATCGCGGGTCTTTTCGCTGATGGCGAAACTATTTTTCAGGATGCGGAATGTATTCGTGAGTCTTATCCAGGATTTGAAGCGGTGCTTGAAGAGTTCACGAATCCAAAACGTATGCAGGTCAGCACTCCCGTGATTGGTTCATTTACTCCCACACCTCCAGAGGAAAGCTGACGTGGCAGGGAGCCGCGCTCCGGCGTCCCCGCATTGGGTCGCGTTGCATTGCTGCGCAATGCGCGACTAAACTGTGGCCCTCCGATTCTATGCACTCTTCTCAGCGAGATTTTCATCGGGTAGTCGCGATTGATGGTCCGGCTGCCTCTGGAAAAAGCAGCGTGGCGCGAGAGCTCGCCCGGCGGCTCAGTTTTGTTTACGTCAATTCGGGCGCCATTTATCGTGCGATCACCTGGCACATCCTCGAAAAAGGCATCCATCCAGAAGATATCGATTGCGTTGTACAAGCTCTCGAGTCACTGGCGGTTACGTGCTGTGTCCAGGACAGCGAGGCGCGTATCCTCGTTGATAATCTCGATCCCGCAGACCATTTGCGCGATGATCGTGTGAACGAAAGCGTTTCCCGCATTAGCAGGTTTCCGGTGGTTCGCCAGATTGTCGCGCGGAAACTCCACGAGCATGCAGCCAGCGACGATCTGGTCGTGGAAGGACGGGACATTGGTTCAGTGGTTTTTCCCGACACTCCTTTCAAATTCTATGTTGACGCTTCTCCTGAGGTGCGCCTCCAGCGCCGTGCTGCACAGGGCGAACGCGACGAAATCGCGCTGCGCGATCACGACGATTTTTCACGCTCCGTGTCACCGCTCGTCGTCGCCAAAGACGCCTATGTCATTGACACGTCGCACCTAACCCTGGAAAACGTGGTCCGCGAGATTCTCACCCGGCTTAAAGAAATGGGTCTTCGGGTTTAAACGATCTCTATGATTTAGCGATTTGAACTTCGGCTGAAACAATCGCCAAGTCAGGAAATCAGCTCATTTTTAGATGAATTTCTATTACTGGCTTGGCTATCACTTTTCTCGTCTCGCCGGCCGATTGTTTTTTCGGTTTCGTGTAGTTCACCGTGAGCGCATGATTCAGAGCGGGCCGGCGATTCTCGCAATGAATCACCAAAGTTACCTCGATCCGCCGCTTGCGGGCACTACGTGCGATCGGGCAATTTATTTTCTGGCTCGCCGAACATTGTTAGATGTGCCGCTGCTCGGCTGGCTTTTGCCAAAGCTGAATGTGATCCCAGTTAACCAAGAGGGCGTCGATCGCAGCGCCATTAAGGCTTTGATCCGTGTTCTGAAGGCCGGCAACGCCGCGCTGGTCTTCCCCGAAGGCTCGCGCACGCTCGACGGCAACCTGCAGCCGGCCGAGCCGGGATTGGGTTTGGTGATTGCAAAGACGCTGGCGCCAGTCGTGCCGATGCGAATCTTTGGCGCGCATGAAGCCCTGCCGCGGGGCGGTTGCGGTTTGCACTTTGTGCCAATTACTATCGTGATCGGGGAACCGATTCTTTTTTCCGCTGCCGATCTCGATGCGGCGGAAAAAAATCTTTACGCGCGCCTAAGCGAGCGCGTGATGAATGCAATTGCAACATTGCGTTTGGAGTAACAAGCGCCGACTGATTGTTTAGATCCAACGAAACAGGCTCGGCGCTGACGGACCGGACCCGATTTCGAATTGCGGGGCAACATCGCTGCGTTGCGCGCCTCAAGCCGCCAGCGATACTACAGCGGTGAATTCATCACACGCTCCCGCCGAACGAAATCGGTCGTCCCGGGTCTCAATAAGCGCTGTTGTAGTGATGCTCGTGATCATCGGGACCCTGGCGTTATTGGCCGTCTTCGCCAACGTCCAGCGTTTTCGGCGTGATGACCTTGAGAAGATCGAGGTGAGACTGGCAAGTTCACCCACACCGCAGCCGCATTAACTTTCGTTTGACTACCCCTTGGCCTTTCGTTTCTTCGTCCAAATACAATTTCCTGCCGATATGAAAAAACTTTTTATGTTATCGATGCTCATCTCTTTTGCGATGCTTTCCTCGTGCCAAAAGCAGGATTCGACCGCTGAACAACAGCTTACTGAACGAAAAGCGCAGCTGGAAGCGCGCGAGAAAGCGTTAGATGCAAGAGAAAAAGCTTTGGTACGAAAGGAGAAAGCGACCACAAACATCCGAAAGCTTCCCGTTCCCGCCCAGGTACAGACGGCCGACGCCGCGGAGTTGAAGGCTGAAAGGGACAGGAGAATACAAGCGCTTCCTGCCGACGCTCAGGCCCAAATGCAGGGTTTGATCGCCGACCCTAGGCAGCAGGGAGACAGAGAGAGTAAAATACAAGAGCGACTCGCTCAAAGACAGCGCAGGCTAGAGGCATTACAAAAAGCGAGAATGGCTCATGCAATAGCACGTCCTGCCGCGGAGGCGGCTTCGACAACGCCGTCACCCGCGCCTTTTGAGGCGGAGGCTACGTCGCCATCTCCCTCACCAACGCCGGCGCCATAGTAAATCCGAGGCGTTGGTTAAGCACCTTCGTGAAGATCGGCGTGAGTTTGCGCCTGCGCCGCAAGATCGCGAGCGTACTGCAGAGTGTCAATGGAATCGACGTTCTTGTCACGCCGGATTGCCTTGATTCTCGGAAAACGCAATGCCAGCCCACTCGCGTGACGCCTGCTGGGCTGGATTGAATTGAAGGCGACCTCGAGTACGACGTCCGGTTTCACAGTGCGATATCGGCCGTGATCGGCGATCGTGTTCTGCTTAAAGTGCTCGGTTAACTCGGCAATCTCCGCATCGGTCAATCCGCTGTACGCTTTGCCGATCGGCAAAAGATCGCCAGTCGCTTCATCGCGCACCGCAAATGTGTAATCGCTCAGGACGTTATTGCGCTTGCCATGGCCAAGTTCGGCCGCGACGACTACGACATCCAGCGTTGCCAGCTCTTTCTTGAGTTTGAACCAAAACATTCCGCGGGTGCCCGGCAAATAGAAGCTTTCCGGGTCTTTGATCATCAGACCTTCATTCAAGCGCCGTCGAGCTTGTTGAAACGTTTGCTCGATTTCGACCGCAGAATGAGCCGAGATTACGCTTGCAATTTGGAATTGCGACGGCAATCGCACGCGACTGAGATGGCTTCGCCGCTCGCGCAACGGAGTTCTAAGGAACGATTGCCCGTTCAACCAAAGAAGATCAAACACCACAAATGCTACCGGCACGTCTGCCGCGCTGACAAACCGTTCCCACACGGCTTCGGCGGTCGGCTGAGGACTCGCAAGCATGCATTTGATCGGACGAAACAGCGACAACTCCGCGCAATGCAGTTCCTTCCGCGTGGCGAGCGCTGCCGTCTTACCGATGTCGCCTAGCAACATGTTCGCCGCTCGTACCTGGTCGAGCGGAACGTCGAATGCCTTCGCGATCGCTTCTTCGACCAAACCCTCACGCAATCCGATACGCAGGTCGCCAGTCAAAATTTTGACGACGTACTGACCTTCGCGCGCGGACAATATAGCGAATCGATCTTGCAGCAGCTTAGTCTTGGCAACTGGGCCGCGCGCACGGTGAAGATTCTCGAACAACTCGCGCGATTCACGGATACTGAACGGCTGCGGCGCCGTTCGCCCGTCGAGCACTTCGAACGCGCTTTTACCGGCGTCGCCGTGGGCGCTGGCGATGCGATGAAGCTCCGCATCTTCAATGCTGGTCGCGGCTCGCAAAGCGCGGAAAATTATGGCCCAGCCAACCTGCGGTGTGCGCAAATCGCTTTGGGCAAACGCTCTTCCAGTGAAATAGAGCGCCGCGATCGGAAGTTGCTCTGTCGTCAGGCCGCGCAGATAATCGGCAAGGAGCCGAATTTTTTCCAGCTTTGCAGGAGTCGCAGCGATCGCTTCGCCAACGTTCGCGAACGCGAGAAATTCCGATTGCGTACCGGAAGCGTCTTGCTGAAGCGGATCTTCGCTTGATTCGGCAGCACGCGAGACGGGCCTACTCGGAAGGACACGCGGCGCGCTACCAAGTAAGTGTAGTTCCATTTGGTTTTCTTCGCTCAATGCCCACGCTTCGACACCGCGTGCACGTAAATCGGCGGCAAACGCAGCAGCGAAACCGTGCAGCGTAAGCACTCGCTTGGGCTTTACCAGTTCGACGTAGCGGATCAAATCGTCGTAATCCGCGTGATCCGACAGAGGAAATGCGGCGTCGACCTGGTACCGGTAAACTGCATTTGGGTCGACGGCCCAACCACTGATCATCGCCACACGTTTGCGCGGAATTCTTTCCAGCATGTGCGATCGATTCGCGCTCGGTGGGCAGATGAGCACCTTTCCTGCGACATCATTCGGGTTGTAACGCACGTATTTGCAAAAGGATTGGCCGAACTGCTCGTAGATGCGCGTCATCTGGTAAACGGAGCCATGCAGCATTGGAGCCAGCCCGGCTCCTTCAAGCGAACAGAGTATTTCCTGCGCTTTACCTAATGAGTAACCCAGAAGCACCGCCACGTTGCCGGCGTCAATGGTTTCGCGGCAGAATGCGATAATTTGATCGATAACCTGCTCCGTCGGCGGAAATCGATAGCGCGGCAGCCCAAATGTAGTCTCCATAATGAGCGAATCGGCCTGGCGCCACTGCGCCTGTTCGGCGGATTTGCCCGGACGCAATTTGAAATCTCCCGTGTAAAGCAGCGTTTCGTCACCGAGCGAAAGGAAACATTGCGCCGAACCGAAGATATGTCCCGCGGGGAGCAAGGTAACGTCGATGCCATGCACGGTTTGCTGCTCACCGAATGAAAGAATGTACTCGGTGCGACGGCCCGGCAGCCGGCTTTGAAGCAAGCGCGCTGTCGGCTCGGAAATGATGATCTCCTCGTGAGGCGCTATGTGATCGCTGTGCGCGTGGGAAATAAAAGCGAAGCGCTTTGCGTCCCAAGGATCCAGCCATAAATCCTGCTCCGGCAAGTAAACACCTCGTTCGTAACCAACTTTAAACATCAACAAGAAATGTACTTTCAGATTCGGGTGAGCAAAATCTGCAGTTCCATCACATTTGTCCGGTGCACGGGACTTATGCTTTGCGCGTTGACACCCGATTCGAAACCCGCCTTTATTAGCAGAATGAGGTTCACCGTCGCAGCCTGCATTTTGATGTTCTTCGCACTGGGAGTTTCCAGCGACGCGCGCGAGGAACCGAGAGTCGTGGAAAAACTGACACCGCTCCCCGTCGCGTTGGACAAAGATTTCGAGTTTCGAAAGACGAAGCTTTTCCTCCTGAGTGAGAAAGCAAAAACTAGTCAAGCGCGGCAGACAACGAGCACACTTAACAAGAAATCTGGCGATTCGCCGGGCCAGAAGACTGCAACGCTTCAGGATGCCCCGATTACCTTTGAGCGCCAATACCGGATGTTTGGCGCTGTCACGGGGCTCGATCAACGCCAGCGCTTCGGTAATTACTTCGATTTTTTTTGGCGCGCCAAACGGGCCTCTGATCTCACAGTACGTTTGGAATATCGTCAGGAGAAATTGCACGAGCACGTCCAGGCACAGGAGATTACATATCGAAACGTGCAGGGCACGCATAAGACGGAATTCAAGGTGATTGGAGACGATTACTTCGACGACGGTCAGGTTATTGCGTGGCGCTGCCTGTTGATCTCAAACGGCCGAATCGTGGCGGAAAATCGCTCGTTTATGTGGGAGTAATTCGGCAGCCGTCGTCGGCTGCTTTCCTGCTCGTGCTCGGGCGCCAGACGCGGCGCCTTCATTGATGCGGCTCTTTATACTCTGGGCTTCGAATCAGTCCTGGAACTTCTGGCGCCCCGAGAGGTTTGACAGCATGCCTTTTGGGCTGGTATCCTTAAGGAGCTAACCGTGGATTCATCTATTCAAGTAGGGGTAAGAGGCCCGACCGTATGGGTGAAAGTCGAGGGGAAAGGCAGTTTTCTCAATAGCGGCAACCTGAAGGAGTTCGCGCGCGAGATGCTGGACCGCGGGTATCGCGAGTTTGTGATGGATTTAGCAGATTGCGCCATGATGGATTCCACATTCATGGGAACAATGGCGAGCGTGGCGTTGCGGTTGAAGGAACTTGGTCGCGGCCATCTTCACATCGTTCACTGTGGGAATCGCAGCCAGGAGCTTCTCTCTGGACTCGGGCTCGATCAGATATTTGATATTCATTATAACGGGGCGCGCGCGCCTGAATGTGGAGCGTTCGAGCCAGCTCCAGTAGGCAAGTCGCCAGAGGCCCAAAAACAGGAGCAGGCAGAAACGATGCTGGAAGCGCACGAGGCACTTTGCGAGGCGGCGCCGGAAAATCTCTTTCGATTTAAGGACGTCCTCGATTTCTTAAGACAAGACCTTCATCGCGAGACGCCTTCGAAGTAAGCGGGCTCGTGCACGAATGTGGCCGACTCTTCTCCTCGGACTTTTTGTCGCGTCTGTTGCCGGGTGGATAGTTACTGGTTATCTCCAGGGACAGCGGATTCGCAGGTTAGAGCGCTCGCATGAGGAGATCCAAGTCGAGGAGACGCTCGTTTTCGATTTCCTGCACGGCCTTGGCGAAGCTTTCCGCGAGACGATTCGACCTCAGCAGCTTCATCGTCTGATCGTGGAAGGCGCTACCCGCATTCTCGACGCGCATGGCGGCGCGCTTTATGTGACCGATCGTACTGGCGGGAAGCTAACACCGGCGTTCATCTCGAAGGGCTGTCCGCCGCTAGTCGATATTCCGCCCAATATTTTGCAACAAGCGGCCGCCTCTTCCACCGCTGTTGAGATGTTTCTAAGGCTACACACAATCGCCCCAGGTGAAGGACTGATTGGACGCGTCTGGCAAACAGGGCAGTCTGTCTACTTGAGCGAGTTCTCGGATGCGCCGGAGTTGGCGAAATTGCGCGGCAGCGCATTTGGCAGCGGGTCCGTGATGGCGGCGGCGCTCCGGTATGGAAGTCAAGATCTCGGTGTGTTGGCTCTTGCCAATGGCCCGACCGGTGCGCCGTTTTCGCAGGGAGATTTCGTCGTCTTCAAATCCATCGCCGAGCAATCTGCCTTTGCGCTCTATAACGCCATCATTTATTCGATGGCCAACGAAAAGAAGCGACTCGATCACGATCTTGAGATTGCCCGGGACATTCAGCGGATTTTGCTCCCGTCGGAAGCGCCGCCCATCAACGGATTCCAGCTCAGCGGCATCAATGTGCCGGCCCGCCAGGTAAGCGGTGACTACTTTGATTACATCCGCGTGGATGACGAGCGCGTGGGTGTAGCGATCGCCGACGTTTCAGGCAAGGGCGTCCCGGCATCGCTGATCATGGCGATTTGTCGCAGCGTTTTGCGCGCTGAGGCGGCTCGAAATCCGTCTCCGGCAGACGTCTTGCGAAAGGTGAACCGCCAGCTTTACCCCGATATCAAGGAGGACATGTTCATCAGCATGGCCTACCTCATTCTAGACCACCAGCGTAATGGCGTTACGCTCGCGCGCGCCGGACACGATGCGCCGCTACTCTATCAGCGGCGGTCGCAAACTGTTACGCCAGTAAAATCGCCGGGAATGGTCGTAGGAATTGACAGCGGGAGCGTGTTTGATAGGCTCACCGTTGACTTCGCCGTCACGCTCGAGCGCGATGATTGCCTCGTGCTCTATACCGACGGTGTGACCGAAACGCTAAATCCTGAGGGAGACGAGTTCGGCCTCGATCGCACGATGCAATCGGTCCGCGCGAGCGCGAACGATGGCGCGCAGGCGATTGTAAAGAAAATCATCGGGGACGTGCGCGAGTTTACCGGTTCGGCACCTCAAAACGATGACATCACGGTGATCGCCATTCGCAAAACATGAAAAAAATTCCTGTTTCTGACCAACACAAAGACGTGACGGAATCAACCCGGGCAAGCAATGCACGTTCACCCGGCGCGCCGGAGCCGTCCGAGGCGGAAGATTCGATGGCCGGCTTGCAAGCCGATCTCGACCGATTCCGCGAACTTGCATTACGCAGTCAGGCTGATTTCGAAAATTACAAGAAGCGCACTGCGCGCGAAAAGGAGGAGGCGATCAAGTACGCCAACAGCTCTTTACTTCAGCAGTTGGTGGCAATTATCGATAATTTTGAGCTCGGTCTCGCAGCCGCAAAAGAGCAGGGCAAAGAGTCGCCCATTTATTCCGGGATGGTTCTTGTCCAAAAACAACTTAGCGATTTACTGGCGGAAAACGGGCTGCAACCGATCGAAGCAGAAGGCAAACCGTTCGATCCAAACCTGCACGAAGCGATTGCACACGAACCGAGCGATCACGTTCCAGAAGGGATTGTGCTGCGCCAGACTCGTCGGGGGTATCGATATAAAGATCGACTGCTTCGGCCTGCGAAAGTGATTGTTTCCAGCGGACCGGCAAAGAAGTGAGACGGCCTGCTTGGTTCACTCACTAGTCCATAGGTTACGCACGACTTATCGGTTACATGGCAACTGAGAAACGCGATTACTACGAGGTGCTGGGCGTTGAACGAAACGCCACCGAAGAGGAGGTCAAACGCGCCTATCGCAAACTCGCGGTCAAGTTTCATCCGGACAAAAATCCGGACGACCCGCACGCCGAGGAAAAATTCAAGGAGTTAGGCGAAGCGTACGATGTTCTCATGGACCCGGACAAGCGCGCTGCTTACGATCGTTTCGGTCACGAAGCGTTCGCCGCTGGCGGCGCCGGTTTTGGTCGCGGCGCTTTTCATGATCCATTCGAAATTTTTCGTGAAGTGTTCGGCGGAGGTGGCTTTGGCGCCAGCATTTTTGACACATTCTTCGGGGGCGCCAGTGGTGGTGGCAGGGAGGATCGGCGTCGCGGATCCGATTTGCGCTACGACATGGAAATCAAACTCGAGGAGGCGGCTTTCGGCGCCACCAAGGAGATTGAAATCGAGAAACTCGACACCTGCGACAAATGTCAGGGCACAGGCGCTGAACCCGGTTCGAGCAGGATCAGTTGTCCGACCTGCGGCGGCCGTGGTCAGGTTGTCAGTTCGCGTGGATTTTTTCACATTTCACAGACATGCCCTCGCTGTCACGGCGCTGGCGAGATAATCGAAAAACCGTGTCCGAAATGTCGCGGCGAAGGGCGTGTGGAAAAATTAAGCCGCGTTAAGCTGCAAATTCCGGCTGGAATCAGAGAAGGCACGCGGTTGCGCTCGTTAGGCAATGGCGAGGCTGGAATTGGCGGCGGTCCGCGAGGTGACCTTTACGTGGTCGTCCACGTCAAGGAACATAAAATCTTTCAGCGCGAAGGCGACGATTTGTATTGCGACGTGCCAATCCCATTTTCCATCGCAGCGTTGAGTGGCGAGATTGATGTGCCGACACTGGAGGGAAAAGCGCACCTCAAAGTGCCCGCTGGCACGCAAAGCGGGCAAATGTTTAAGCTCCGCGGAAAAGGAATCGTGAACGTTAACAGTCACGGCCATGGCGATTTGTTCGCGCGTCTGATTGTCGAGGTGCCTTCGCGTCTGAATGCCGAGCAACGTCGCAAACTTGAGGAATTCGCAGCGCTTTGTGGCGAGGAGAATACTCCGATGCGTAAAAGCTTCTTCGAGCGCGCAAAGGAATTTTTCAAATAAGCGCCGCAGTTTTCCGTGCTTCAAAAAACTATCAAATTGATCGAATGTCCGCGCGACGCCTGGCAGGGTCTCAAACGGCAAATCCCGACGGAACTGAAGGCGCGTTATCTGCGTGGGCTGATCGGCGTGGGTTTTAAGCACATCGATGCTGTAAGTTTTGTTTCACCCAAGGCAGTCCCGCAAATGGCGGACAGCGAGAAGGTCCTGGAGCAAATTGATTTGCCGAAGGACGTCGAAATCATCGGGATCGTAGTGAACGAGAAAGGCGCCGAGCGCGCCATCGGGACGAAAGCAGTTGCCACTCTGGGTTATCCTTATTCGATCTCTGAGACGTTTCTGCGCAAAAATCAGAACCAGACACTCGCAGATTCCTACAAGGTGCTGGAATCAATTAAAACAGGAGCCGACGGCGCGAAGCTCGGCGTCGTCGCTTACATTTCGATGGCGTTCGGAAATCCGTATGGCGATCCGTGGAATGAGGACGAGCTGCACCAGACAGTAGAGAAGCTGGTGAGTATTGGTATCGGGTCCATTTCGCTGGCTGACACCGTAGGCGTCGCTGGCCCTGATCTAATTCGCCGCGTAATCGGATCGGTGACGAGTCAATACGCCGATTACGACTTTGGCGTGCACCTTCACAGCGCGCCAGATGAAGCCGGAGCTAAAGTGCTCGCTGCTTACAACGCGGGCTGCCGCCGCTTTGATTCAGCCATCGGCGGTCTTGGCGGATGCCCGTTCGCTCAGGACGCGTTGGTCGGAAACATTCCCACAGAAAGTGTGATCGCAGCGCTCCAAGAGCGCGGTGTGGAACTGCCGATAAGCAAGTCGCTGGCAGACGTGGTGGCGCTAAACTCGCTCATCGCATCCAACTATCAGTAGGAAATCAGAGTGTTCGTCCGATCGGTTTTGTAGATCACATGCATCGCTTCTACATCTCGCCGAAAAATTGGGACCGTCGCGCGCTTGCGTTGACTGGATCGGAGGCTCATCACGCGCGCGATGTTCTGCGCATGAAAAGCGGAGAGAAACTCGTTCTGTTCAACGGACAAGGCCGCGAAATTACTGCGGAGATTGTCGATGTTAGCAGCGATGAAATTCGACTGAGAAAATTGCACGAAGCGGAAACGCCGCCGCTCCGGTGCCGGATTGTTTTGGGACAGGCCATTCCAAAAGGGAAAAACATCGAGTTGATCGTGCAGAAGGCAGTCGAGATTGGCGCAGCCGAAATCGCGCCGATCATCTCTGATCGCACGATTGTCCAAGTCGATTCCGAAAGCGCCGCGCAAAAACAATCGAAATGGCAGCAGATCGCGATTGAAGCGGCCAAACAATGCGGTCAAAACTGGCTGCCACGCGTGCACACGCCGAGGAAACTTGGCGATTTTTTTTCCCAAGCGTCGGAGCAAGCGTTCGATCTTCGGCTAATTGGATCGCTCCAGCCGGATGCGCAGCATTTGAAGAAAATTTTGGCAGAATATTCAAACGAACACGGCGATCGTCCCCGGAGTGTGCTGATGCTTATTGGACCCGAAGGTGATTTTACGCCCGCGGAACTTTCGCTCGCGCGTCGTCACGGATGCCAGCCGATCACCCTCGGTCCCGTTATCCTTCGTGTGGAAACAGCGGCAATCTATTGCCTGAGCATTCTCTCCTACGAACTCCTGATTTAACCGGCAGGTACGCCGCGCCTGTGGATCTGCGGTAGCGAGAACAGTTTTCGGAGCTACGGATTATAGCGATTACTCGGCCACCGCAGCCTCAACAGCAGACTCGCTCGGAAGATCGGCGGTGGGCGCAGTGCGGTCCGGCGGCGCGGCCTGGATCGAAACAATTGTGAATTGAGCGGCGCCCTGCTCCGTGGCTAGAGAGAGGGTCTCGCCGATTTCGTGACCCAACAGCGCCTGTCCAATGGCGGTTTGATAGGAAATAATATGGCGCTCGGGATTGCCGTCCCATGCCCCAAGGATGGTGTACGTTTCTTCCGCATTCGTTTCCATGTTGCGCACTGTGACGATTGTCCCAATGGAAACACGCGACGTGTCAGGATTTTCAAACGAAGTCCCCCGTGCATTATGCAGCATCTGTTCCAGCTCCGATTTGCGTCGCATCAACACGCTTTGCATCTGCTTGGCAGCTTTAAATTCAAAATTCTCGCTCAAATCGCCGTACGACCTCGCGAGTGCGATCTCCCTGGTGTTTTCGGGAATTTTAGCTTTTACCAGTTCTTCGTATTCGGCCTTTCGTTTTTCCAGGCTGCTCCAGGAAACGATCAGTGACACGGCCTCGCTCTGGGGTTGCGTGCCTGTGATCATGCTTTCCAGTTCTGGATAAACTTTAACCATCCGGGCGAGGAGGGACCGTTTCGTGAGTTCGTCGAACAGTGGGCTTAGTTGCAGCCGCCGAATGGCATCGCGCGCGAGAGCAACGTCGACTT
>WNFQ01009206.1_pt2 | contig 12296 bp, 10 predicted proteins | sample 5400171 | NCBI WGS metagenome assembly WNFQ01 (sample SAMN13153356, study PRJNA577476) | soil metagenome | isolation source: 20 cm soil under Madrone tree | place: USA:California | collected 2016-06-14
CCAGAAAGTCATCCGCTATGAAACTTGCAAGTTTTGCCGTGGCAAGGGACAAACGGAGCCGACAGGCCAGCGATGCGAGCCCTGCAACGGAACTGGCCAAATCCAGATCCATGAGGAAGCGTCTGAGTAGAACTTGGCGGGCGGCGCATGTAGTGTAAGCGCTACCCGAAAACAAGCTCCATCACAACCGTCGCCTCCCCGTCCTCATAATATCCAGGCGTCCGTCGAATCGCCCTAAACCCATACTTCTCATTAATTGTGATCATCGCCGCATTCCCCTCACGACAGTTCGTCACAACGCGTCGGAACCCATTCCGCCGCGCGTACTCGATCTCCCATTCCTTAATCAGCCGTCCCAACCCCCGCCCGCGATAAGCACGCAGCAGCCCCGTAGTCTGAATGTAAACCGTGCCTCGTCGAGGCACGTTTTCATCGTCCTCTCTCAGGTCTTCCTCAAAATCCACATCGTGAACAAACGCTGCGCATCCCGCCACCCTCCCGTCGACAACAATCCAATACGCCTCCACGCTGTACCAAAGCTCTTCCTCAAAAGCATCCCTCCCAAATATCTCCACGTCCACTCTGCGAAGCTCAGCAACCTCGTCCGGCACCATCGCCTTCCGAAACTCAAGCGCCATGCCAAAGCCCCTTCACACTTCCTCAGACGAACTCTTGCGTCCTTGCTCTGTTTTCGCCGCCGATCTTCTTCAAGCATGCTAGTCATTAGGCGGCGCGGAGATCGGAAGGTAAGCTGTCGCACACGATCGAACACCGTTCCTAACTCGATCCAACCCTACCCCGCGGCAGCACCCAGGGCACCTAATGTGCCGATCACCGTCAAGTTCCGGCCGACAGTGGCTTCGGCCCCATCGCGCTCGTCATCGCGCTTGAGCCAACTCCCGCCAAGTCACAAGACGGATTTTTTCCCGCTGCAGTAATTCACGAAACTCCGCGCCAGTAAAAAAATCAAAATCGCGCCGCCGCCAAGCCGCTCCCCACGTGTCCCGCTCTCGCGTAGCCGCCGTCATCTCCTCGTCCGCAAACGCCACGTGAACCACAAACTCCGTGACTCCCGGCTGAAGATTTTTGATCGCCGTCGTGTAAAATTCAGCCCACTTCTCCGGCCGCACACTCGGATCGATCGTCACCGTATGATCGATGACGATATCAGCGGGCCCGAGCCCCGGCTCCAGGTACGGATGCTCCGCAAACCAGTCCCGCACCACAAAAAACGGCAGCTTCGTCTCGTGGGCAACGCGCACCAGCACATCAAACAACTCATTCCCGTTCTCATACAAACGATATTGGTGCGAATCCAAGTGTGTTGGCCGAATCCCCATCGCATACGCCTTCTCAATTTGCGCGCGAAGCTCCTGCTCTACTTCTTTCGGCTCGATGCGCGTTCCCGCCGTCCACTCGTGGCGAAAATATCCGTGCTCGTCTACCAGGCTCGCCACTTTATCTCGAGGCGCAACCGGGCCCCATCGGTAGTACACACGCTCGCTCGTCAGCGTCAGGTGCAGGCCGAAATCCGCCTCCGGGTGCGTTTTCGCATATTCGGCAATCTCCGGAAACCACGGGCACGCCACCATGATGCTCGCGGAATTTACGCCGCCGCTTTCCAGCGCTTTGATCGTCGCCGCGTTCACCGAATGCGTCATTCCCACATCGTCCGCATGAACAATCAACAGCTTCGCCTCGCGGCCAAATCCAAGCCTCTCCGCAGCGGACGTCTTGTTCTGCGCCCAGGCCGCCACCGGCCATGCCGCAGCAATCAGTACCAGCAACCCAAAAATCCACTCGCGTCTCATATCGGCCCTTCGTATTCTCTGTCCTTCATATCCGCCTCACCAATCCCGCCTCGGTCGCCCGCGTGTTGCGCACCAGCAGCAACACCAAAATCATCCCAATGAACGGAATCAACCCTGCCGCAATCACAATAGGATCGAACACATGCGTAGCCGTCGCTTGCCGCACATCCGAAAAATACCCGATCAACTCAAACGCGATGATTGTCCCGATCCCCGCCCCCGTGCCGCTCAACCCGCTCACCGTAGCCACCGAATCACTCTTGAAAAGGTCTGTCGGCAACACATTCGCAATCGTTGAAAAAGACGCATAGGAAAACGTAGCTATCGCAAACAGCAAAGTGATCACATACAAGTCCCTCGTGAAAATCGTCGGAATCAGCAGCGTCACTCCTACTCCGCCAAACACCACCAGCGCCTTCCGTGCCGCTCCCAACGTCCATCCGCGCCGAATCAGAAATCCCGAAGCTGCGCCCCCAAAGAAATTCCCTAGGTCCGCGGCAAGAAAAGGAATCCACACCGCAATCAACCCGCTTTTCAGCGCAATGCCCTTAGCTACCAGGTAGATCGGAAACCAGTCCGTCACAAAAAACCACACAGGGTCGGTAAACGTCTTGGAAATAATCGTTCCCCAAGTCTGTGGAAGTTTCAAAAGCTCGCTAAACCGTGTCTTCCGCGTGCTCGCGAGTTCCCGCGTCTCTGCCAGAATCATCTGGCGTTCCCGTTCGCCGATGCGCGGATGCTCTTCGGGTCGCCAGTACGCTCGCCGCCAAACAATCAGCCACAGGAATCCCAGCAGCCCCGGAACCATAAACGCCACGCGCCAGCCCCAGCGAAAATAGATCGGCAGAATCAGAAACGGGGCCACCGCTCCGCCAATCGATGACCCGCTGTCGTAGAAGGCGGTCGCCAGTCCTCGCTCGCGTTTCGGAAACCACTCGGAAACCGCCTTGCTCGCCCCCGGCCAGTTCGCGGACTCTCCCGCGCCCAACAAAAACCGAAACAGCGCAAAGCTCCGGAAGCCGTTCGCCAGCGACGTCAGCAGCGAAACAGTTGAATACCATAAAACGCTGATCGTCAGTCCGCGCCTCGTCCCCACCCGGTCCACAAAACGTCCGCAAACTGTTTGTCCAATGGAATACGCCACCCGAAACGCAATCGCGATGTTCGCGTAGTCCACATTGTTCCAATGGAAGTCCTGCTTCAGGTAAGGAGCAAGAATCGAAAGCGTTTGCCGGTCAATGTAGTTGATGACCGTGGAAGCGAAAAGAATTCCGCCAATCCACCACCGTAGAGAAGGAATAGTCCGCGTCCGAGTTTGCGCAACTTGCTCGGTTACCGCCATGACGATCCCGCAGTCATCGTTGCCATCATGGTGTGAAACGATAGCCGATGAGAGCCGTCTTGGTCACGTCGTTCTCGTCCTCTGCGATTCTCCGCGTTCTTTGCGTCTCTGCGTTATCTTTGCTGCGCTCTTCGGCCCGTAAACGAAGCAAGCGTCGCCGCGCTCAGCAACCCTGCGGAACCTTTGTCCAGGTAGATCGTCGCGTTTGGGTGCGTGCGCAATATCGAAGCTGGCGCCGTCGGACTGATTTCGCCCTCGAAGCACGCCTTCACCGCCTGCGCCTTCCGCGCATCCGGCACCACGCAAATAATCTCCTTCGCCTTCAATATCTGCCGCACCGACATGGAAATCGCTTGGCGCGGCACCTCTGAAATATCGCGGAACCATCCTTCGCCCACCTGCTGCCGCCGGCACGCCTCATCAAGCGCTACCACCAAATACGGCTCCTCCGTTTCAAAATCGGCCGGAGGATCGTTGAACGCCAAATGTCCGTTCTCTCCTATTCCGACGAACGCCACATCTACCGGCGCCGCGCTCATCGCCTTGCCAACCCGCTGCGCAACCTCGCTCGCATCATCTGGCCCACCCAGCAAATGGTATTGCGTGATCCCCACCTTGTTGATCAGCCGCTCTAAAAGATATTTGCGAAAGCTAGCCGGATGCGTAGTCGGCAGACCCACATATTCATCCAGGTGAAACATCTCCACACGGCCCCACGCAATCCCGTCCGTCTTCGTCAGCTCCTCCAAAAAAGTAATCTGCGATGTTCCGGTAGCCGCGATAATCCGCGCCAATTCGCGCTCACCGAGGGCGCGTCGTATAGCCGCAGCCCCCTCGTCCGCCGCCGCTCGACTCAGCGCCTCCTTGTCCTCAAACACTCGCAGAATCATTGCGCTCCCTACTTACAAGCTTGCAGGCGAATGATATACGCTGCGGGTGTTTTCCAGAAACCGTAAATCGTTCTCCCTGCCCGCGGTCCAGTATGCGTGTCCTGCCGGCGACTCTCGCGAAAGACGCGGCGAACTTCGTGACAAGTTCCAAGGGGCGATTGCTATTATCAAGGTGAGGAAAACATCGATAGAAACGAGAGTCAGAAGGCCACTAGATTCGTGGCCGGTTGAATGCTTCTATCCTGACTACTATCAATGATCCCTATCTTGCAGAAAATCTGTTCTGTTGAAGGAGAGAAACCTTTCACGCTAAAGATCTGGTTGGTCTGGGCGGCATTTCTTGGCACGCTTGCATTAGGTCTAACAGTCATAGATGCACCCCCGGCGTTCCTGTCGTCCTGGTTGAACGATCATCCCGTATTCGCTCAGCTTGATTCTGCCGCCGGCGGGTGGCTGCATCCGGGTGCGATGCTGCTCATTTGCGGCCTAATCTTCCTGATTAAGAGCGGACCTCGCTAGCATCAAGGAATCGCCGCTGACTCTTCAAGATAGAGAGGATCAGCCTGTCTATCCGCAGAAATGAACCCTGGCGGGCTCAGGCGCCGCACTCCCGTCATCACGGGACACTGTCAGTTTTCATTCACAAATAGTTGTTGAGTCTTTCAGTGAGCGGGCTCCGCGCCGCAGCTCCCGAAATTCTTGACTACTTTTGTCGGCTGGAACATCTGGGCGCCGTCTTTCCCGTTCGCCTTCTTTCCTTTGAGCTCTACGCGATCTCCTGGCTTTACGGCGACACTATTCGATTCAAGCGCGTAAGATTTATTCTTCTTCTCGTCCACTAGGCTCAGCCCATCATCCGTCTGCCGCACACACCCTGTAACCGCGCCATGGTGATGCAACGCTAGGAAAAGCACGCCAACACCGGCGGCGGCTCCAACTCCAATCCCGACTGCCTTGCCGGAACCATATCCATTTTTGGGTGCAACATACCCAGGCGTGCCCGGGCCCGTGCCCATTCCCGTTCCGCCACCCCCGTACTGCGCCAGCGCGGAGCTCGACAGAAATGTCGCGAGGAAGATCCCGAGTCCGACCCTTGGTAAGTGGCTTAATATCCCAGCTCTCATCGCGAACGTACTACGGACAGCGTTTTGACCTGTGTTCATGAATGCTCCTTATGTTAGTGAAGCGGCGTATGTGAGTACTTCACTTCTGGCAACAGACTCGCCCAAACTCCGAATTCTGTTGTCCGCCCAATGTGAACTCCCCGTCATTTTTTTGTTGTCGTTTCCTGTTCTTCGCCGTTCGAACTAACTCAGAACGTCACTTATTCTTCTTGACAACGTACCAGGGTCCGTGATAACGTCGTTTGTGCAATCACCGTCCAGTCGCGTCTGTGACTCTCGCAAACCCCTGCCGTGCGCCTATCCGCTTTGTTTCTTATCACATCCCTATATCCCCTTTTGTTTGTTGAGCTTCCGCACTCTTTTGTGTGACGGAGAACACGCAAGTCCCTTTCTTTCATGTGCTTGCGCACTCTTTTCATCGCCACAGGGAGTGGGGGGTATGCCTCTGTTAAGATTGGCTAACTACTATGACCGTACAGCGCGAACAGCTTAAGGCCGATGTCCTGATCGTCGGCGCCGGCCCTGCCGGCCTCGCCTGCGCCCTCCATCTAGCCAATCTCATCAAGAAGCACAATGAATCCGGCACGCCGGGCGGACCCGCGCTCTCCGCGGAAAATATCTATGTCCTCGAGAAGGGTCGCGAGATCGGTGCGCACCAACTCTCCGGCGCGATCATGAATCCGAACGGGCTCGCCGAACTGGTCCCCGATTTCGAGAAGACCGCGCCACTGGATACTCCGGTAACCGATGACGCCGCTCTGTTTTTTACAAAGGGTTCCTCGTTTCGGTTTCCCATAACGCCTCCCCCATTCAAGAACAAAGGCAATTACGTTATCTCTCTGAATCGGTTGGTGAAGTGGCTCGGCGGATTGGTCGAAAAATCCGGCGTGAATCTCTTTACGCAATTTGGCGGCGCGCAACTCATTTACGAGCGCGAAGGTATCGCCGGCGTCATCACCGAAGACAAAGGCCTCGACAAAAACGGCAAGCCGAAAGACAACTACACACCCGGATACGAGTTGCGCGCCAAGGTCACCGTGCTCGCGGAAGGGCCGCGCGGCTCTCTAACCAAACAGCTCGTCCAGAAAAACAAGCTGGACAATATCAATCCCCAGATTTACAGCATCGGCGTCAAAGAATTGTGGGACGTGCAGCCCGGCCGCATTCAGCCCGGGTACGTCGCGCACACGCTCGGCTGGCCCGTGCCCACGGACATGTACGGCGGCGGCTGGATTTACGGCCTGAGCAACAATCGCGTTTCCATCGGACTGGTGATCGGGCTGGAATATTCCGATCCGCAATTTGATCCGCATGAAGCATTTCAGATCTGGAAAACCCATCCATTCGTCAAAAATATCCTGGAAGGCGGCAAGCTCGTCCGCTATGGCGCAAAAACCATTCCCTCCGGCGGATGGTATTCCATACCGCGGCCCTATGTGGAGGGTGGCTTGATCATCGGCGACTCTGCCAGCTTCCTCGATTCGCAGCGGCTCAAGGGCATCCACATGGCCATCAAGAGTGGCATGTTAGCCGCCGAAACAATTTTTGAGGCATTGAAAGCCGGCGACACTTCGGCGGCGAAGCTAAGCGCGTTCCAGAAGAAAGTCGAAGATAGCTACATCAGAAAAGAATTGTGGCAGGTACGCAATTTTCACCAATCATTTCAGTATGGTCTGCTGGGGGGCCTTTTTCACGCCGGGCTGCAGTTCGTCACTGGCGGCCGCGGCTTGGTCGATCCGATGCGCGTCCGCCCCGGCCACGAGCACTATCACAAAAATGGGCATCCGCCGCGCGAGCGTTTCAAAGGCGACGGCAGGCTCACCTTCGATCGACTGACCGACGTCTATCACTCCGGCACGCGCCATGAAGAAGATCAACCGTGCCATTTGATTGTTCACGACTTAAATATTTGCGCCAATCGCTGCACCGTCGAGTACGGCAATCCCTGCCAATATTTTTGCCCCGCCGCCGTCTATGAACCGGTTCGAAAAAGATGGATTCAAACTGAAGATCAACGCCGCCAACTGTGTACACTGCAAAACCTGCGACATCGCCGATCCCTACCAAATCATCGACTGGGTAGTCCCCGAAGGCGGCGGCGGCCCCAACTACGAAGGCATGTAGCATCGTGAAAAAATGTGTGAGCATCGTGAAAGCAAAGTTCTGCGAAGCGTCGTGGAAAAAGTCCCCTAAGCAGGGTGAAGAAATATTTTGGCTTACGGTCAAGCTGAGAAAAAAAATCAGTCGGGCAGCAGACCGTACACATCAATCTCCGAAGTGCTGCCAATGTAAACCTTGCCATTGGCAATCGTCGGGACCGTGAACTTCACCGCGTTTCCAGCTTGATCGCGATTCGCCGCGGCCTGCGCGCTATTCCAAAGCTCGCGGCCAAGGCTGGTGGCATCGTACGCAGGCAAAACCGCCGGACCCGTCCCAGCCCGGCTGAGTCCGCCATACAGGCTGGTGTCAACGGCCCAAACAATGCCGTGCGAATTTCCGTTCGAAGAGACCGAGGCAGTCGCTCCTCTTTCCGGAAAAAGCCCGCTGGAGTGCGAAACGGGTATGGGATTGAAGAGACCTGTCGCTGGATTCAGCGCGTAGGCATTGACCGGGCCGTTTACTCCCGCAATGAATAGCGTGTTGTTCCAAAATGCCGGCGTCGCGTAGAGGCTGCGCGTCACTGGGAATTTCTGAACTAGAGGCGGACCACTGCCTTCCAAGTGTCCCATCGCATCGCGATTGATTACGTACAGCTCGCCACTCTGACCGCTGCCGAGTTTCCCGCCACCGATCAGAAGATGCTTTACTGGCGCGGAGGGCAAATCCGCGAGCACAGCGGCGCCGCCTGAGCCCAGATCAGCATTCGAACTGTCCATTAAGGCTTGATCCGAAGGAGTAAACCAATCTTGCAAAGTAAGGCTGGTATTCAGTTTCAGGAAGGTGTCACCAAACTCAGTGGTACCGTTGTAATCGCCGTTTCCGGTGATCACATAAATGTTGTTGTTGCTATCAATCGAGGGTGCGCCGCCGGCCATCCAGATTCCCGCGCCTCCGCCATTGGGAGTGGCGTTGAAGAGGATGGGGGTGGCGTGTAGATTCGATTTGTTGAAACCGATAATCCAGCCATGCCAAGGTTTTTGATCGTTGTGCGAGCCCCAAGACGGGTACACCGTGTTGTTCACAAGAGCGAGGCCCGGGCGCTGATTTTCGTGAAAAGGATCAAACGGAAGGCGCGTGCCATTGCTGCCATCGCCGCTGCCCGGCACGGTAATCGCGGAGGTGAGTTCGAACGGACCGTTCGCGGTCTCGCTGCCGTCGATGAGATTGAGCGCATGGAGGCGCTGGTGACAGTCCCCGGCGAGTCTCGCGGTTGTACCCACCGTTTTGGTCTTAGTGACGACGTACAGAATCTTCGCAACCGGATCGATCACAGGGGTTCCGACAATGCCGACGTCCGGCTCAATGTCTTGGCTGCCCATGTTCAAGGCTGTGGGCCAGGTTTCTCCGGAGGGAATGAGGTTCTTGGACCAGTAGGTCACGCAGGGATTCGCGTCGGCGTCAAACGCGTACACGGTGTTGTGAGAGGTGGCGGTGAAAATTACGTTGTGGGTGCCGCCCGCGATGGGGAGATTGGCGACCCAGAGAGTTTGGGGGTAAACTGCGGCATCGACGGAGCAGGAGAAAAGTTTTGCGAATGTGGAGGTATTGACGTTCGAAGGCGTCAGCGCAAATTCCTGGGAGTTGACACCGGCGCGCGTGGGGTCGTTGTGATACTCGGTGACGCCGGAAAGGGCGGTGACCCCGATAGTGCTAGAGGCGCTCTTTGTGACATCGAGAGCGCTTGTGGCGGTAACAATGTAAACGCCGGGACTGCTCGGGGGATGATATACGGTGGAAGCGGGCGTGACATTTGTGAATGTGCCGCTCGAGGCAGTCCAGGTGACGCCTTGACTGGTGGGATCGTTCTGCACGCCTGCGGAGAACTTCAAGGTTTGAGAAGTCGTGATGCCGCCACGCCTGGGAGAAATGGTGACGCCGAGGTTGGCTGGGATCGCGAAGACGGTGATATTGGCGCTGGCCGACGGTGTATGTGATGGACGCGCCGGACGCGCTCGCGGTAGTGGAAAGCGTGCCGCAGAGAGCGGCTGCGCAGCCAGCGCCGGAAAGTGTCCAAGTCACGCCTTTGCTTTGGGGATCGTTTTGAACGGTGGCTGTGAAATCTTGCGTGTGATTGACGGGCACGGTTTGGCTGGCCGGAGAGACAACGACTTTCACCTGAGCCGCAGGAGCGGCGACGGTGATGGCCGCGCTTGAGGAAACGTTTGAGTCTGCAACAGACATGGCGATCAAAGTGACGGCGGGAGGATTGGGAACTTGGGCTGGCGCCGTGTAGGTGATGGCAGCGCCGGAGGCGGTAGTAGTGGTGGAGAGAGTGCCACACGCGTTCTTGTTGCAGTTCGCGCCGGAAAGACTCCAGGTAACACCTTTGTTCTGCGCATCGTTCTGAACGGTGGCAGTAAAATCTTGCGTTTGGTTGACCGTGAGCGTTTGGGTTTGCGGTGAAACGCTGACGGTGATGGGCGCTGCGGGCGCAGCTATGGAGACGGCTGCCGAGGCGGACTTCGCGGGATCAGCGACGGAGGTAGCAGTGAGAACGATGGAGGCGGAAGCGGACATTTGCGACGGCGCAGTGTACGTGATGGCGGCGCCGGAAGCGCTGGAGGCGGCGGAAAGCGTGCCGCACGCGCCTGGATTGCAATTGGAAAGCGACCAGGATACGCCCTTACTCTGCGGATCATTGGCAACTGTAGCGGTGAAGCTTTGCGTCTGCGCTAACTGGAGGGTTGCGGATGCCGGCGTAACGGCCACGGAGGTTGCTGCTTGGGGCGGCGGTGGATCAGAGGGCGGGGGGTCTCCGGCTGGGGAAGGGGAGTGCGCGCTCGAATTTGATGGTACAGAAGCACAGCCGCCAGCCAGGAGAGCGGCGAACAGGCAGAGCACAGCTACAGCAATGGGTGCAAGAGCAACCGCTCGCACCCCGGGGTCTGAATTCAAGGTGCAGATTCTCCAATTTTTTCCCTGAGCGCAACTCAGTTAATAGGCCGTCACCATTGTAGGGTTCCGGACAGAAGGCGCAATATGGCCGACCATTGAGAGGGGGCAAGGGCTTTCCTGTAGCAGTCTCAGAGTGAAACATCGCGGGCCGGCGTAGCGGGCGGACTGCAAGGGCTCGAATTTGTAAGTCCAGGGGATTCCAAATGACGCGATATGCTTTCGACCCGGCTTAGTTGCAGGCGCGCCTGTTGGTTCCGAGTTGCGACCTCCCGCGGTTGAGATACTGACGCGGAGCGTAACTGCTGTTCTCAACACTGCTTCGCTATCTTAGCGGACAGATTGCAGGAATCCCCAAATGACATCCGTCAAGTAAAGGGATTGCTGCGTGGGTTGCACCCGATTCCATCGAGAAGGCTTGCTGCCGGGCCACTCGTGCTCAAGATGATTCACGGAGAATCCACGTACCCGCGTATGGTTTAGGCAATCGGTCCAGTCAATTTGCTTTCCCCACGCTGTGGATGACGTGTCGAGGCTCTTACATTGATCGAGCTGCGCCCGAGCGGCGACGTCCTCTGCAAGCGTTGGCAAGGTCTCCTGGCCATACCATTCTCTTTTGACAATGGGAGGCATCGAATTCCATTCGGCTTGGGTGGGTCGTCCAAAGCCGTCGTCGGTACCGATGGAGAGGAAAACGGAAAGTGGGTGCGCCAGTCGACGCGGTCGACCAGGGCCGATCCAGCCAACAATGCCAACCCCAGCAATTTCCCCTGATGTGGCTTGTGCGAAATCTGCGGCCATGTAACCGCCATTCGAAAATCCGATAACGAACACACGCCGAGGATCAGCTTCATATCGCTGCAGAACATCATGAAGAACCGCCAGTAGAAAGGGTGTATCGAGCGGATGAACGACGCGCGGGTACTTAGGGTTGGCGAGATAGAGATAGTGTGCCGCCATGCCATCTGTCCACCATAGCGAATCGTTGGTCGGAGTCCTCCAGTACTGTGTGAAATCGTCTGGCAGGCGTGTCCCAGATGGGCGGGCCGGATCAAAGGGCAGAGCCTGAGGAAAAACGGCAATGAACCCCTCCTTGTCTGCCTTTTCCGTCCAGCCAAAATCGTTTGCAGCAGACTGAGAGGATGCTCCGCGCCCGTGTAACATCATTACCACCGGCAGCTTGGTTCTCGAATGGGTTTTGGACGGGAGGTGCAAAAGGTAGGTGCGTTCAAATCCGTCAACACGAATGGTCGCCGTTATGTCCCGCAGGCCTTCTGAACTAACAAATGTTGTCGGGCAGATTGATGCGCTGGTCATAGCAGACAGAACGAGCAAGAAGACCGGCACGCGCATACCTCCCTATACTACGAAGAAGCAGCCCACGTGTTCCATATGATCGCTACGGAGATAAAGACGTCTGCTTGTTCCTCACAAAATCTCGGGGCACTCAGAAAGAACGCGTCAAACTCGTTTCTGGGCAGTTTCTGACCTTGAAACCCGAAGCGCACACCACGTCTATGCTCTGAAAGTGGCGCGGGGTTTAGACGCTCGCGGGGTTTAGACGCTAATGTCGACGCATTGTAAACGCAGGCGCCGGTTGATGCGGCTCCTCATGCGGACATCCTCGCCGGTGTTGCCGAGAGTGTGGAGGAAATTTTCACGGACCGCACACTGGGCCATGTGAGCAGCTTAGCTACGCTTGCGCAGGGTTCGTGCCTGGGGACCACCGCTAACGTCTGGAACTTCTTCGCCAAGGGCGGTGGCCAAATCGATTTGATGGTCCTGCTCCTGCATGAGGATCTGGCGAATCTGTTCCGCCATCGCGTATTCTCCAAGCGTTTCACATTGCCGGATGCGATCGCGGTAATTGCGAATGGTTTCGTTTTCATTATCGAGATCGAACCGGAGCATCTCTTTCGCATCTTTCGATGTGCGTACCGGCTTGGGGGTGACCGCTGGCATTTTGCCGAGATAGTCGATCTGCCGCGAAATGGTGAGGGCATGATCGAGCTCCTGCTTGGCGTGGATTTCGAGCTGGGCGGCGATGTCCATGTATTGGGCGCCGCTGAGCACCTGA